>ERZ780226.848-NODE-848-length-26323-cov-4.187567_pt1 | contig 26323 bp, 19 predicted proteins | sample MGYA00511165_ERZ780226 | MGnify/ENA primary metagenome ERZ780226 (study PRJEB29588, sample SAMEA2152373) | human gut metagenome | biome: human gut; feature: human-associated habitat; material: faeces | place: Denmark | collected 2008/2010 ...
AATCCGACATCGACACGCTGCTGCGCTGCGGCACGCTCCCCGCAGAAACGGAGGACGCCGCAAATTTTAGTGAAGGCACGGAAAATATCAAAAACACGCTGATCCAGTCCTCCAAAAACCATGAGGACAAGGTTTTCCGTGTCAGTGTTATCAGCAACGGCGACCCGCTGGAGATATTTACCGACCGCGAGGGCGAAGTGATACTGAAAAAGTATTCGCCGATAGGGGAGCTGGGGGATTTTGCGAAGGAATACGCGGAATCGCTGCAGCTGGCGCTTGGGATGACGGCGGCCGTGTGCGATAAGGACACGGTGATAGCTGCGAGCGGGCCATGCCGCAAGGAGCTGATGGATAAGCCCATACACAGCGACCTTGAGGAACTGATGGACAGGCGCGGCAGGCTGTGCGTTGGGGCGGACGGCGGCACGGCGCCGCACATTACTGCGGACGGGGCGCAGCCGTTTGCCGCGGCGGCGATAGCCACGATAATTTGCGCCGGGGATCCGATAGGCGCGGTGATGCTGCTCAGCCGCGACGAGAACGCATCCATAGGCCGTGCGGAGCAAAAGGCCACGGAAACGGCGGCGAATTTCCTGGGGAAGCAGATGGAAGGCTGAAAAAAGCGAGACACACGGGCGCATGGTGCTATGCCATGCGCTTGTTTGATTAATCGAACTAAAAATATATAATGATTGAATAAAAATTGTTATGTTGAGCATGCTTGAGGAGCCATGCTATAATATACACACGCGTATCCATGTATGCCGGTACAGAAAAACACGGATGCGTGTGAGTGGTGAAAAAACATAGAAAAACAGGAGGTAAAAATGAAAAAGTATTTGGCGTTTGCACTGGCGCTGTTCATGGCGCTTGCGCTTATTCCGGGCATCGCACTCGCGGATAAGGGCGGACCCGGTGGCGGCGGCGGACCCGGCGGAGGGCAGCAGGGCGGCTACCTCGATCAAAGAATATGGAATGGCAACAAAAAGGTCGTTTGGGATACGTTTACGGGTAGCGGGACTACAAAAACCGGCAATAACGGCACGGGCGTGACCGCGGTGACGCTGAACGGCGCCGCCGTTACGCATCAGGATTCCAACACAACAGGCACAGCCAACGGCATGGCGCTGAGCAGCTATTATACTTCCGCAAGCAGCCAAACGGAGCAGAGCGTGGAGCTTGCCATAACGGCGGCGGAAGGCCACTATGTATCCAGAATAGTTGTGGCTTGCATCGACCCTGGCGCGGCGAGTCCGTACAGCTGCAAAACATGGAGCGCGGGCAATGCCTATGACGTTCCCTTCAGCCTTGCTCGATCCGTAAAGCAGAATGACGGCGCTTTCAAGCTGTCCATTCCGCTTAACAGCAAGAATTTCTGCCACAGCAGCAATGGCAGCAACCACGGTTACTATATACTTATTCAGGTTGCGCCCATACCGCAGCCCGTTTATGTTGAATATGACTACGGCAATGTGCTGACCCTGTGCGATAATAACGCCAAGCTTGCCGAAGCGCTTAATAAAAGCGAATGGTGGACAGCCGAGGGAAGCGGCAATGCATACGGCATTGGCGCGGGCAAGTTTGTTGCCAATACCAAGTTTGAATACAACTATTCCAAGGCGTCGGACATACAGAACTGGAAGCATACCACCAACAGGGTGACTACCGATGTGAAGTCGGTTGTTGCCGAAGAATGGAAAGTAAAGTTCGTCAGTTGGGAAGTGACCTATTATGCAAAATGCACAAGGAACGGCGATGAACTGACCTTCTCCGACCAGGTAGGTACAAGCAGCAATATAGGCGAAGGAGAGAACCTGAACGTATACACCCACGCAAAGCTTGTCGCCAAGTGGGAAATCGACACTACGCCTACCCCCACTCCCGAACCGGGGAAGATAAAGATTAAGATAGGCAAGAGCGTAGATGGTGTTGCCATAAACGATATTCCGGCAAATTATTCCATAAAGGTTAAGGTCGGCGATGAAGAAAAGACCATGAGCATAGCGAACCTTATGGAAGAAGAGTTCGAGGTTGAGGTTGGCAAGGAATATACTATAAGCGAAACCTATAAGTCCGATATTCCAAATTACGATTTCGTAAAAGCAACGATTTGGGAGCGGAATATAGCCAACGGATTCAAGATAACATTTGATGAAGATGACGACGGCAGGATTATTATTATCACAAACAAATATGTCAAGCATGGCACGGTAATAGAGCTCGGTAAGCTTACCATAAAGAAGACCGTTGAAGGCGTTGACGTTCCCGATAATTACGAAGTTACCGTGAATGTGTATAACGCGAATAAGACGGTTGACCTGACCTTCAAGCTGAACAAGGCGAACAGCTTCTCCCATACGCTTGAGCTTGAAGAAGACCGTTACTATATTGAGGAAACTGATTTCACCGATATAAGCGGTTACCAGCTTACCGGCATGGACACGCAGGAACACCGTCCTTATGATGAAGGAACCGGTATAAACAGAATATTCCGCATGTCTGTATCGGACAACAGCAAGGCCGATATCACCATCATCAACAAATACGAGCGCGTTCCCCCAAAGGCCAAGCTGACCGTGATAAAGAAGGTTGAAGGGCTTGAGAACGGCGTTGAACTGCCCGATGATTACAAAGTTACCGTAACCGTAGGCAATCAGACCATAACCCTGAAAAAGGGCGAGCTCAGCAGGACAATAGAGCTTGACGCGGGCACTTACACCGTGCGCGAGACAGATATGTCCAACATAGATGGTTACGACCTCGTAAAGACCGAGTACAGCAATCTTGACGCGAATAACGGCATAACGCTTGACGAGGGCGACGAGAAAACCGTTACCGTGACCAATACCTACTCCAAAAAGCAAGAGCCTAAGGCGAAGCTGACCATAAAGAAAACCGTTGAGGGCGTGGATATACCCGAAGGCTACGAGGTTACCGTTGCCGTGAACGGCACCGAGCACAAGCTGAACAAGGCTAATGGGTTCAGGCTTGATATTGAAGTGGCCCCCGGCAAATACACCATAGAGGAGAAGGGCTGCACCGAAATAAACGGCTACTACTGCGAAGCCACCACCATAACCATAAACGGCCGGACTACGCAGGAAATAGTGCTTGAGAACATGAAGGAGGGCCATGTTGAAATAACCAACAGGTATGCCGAGCAGAAGCCCCAGAACGGCAAGCTGACCATAACCAAGAGCTTCCGCGGCGTTTACGCTTACGACCTGCCCCGCAGCTTCACCGTGTATGTGCGCCCCATGAACGAGGACGGCATGACGCTGGGCAGCGCAATGGCCGTTGTGCTTAACCGCAACAGCGACAATACCTATTCCGCAACGATAGAGGTTGGCTATAACGTATACGAAGTGACGGAGCAGAGCCCGTACCTGAGCGGCTATGTGTTCACCGGCGCGAATTATTCCGCCGTAAGCACCGGCAGGGACGTGGCCGGGTACGATCTGCCCAGGACAAACGGAATATATGTCAGCACGGGCGAAAACGGCACAGCGAGCGTTGCCGTAACCAACAGCTACTATTATGATTACCATGACTACGTTCCCGTGATTCCTCCCGCCAAGCCCCTGCCCCCGCAGACCGGCGATTCCGGCACGGCATATACGGGCATAGCGCTTTGCGTAATGGCCGCCGCGGCGTTTGTTGCAGCGCGCAGCCGCAAGCGCAGCTAAAGCTCAGCAGCGTAAAAGAAGGGCGGGCCGAAAAGGCTCGCCCTTTTGATATTCCTGTTTTACCGAATGGCAAAATGCGTCTTTATCAGCCTGTCTATTGGTATATGCAGCACGGTTCCCGCCGCTATGCCGAGAGAATTGAGCAGAATATCATCAATATCGAAAACGCCGACATGGGAAAGCTGCTGCACGGTTTCAAACAGTATTACTATGCCTATAAGTATTGCGGCCGATACGGCAAGGTTATGTTTCGCGTGTATCTTCCACGGCAGCAACAGCGCAAGCGGCGAAAACAGCAGCGCGTTGCCCAATATGCTGGCAAAGAAATAGCTGTCCGTGAACAGGTTTGCAAACTGAGAGTGCAGCGTAGCGAACGGGATATAATTAGGCGCAAGATAAGTGTAGTCATATTCGCGTCTAAAGCCGCCGAGCAGTACGAAGCAAAGAATTATGAAGTAAACCGAAAACAGGTACCACCAGCATATGTTGGCGGCTGCTCTGCGCCAAGGCGCGCTGTTGCATATACGAAGCATTATGATGGTGGCTAAAAGCATAGGCAGGGGAACCATCAGCACGGTTTTAACAAGCCGGATAAACATAACAAATGCGCCCATCCAGTGAAAAACAATTAACGAGCGTATAGCACCTGCGAATGCCGCAGCATACAGTGCCATGCAAAGTATGAAAAGCGCACGGCTCTTTTTATCCCGCTTCAAAATTGCCTCCCGAATCATTATCCGAACACCTACATGTTTTGACTGAATTTACAAAGGCGGGCTGCTGCGCCCGCCGTGTAGTTTTTTGATTATTTTGATTTAATATACGGCTTGCCGTTCGCGGCGGGAACATGCGCCTTGCCAACGAAGAGTATAAGCGCGATAATCGTGACAACATACGGTATCATGGATATTATGTTCACCGGTATGGAGCCGCTTGAGCCGACGACTACCTTCAGCCCGTTGCAGAAGCCGAACAGTATGCAGCCAAGCATAGCGCCCTGCGGCTTGAACTTGCCGAATATTACCGCGGCAATGGCTATGAAGCCCTGGCCTATAACTATGGACGGGCGATAAACGGAAACCGTTGCAAGCGTTATGCTCGCCCCGCCAAGGCCCGCGAGGAAGCCGGAAAGCGCAACGCAGATATAGCGCACGAGGGAAACGTTCACGCCCAGCGTATCCGCCGCCTGCGGATGCTCACCCACGGCGCGGAGCCTGAGCCCGAAGCGCGTTTTATAGAAAATGAACCATATAACAAGCACCAGTATGAACGCTATATACGCGGAAGCGTATGTGTTGAACACGTTGTCAAGGAAGCCGTTCTTTACAAACGCTTCGCCCCATTTGCCGCCAAGGTTGGCGTTGCACCATTCAAAAAGGCCGTTGAATATGCGGGGCAGCTTATTGGGCACTGGGTGCGTTTCCGTATTGCCTGCAAAGAGCAGGCGGCAAACGTAAACGGCAATGCCGCTGGCAAGGAAGTTTATTGCCGTGCCGGATATGGTTTGGTCCGCCTTGCAGGTTATGCAGGCAAAGCCGTGTATCAGCGCAAAAACCATGCCCGCAAGGCCCGCGCAAAGGAACGCCAGCCAAGGATCGCCGGAAAAATAGCCCACGGCAGCGCCGGTGAAGGCGCCTATTGTCATCATGCCCTCTATACCGATGTTTATAACGCCGGATTTTTCGGAGCAGCAGGAGCCGAGCGCCGCAAACAGCAGCGGGGGAGTATACATAAGCGTGGCATTAAGCACAATGCCGAGCGTTTTAAGCAACTGGTCCATGTTATACGCCTCCCTTATTCTTTTTGTTGCTGCTTATCATCATCCTGAGCAGGCTTGATATGGCGATGCACAGCACTATGCAGCCCATTATTATGTCAACTATCTCGCTCGGGGCATCGAAGCGCGTACCGCCGAACTTCATCGCGCCGAAGAACTCCGCGCCCAGCAGCACGCCGAAAGGATTGGTGCCGCCTATAAGCGCAACGGTTATGCCCTGGAAGCCGTAGCCTTCCTGCCCGGCAAACTGACTGACCTTATACGTTACGCCCATAACCTGCAGCGCGCCCGCAAGGGAAGCGAGCATGCCGGATATGCTCAGCGCCGTAAGTACGGAACCGTTGGCGTTTATGCCCGCATATTCCGCGGCAGAGCGATTGAAGCCGACTGCCTTAAGCTTGAAGCCAAGCGTTGTGCGGTTGATTATATAATAGATCACCACAACGCATATAAGTGCGATGAACACGCCGAAGTGCGCTTTGGGCGAAAGGCCGGGCAGCCAATCGGATATGGTTATCTTTGCCGTATCGGCAATGGGTACGGACCAGGTTTTGCCGTCGCCGACGTTTACCCAGTCAAGATTTACTATAAAGTTGGAAAAATAGTAGGCTATCCAGTTGAACATTATCATGCACAGCACTTCGTGCGCGTCGAAACGGATTTTCAAAAAGCCTACCAGTCCGCCCCAGAGCGCGCCCGCGGCAAGCGCGGCGATTATGCAGAGCGGAATATGTATGAACGCGGGGGCCTTTACGAATGCGCCAACCAGCATTGCAGCAACGCTGCCCATAACGTATTGACCTTCCGCACCTATATTGAACACGCCTGTTTTGAATGCGAAGGCGACGGAAAGGCCGGTGAGTATATACGGCACGGAATATTCAATGAAGCTATACGAAATATTCTTTGTGGAGCGGAATATAACGCCGAACAGCTTGCCATATGACTCGATGGGGTTATAGCCGGCGATAAGCAGGGCGATAGCGCCAACTATAAAGCCGATTATAATGGAGATAAGCGTATAGGTGAACGCGCTTTCCTGCAGCTTTTCAACAAAGCGCTTTGTGTTTATGCTATTCTTCATGCGCCGATCCTCCCGCCATCATCAATCCAAGCTGCTTTTCGTCAGCTTCGCTTCCGCGTACGCTGCCGACTATCTTACCTTCGAATATAACGTCTATCCTGTCCGAAAGGCTCATTACCTCGTCCAGTTCAAAGCTTACCAGCAGCACGGCCTTGTGCTTGTTGCGCTGATCCACAATGTACTTATGCACATACTCAATCGCACCAACGTCAAGCCCGCGCGTGGGGTTAACGGCGATAAGCAAATCCTTGTCGTTTGTAACCTCCCTTGCAATTATCACCTTTTGCTGGTTGCCGCCGGAAAGGTCGCCCGCCGGTTCATGCTCGCAGCCGCGGGGGCGAATATCGTATTTTTCAATAAGCTCCCTGGCGTGCTCGTCAATGGCCTTGAAATTGAGCGCGCCGTGATTGGAATACGGCTTTTCGTCCGCGTTTTGCAGAATAAGATTATCCTCAACCGAGAAATCCAGCACCAGCCCGTGCTTATGCCTGTCCGCCGGTATGCTTGAAATTCCCATGTCGAAAAGCTGGCGCGGCGTTTTGTTGTAAGCATCGTGGCCGTTCATGGTGATTGCGCCGTGAGTCGCTTTCTTTAGGCCGGTAAGTATTTCCACCAATTCGGTTTGGCCGTTGCCGTCTATGCCCGCTATACCTACTATTTCGCCCTTCCTTACGGTAAGGTCAAGCCCGCGGAGAACTTCAACGTTCCTGTAATCCTTGGCGTGCAGATCATGCACCTCCAGCGCCACTTCGCCCGGTTCTATGGCGGCCTTGTCCACCTTGAACTCAACGCTGCGGCCGACCATCATGGCGGCAAGCTGCTGCTCCGTAGTGTCCGCAACGCTTACGGTGTTTATATATTTGCCCTGGCGGATAATCGTGCAGTAATCCGCAGCGGCCTTTATTTCCTTCAGCTTGTGGGTTATGAGTATAACGGTTTTCCCTTCGCGCGCAAGGTTATGCATTATTTCGATAAGTTCTTCTATCTCCTGCGGGGTAAGGGAGGCCGTGGGCTCATCCAGTATCAATATATCTGCGCCGCGGTACAGCACCTTCAGTATTTCTGCCCGTTGCTGCATGCCTACGGATATGTCCTCAATCTTGGCATCGGCATTCACCTGCAGGCCGTAGCGGGCGGATATTTCGTTCACCTTTGCGCGCGCCGCCTTCATGTTCACCCGCCCGCCGGGGAGCATGGGTTCCATGCCGAGTATTATGTTTTCGGCCACGGTGAACGGCTGCACGAGCATAAAGTGCTGATGCACCATGCCTATGCCCAGCTCTATCGCCTTATTGGGGCCGGATATGGAAACCTCTTTGCCGTTTATGAATATTTGGCCGGATGTGGGATGATACAGCCCGTATAATATGTTCATAAGCGTGGATTTGCCCGCGCCGTTTTCGCCGAGAATGGCGTGTATCTCGCCCTTGTGAACGGTCAGGTTAATCCCGTCGTTTGCTTTGAAGGAGCCGAACATTTTAACTATGTTCTTCATTTCAACCGTGGGACGGCTCATATCTATGCGCCCGTTTTCCTCCAAGCCGGCTCACCTCCTTAATATAAAAAATATGTGTTTTCGTGATGTGATAATGGATTTGTTATAACAAATCCCTGCCCGATATGCTTCGGGCAGGGATGCGCTTATTCAGCTATTAGTCATCCAGGGTGTAGTAATCGGAACCGTAGGCGGCATCAAAGGCCTCGGTAGTGGCGGGAACCTTGATTTCGCCGGAGAGGATCTTTTCCTTGGCGGCGGCAACGGCAGCCTTGCACTCGTCGCTCATCAAGGTGTCGGTGGGGGCTACGTCAACAGCGCCGGAGGTGATGTCGTAGTTGACATCGCTGCCGGGCTTGAGGGTGCCTTCAACGCCGTCCTTGCACAGGGCGAATACGCCGTTGTCAACGCGCTTTACGGCGCTGGTCAGCACGGCTTCGGGGGCCAGAGAGGACTGATCCTGGTCAACGCCTATTACCAGCTTGCCCTGTTCCTTGCCGGCTTCGATTACGCCAAGGCCGGTGGCACCGGCGGCATGGTAAACGACGTCCGCGCCGTTGGTGTACATATTGATGGTGGCAGCCTTACCGCCCGCGGCATCGCCGAAGCTGTTGGCATTGTAGCACTGAATCTGGCAATCGGGATTGGTGTCACGCACGCCGGCATAGAAGCCGTAGCCGAAGGTGTTCATGACGGGGCTGACCATGCCGATAACGAAGCCAACGTTGTTGGTCTGGGTCATGGTGGCAGCGGCAACGCCTACCAGATAGGAGCACTGCTCGGTGGCAAAGTTAACGCCGATAACGTTATCGCCAACGCTGGAATTATCAACGATAGCGAAAGTCTGATCGGGATAGTTGGCGGCAACTTCCTTAAGGGTGTCGGCCATCAGGAAGCCGATGCACAGGATAAGGTCATAACCTTCGTCAACAGCGGTCTCGAGGTTGGGGGCATAGTCGGCGTCGGTCTTGGATTCGAAGTACTTAACTTCGCAGCCAAGCTCTTCCTGAGCCCTCTGCAGGCCGGCCCACGCAGAAGCGTTGAAGGACTGGTCGTTGATTCCGCCGGTATCGGTAACCATGGCTACGCGATAGGGTTCCTTGTTGTCGTTAGCGGGAGTGTTGTCCTGGTTCTGATCCGCGGGAGCGGAGCAGCCGATAGCGGCTATGGCTATTACCAGAGCCAGCATCAGAGCAGCAATTTTCTTCATTATGCTTTTATCCTCCGTTTATTTTTGACCACGCCGATTATTAATCCGCATGGTTCTATTTATTCTATCAAAAATAATTGTGAAATAAAAGATGTAATTTGATTATATATAACATTTTTGAGCCATATTTATGCCGTCATGTGTAAATATTCCCGCGCGTGGGCATAAAAGGCCGGCGAACGGGCTGTCCGCCGGCCGTATGATGCGCCGTGTAGGCATAACCTTAGCCAATAAGGGCAAAGAATTCGTTAAGCGCGTCCGTATAATCCCCGCAGCAGACCAGATGATGGTTGTTGATGGGGTTGGTGAGGAAGTATGAGAAATCATCAAGCTTCAGCTTTATCTGCGTGCGGCAGAGGCAGGATTCGTGCAGGTTTTCGGTTATCTCGCCGCGCTTTGCAAAGAAGCGGGAAAGATCGCCCGCGGCCTTGAATATTGTGCAGGGGCCTTCGGGAATTTCGCCGGCTATGGCAACGCCGATGTCGGATTCATAATGCGTGGTAAGGCGGATGCTGCGCGGCATGGTTACGGGCAGCGTGCAGTGCGCCAGCACCATTTCGCCCGCGGCGGTATCTATGCGGCTGGGATTGCACAGGAACACATCCTGCCCGGATACCGCGCCGAGTATAGCCATGGATACGGCGGCGGCCTTCGCAGCCGGCGTATATACCTTCCGCATTGAGTATGGCAAGGCCGAGGCAGCCGGTGGTGAACACAGTATTGAGAAGATCGAAGCAGCGCACGGTGACCGCGCGAAGGTCATATTTGGCAATTATGCGCTTGAGCGCGCCGTATACATTAAGGCTCTTTTCCATTTCCGCCTTGTCGTAGCCCTGCGCCATGAGAAGCTGAGTATACTGATTCGGCTCGTAGCCGCCCTTCTTGGCTTCCTCTATCAGTTCGCTTATGGGGATATGAACAAGCGTAAGTCCAAGCTTAGCCTGATACGCCGCGCCGTCGTTATCGCTTGCGATAAGCCAATCGGAGGGCGCGCCTATAACGCCAAGCCGCATGCCCTTCAGCTTTTCTATTCCGGCGTAGGCCATCTTCAGCGCGTTTATGCGCCTTGCCACGTCCTCAACGCTGCCGTGCAGTATTTCGCCGCGCTTGCCCTGCTGCTTTAGGAAGGAAAGTATTTCCATGCTGGCGGCAAGGGAGTTGCTTTCGCCGCTGGTAAGTATATAGCAGGGCTTTTTGCATATGCGCTCATAGCCTTCCTTAAATATGCCTTCGCTTCCGCCGGAGGCCACGAATACCAGCGCGAAGGGCGCCTTTTCAAATTCGTCCAGATCAACGCGCACAAGCTCCTCGCCAACGGCGCTGCCCACGGTTTTAAGATATTCGTTCGTGCGTTCCCGCGTTACCTGAGAAAGCGGGCTTTGCACCTGAAATACGCTTATTGCCATTATAGGTTCCTCCTGAAGTTAGTTATGATTAAATATATTCTATCATAATATGCGCGGTTTTTGTACTTTATATTCTTCACTATGTCTGATACAATATATCCATCAGCTCATATATGAAAGGATATCCCTAAATGGCAAAGCTATATTTCCGCTACGGGGCGATGAGCTCCAGCAAGACCGCAAACGCCATAATGGTAAAGTATAATTACGGAGAGCAGGGGCAGAAGGCGCTGCTCGTTAAGCCACGCACAGATACGCGCGACGGCGTGCATATTATGAAAAGCCGCAGCGGCGTTATGGATGAATGCACGCTGTTTGACGAAATGGACTGGGAAGCCGTTAAGCGGAAGGAATATGATTGCATAATTGTGGATGAATCGCAGTTCCTTACCAAGGCGGAGGTGGAGCTGCTGACGGACATTGTGGATGAATACAATGTGCCCGTAATATGCTACGGGCTGCGCGCGGACTTCCGCGGGGAGCTTTTTGAAGGGAGCAAGTGGCTGCTTGCCTGGGCGGACAGCATAGAGGAGGTAAAGACAATATGCTGGTGCGGCCGCAAGGCAACCTGCAACGCCAGGCTTGACGGCAAGGGCGGCATAACCAAGCAGGGCGAACAGGTGGTGCTGGGGGCGGAGGATAAATACATAAGCCTTTGCCGCAGGCATTGGAAGCAGGGCGACCCCGGCCCAAAGCTGAGAAAGCAGTAAAGCGCTATACATAACAAAAAAGTGGCTCACGGCCACTTTTTTTACTTATTCGCCCTTGTGCGCTTCAAGAAAATCGTTCAGCTCGCTGTTCAATATGTCCGTTATGAACATATGCCCGGGGCTGTGGGTTATTACTATGGGCGGCTTGGCGTTTTCTATCGCAGCCTGCGGGGTAACGCCGCAGGGCCAGAATACGCATACCTCGCCTTCGTGTATCTCCACGCTGTCGCCGTAATCGGGCCGCATAACGTCCGCAATGCCTATGTCCTTCGGGTCGCCTATGTGTACGGGCGCGCCGTGTACGTTTGGCATGGCGGCGGTTATTTTATAGGCAAGTGCGGCCTGCTCGCGCGTCATGGGCCGCATGGAGCATACCGTAGGGCCGGAAAACGGGCCGCAGGGTTTGGTCATAATATTGGTTTTATACATGGGCACGTTGCGGCCCATTGCAATATGGCGCACCTCTATGCCCGCGCGCATAAGCGCCTCCTCAAACGAAAAGCTGCACCCTATAAGGAAGCCCACCATGCCGCTTTGATAATATTCGCTTGCGTCGGTCACTTCCGCGTCAAGCGCGCCGTTACGATATATGCGGTATTGGGGAATATCCGTCAATATATTGCCGTCCGCCGCCATAAGGCGGGTATACGGCGAAGCTTTAAGCGTTTCAAGCACGGGGCAGGGGGCGGGATTGATGCGGGCATATTCGGCAAAGTCAGCGGCATATTCGGCGGGCAGTATTACCAAATTGGCCTGCGCATAGCCCGCGGCCATGCCGGCGGTGGGGGAGGTTATCTCGCCCGCGCGGATGAGCGCGCGCACCTCGCGCGGGGATGCGGACGCATAAAGAGCGCTCGCCGTGCCCGTTTCAGCGCCGTTTCTGGCCAAATTGTCGGTATGGTCAACTTTCATAGGTGTCGTCTCCTTTTATTTGGTATGTATACCGGCATACGGTAAATCGAATTTTGTCGGATTTTCACTCATCGTCCCACCGGCAGAGGGTGAGCGAGTACCCTTCCCGCACGGGGATGGACGTGAAGCGGGCAAAGAGCCGATCGCCCGATATCGTGCCGCGCTCAACAACGCTGAAATGCGAAAAGCTGCTCCCTATACCCGTGCCGAGCAGCTTGACATAGCTTTCCTTTGCCGTCCAAACGGAATAGAACGCCTCCGTTCCGCCGCGGCGAGTATACTCTATTTCATTCGGGTGGAAGAAGCGCCGGGAGAGCGCAGCATGATCGCGCGCGGCATGCTGCTCAATATCTATGCCCACATCATAGCGGCACAATGCGCATACCCAAAGCCCGCCCGAATGGGACACGGAGAAGTGCAGCCACGGCGCGTTTTCAAAATACGGCTTGCCGTATTCGCCCTTTGCAATGCAAAGCGTTTGCGGAAGCGGCATGGCTTCCTCCGCAGCATACAGGCGCGCAAGGCGGATAAGCCGCTCCGTGCGGCTGTCATCAGCCGCTGTTTCATCAATTATATATATGCGCGCGTTGTCAGCTTCCATTTTGCTTTACCTTAATCTGTACACAAAGCCTTCATACGGCTGAAGCTTCATGCTTTCGGCAATGGGCTTGGGCGAATTGGTGAAAAGCAGACATTCGCCCTTTTTGCAGCCCGTAAGCGCAACCTTTGCCGCGCGGTCGGTAAGGTTTATGACCACAAGCAGGCTTTCCGCCCCGTCCGAACGGGTGTATGCCATAACGCGCGGATTTTCGGAATCAACGGGCGCGTATTCGCCGCCTATAAGCGCGCTGTGGCTGCGGCGGAGCGCTATTGAGCGCTTATAGAACGAGCATACGGAATCCATATGCGTCATGTCGTCCTCAACGTTTATGTGGCTCAGCGAATTTTCGCCCTTCAGCATGGGCGTGCCAAGTGTGAAGCCGGCGGCGCGGGAATTGTTCCATTGCATTGGGGTGTTTTCGGCATAAAGGCCTATTTCGTCGCCCTGCCGTATTAGCGGGGTACCGCGCCCGGTCATAACGTAAAGGCAGGCGGCCTTGGAGCGCAGGCGGCGCGTAAGCTCCTGCTGCGATGAAAACTGCCCCTGTGTAAGCGAAATGCCGTTCAGGAACCAGCCGCCCTTCAATTCGCCCTGCACCTGATAATAGTCCGCATCGTGCTTAAAGCGCTTTGCATCCCCGCCGCCGAACAGCGCGCCGAGGGAGCCGGAAGCGGGGGAGAAAGCCTCCGCCATGTGCGCGGGGATATAAAGCTGCATCAGCAGTTCGCGGTTTTCCGTCCGCGTAAGCTGCACGGCGTCCTCAAAGGGCACGTTTTTACCTATGCCCACCGTGAAACAATCCGGATACAGCGAAAAAACATTCCTGTTCAGGGCGCACATTGCCCGGTGCAGCGCGCGCTTATCGCCGGATGCGGTGAGCGCATCGGTATTTACGGCAATGCCCATTGCGCCCCTGTCCAGCCAATAGCGCATGGCGGCGGAGGCGCGGTCTATATCCGAAGCATCGTTAAGGGGCATATCGGCCCTCATCTCAAGCACGGTGCCTATCATGCGGGACGCGGCCTTGTCTATAAGCGCGTCAAGATCATCTGCCGTGCCTATTTCAGGGTCTATCATAAAGCCTTCGCCCGAAAACACGGGTGAAAGCATGAGCGTATCCGCGCCCAGCTCCTTTATATAATCTATTTTTGCGGCAACGCCGTTTATGTCGCCCAGCCCATCGGCATCGGTATCGAAAAAGCTGCGCACGTCAACGCGGTAAACCGCCCTTGCTCTCGGGTCCATGGCCTATCCTCGCTTAAAACGGATTGGTGAAGAAAACGTTGAATATAAGCTGATCGCAAAGCACCAGCATGCCCAGCGCCGCAACGTATATGATAAAGCCCTTCAGGCTCTTTTTCGTTATCAGCCTGAGCATCCAGCGTATTGCAAAATAGCCGCTTACGGCAGCAACTATCGTGCCGACAATAACGCAGCCCCAATCCGTGCCCTGAAGCCCCTCCGCAGCAACGTCCGGAATTTGCAGCACAAGGGAGCCGAGTATTGCGGGTATGGACAATATGAACGAATACTCCGCCGCCGCCTCTTTAGAAAGGCCGAAGAAGCGCGCGCCCGCGATTGTGGAGCCGCTTCTTGAAACGCCGGGAAATATGGCAACGCCCTGCATAAGGCCCACGCCGAGGGATTCAGTATACTTCATGTGTTCAATGTCCTTTTTGCCGTGGGACAGCTTTTCGTTGAGGAAAAGTATAACCGCCGTTATCAAAAAGCCTATGCCTAAGAACTTGCCTTCAAATGCGGAATCAAACAGATCCTTGAATGCAAACGCTATCACCGTTGTAACAAGGGTGGAAAGCAGAAGAAGATATACCTTCTTTTGAAAAGGCTTTTTGATAAGCGCCCAAAGCTGGCGGTAGTAAACGGCTATAACGGCCGCAAGCGTGCCAAGGTGCAGCATGGTATCGAAGAACATTGCGCCTTCGTTTATGCCGAAAATATTTTGAAAAAGCACAAGGTGGCCGCTGCTTGATACGGGCAGAAATTCGCAAAGCCCCTGAACAAGGCCGAGCAGCGCCGCAATAAGTATATTCATAATAAAACTTACCCTCCATAAGTATTTATCTGATTATACATATTACCATTTTTTTATAAATATATAAAGGCCGGAATGAGAAAGGTTTATAAATAAAATAGAAAGCGAAGATTGAAAAAAGCGGCATAATAAGGTATGCTGTAATGTAGTCAGCATAATGCTGCACGATAGTAAAGCAATGGAGGAAAGGTATGAATCGCGCTGTTGACAAATGGATAGACGATCATAAGGAAGAACTGATAGAGGCGCTTAGGGCGAACCTGAGCATAGCGAGCGTAAAGGATACCGAGCATGCAAGCGAAGGCGCGCCGTTTGGGCCGATGATAAGAAAAGCGCTTGACGATGCGCTTGGGCGCGGCAAGGCGCTTGGGTTTGATACCGTGGATTACGACGGCTACTGCGGTGCGATAGATATGCCCGGCGGTGATGAGCAGCTTGGCGTTATATGCCATCTGGACGTTGTGCCGGAGGGCACGGGCTGGACGTATCCCCCCTACGGCGGCGAAATACACGACGGCAAGCTTTATGCCCGCGGCACCATGGACGACAAGGGCCCCGCGTTTGCGGCGCTGTACGCCATGAAGGCCATAAAGGAATGCGGCGTACCGCTCAGGCGCAGCGTAAGGCTTATTCTGGGCTGCGACGAGGAAAGCGGCATGAGCTGCCTGAAGCATTATAATCAGGTTGCCAAGGCGCCCACGCTCTCCTTCTCTCCAGATGCCGAATACCCCGTTGTGAACAGCGAAAAGATGATATTCCGCACGGAATACGAAAAGAAGTTTGATTCCGCCATAACCCTGCACGCCGGCACCCGCCGCAACGTTGTGCCGGGCGAGGCCGTGGCCACCGTGCCGCTGGCGCTTTCCCGCATAGTGCCCATAATGGAAGCGTTTATGGAAGGCAGCGAATTTGCGTGCAGCGCGGAAGCGATAGACGAAAACAATACAAAGATAACAATGAAGGGCCTTGCGGCGCATGCCTCCGAGCCGGAACACGGCAAGAACGCCATGCTTGCAATGCTTGCGCTGCTGGATAAACTGCCCCTTGAAGGCGAGGATGCGCACACCGTGAACGCCCTCACCAACGCGCTGAAGTTCGATTGCCACGGCGAAACGCTGGGCATAGACAGCGAGGATGCATCCGGCAGGCTCACGCTTAACCCCGGCGTGCTTGACTGGAACGAAACGGGCATACACCGCCTTACCTTCGACGTGCGCGCCCCCATATCCAGCAAGGCGGAGGAGCTTGAAAAGAAGATAACCGAAGGCATAAAGGAGACCGGCCTTGTGCAGACGGACATAAGCTGGAGCGAAGGCTACTATATAAGCCCCGATGACGAGCTGGTGAAGAAGCTGCTGGACGTTTACGCCGCGCGCTTCGGGCAGAGGCTTGAACCCCTTGCCATAGGCGGCGGAACATACGCAAGGCACATGAAGAACTCCGTGGCGTTCGGCATAGAGCGCCCCGGCGAACCGGGCAGGGCGCATATGCCGGATGAATACATTCCGGTGAACGATCTGATAGAGGACACCAAGACCATTGCGGACGCCATAATAGCCCTTGCGGGAGCGGAAGCGTAAAATACACACTATAACACACATTGCGCGGGAAACGGTAATTGCCGCCGTTTCCCGCCCAAAATGTAAACAAATGGCAAACTTTTCTTGAATAAATCTCAAATCGGCCTGTCAAAAGCATTGACAAGCCTAATTCTCTTTGGTACAATGTTAAACTGCGTTAGCATGGTAATCTGTGGGAAATGTCTGCATTTTCCCAGAGACTGCCGCGCTGTTCCCTAAAATGCGGGGTATGCAGGCCCGCGTATACGGGAACGCTCATGCCGGGGCGGCGCATCGGCTATAAACGCCGCGCAAGCGCGATATAGAGGAGTGAACACGATGGTACATGAAGTGCAGATGGGCACAAGGAAACGCATGAGTTTCTCCCGTATCAACGAGGTTCTCGACATGCCGGATCTTATAGAGGTTCAGAAGAACTCCTATAAGCGGTTTGTTGAAGAGGACCTTAGGGAGGTACTTGACGACATTTCCCCGATCACAGACTATACGGAAAAACTCGTTTTGGAGTTTGTCGATTATTCAATCGATTTTGACCATCCCAAATACTCCGTTGAGGAATGCAAAGAAAGGGACGTTAATTACTGCGCGCCCCTGAAGGTACTGGTCAGGCTTATCAATAAGGAAACCGGAGAAGTAAAGGAGCAGCCGGTGTTCATGGGCGATTTCCCGCTCATGACCGAGCAGGGCACCTTTATCATAAACGGCGCTGAAAGGGTTATAGTCAGCCAGCTTGTGCGTTCTCCGGGCGTATATTATACCCGCAGCATAGATAAGCTGGGCAAGAATCTTTATTCCGCCCAGGTAATACCTAACCGCGGCGCATGGCTGGAATACGAAACCGATTCCAGCGAAGTGCTGCACGTTAAGATAGACCGCCAGCGCAAGGTTTACATAACCGCGCTGCTGCGCGCATTGGGCTACGGCACCAATGCCGAAATAATCGAACTGATGGGCGAAGAAGAAAGGCTGATGAACACTCTTGATAAGGATACTACCAAGAGCGTTGAGGACGGTCTTATAGAGATATACAAGCGTCAGCGTCCCGGCGAGCCCCCCACGGAGGAAAGTGCAAGGAGCCTGCTGAACGCATTGTTCTTTGACCGCCGCTACGACCTGGCTCGCGTAGGCCGCTATAAGTTCAATAAAAAGCTGAGCCTTGCCGCCCGCATATCCGGACAAATAAGCGCAGACGATGTTATAGACCCCGCCACCGGCGAAATAATAGTTGAAGCCGGCAAACGCATAAGTGCCGAGGCCGCCGAACGCATAGAGAACACCGGCGTGCGCGGCATATTCGTCACGGCGGAGGATAAGCGCATAAAGGTCCTTGGCAATCTGTTCGTGGACGCCAAGCATTTCCTCAGCTTCAATCCCGAAGAAGCCGGCCTTAACGAAAGGGTGCATTACCCCACGCTCATGCAGCTTCTCAAGGAAGGCGAGGGCATGGACGAGGAAGAGCTCAAGGCCCTGCTGAAGGAGCATGTTTACGACCTTATACCCAGGCACATCCTGCCCGACGATATGATAGCCAGCATAAGCTACCTTATCGGCATGAATTACGGCATCGGCCGCACGGACGACATTGACCATCTGGGCAACCGCCGCATAAGGAGCGTAGGCGAGCTGCTGCAGAACCAGATCCGCGTTGGTATGACCAGGCTTGAGCGCGTTGTGCGCGAGCGCATGAGCATACAGGACATGGAAACCGCCATGCCCAGCAACCTTATAAATATCCGCCCCGTTACAGCGGCGATAAAGGAATTCTTCGGTTCCAGCCAGCTTTCCCAGTTCATGGACCAGACAAACCCGCTGGCGGAGCTTACGCATAAGCGCAGGCTGAGCGCACTTGGTCCCGGCGGTTTGAACCGCGACCGCGCCACGTTCGACGTGCGAGACGTTCACTATTCGCATTACGGACGCATGTGCCCCATTGAAACCCCTGAAGGTCCTAACATAGGCCTTATAAACTCGCTTTCCACATATGCGCGCATCAATAAGTACGGCTTTATAGAGGCGCCTTACAGGAAGGTGGACGGCAAGAACCATTCCATCAGCAGCGACATAGTATACCTGACTGCGGACGAAGAGGACGACTTCATAGTTGCGCAGGCGAACGAGGCCACCGTTACCACAGAGGAGGGCAATACCTGGTTCGCTAAGGATCACGTCGTAGCCCGCTGGCTGGATAAAATAATCGAAGTGCCTGCCGAGCAGGTGCATTACATGGACGTTTCGCCCAAGCAGCTGGTATCCGTTGCAACGGCAATGATACCCTTCCTTGAAAACGACGACGCTAACCGCGCGCTGATGGGATCGAACATGCAGCGTCAGGCGGTTCCTCTGCTCATGCCAGAAGCGCCCGTGGTCGGCACCGGCATGGAATACAAGGCTGCGCACGATTCCGGCGTTGTGGTAGTTGCGCACGAGGATGCAACGGTTATCTATGTTGCAGCCGATAAGGTAGTGACCGAGGATGCAAGCGGCATTCGCCATACATATAAGCTCATCAAGTTCAAGCGTTCCAACCAGGGCACCTGCATCAACCAGCGCCCCATAGTGAACGTGGGCGACAAGGTGAAGGTAGGCGACGTGCTGGCGGACGGCGCAAGCACCGAGCACGGCGAAATAGCCCTTGGCCGCAACATACTGATAGGCTTCATGACCTGGGAGGGTTATAACTACGAGGACGCCGTACTTATAAGCGAAAAGCTTGTGAAGGACGACGTATACACATCCATACATATAGAGGAGCATGAAACCGAAGCCCGCGACACCAAGCTGGGCAAGGAAGAAATAACCCGCGACATACCCAACGTTGGCGAGGATGCGCTCAGCGACCTTGACGAGCGCGGCATAATCCGCATCGGCGCAGAGGTAAGGAGCGGCGACATACTGGTCGGCAAGGTAACGCCCAAGGGCGAAACCGAGCTGACCGCGGAAGAGCGCCTGCTGCGCGCCATATTCGGCGAAAAGGCAAGAGAGGTGAGGGATACCTCCCTGCGCGTGCCCCACGGCGAAGGCGGCGTTATAGTGGACGTGAAGATATTCACCCGCGAAAACAAGGACGAACTTGCCCCCGGCGTGAACGAACTGGTGCGCGTATACATTGCGCAGAAGAGAAAGATATCCGTTGGCGATAAGATGGCAGGCCGCCACGGCAACAAGGGTGTTATTTCAAGGATACTGCCCGAAGAGGATATGCCCTTCCTGCCGGATGGCACGCCGCTGCAGATAGTGCTTAACCCGCTGGGCGTTCCGAGCCGAATGAACATAGGTCAGGTACTTGAGCTGCACCTTGGCATGGCGGCAAAAACGCTGGGCTGGCACATTGCAACGCCTGTATTCGACGGCGCGAGCGAGCAGGATATAAAGGATCTGCTTGTTAAGGCCGGAAAGGATCCGGACGGTAAGACGGTGCTGTACGACGGCCGCACGGGCGAACCCTTTGAAAACAGGGTATCCGTCGGCTACATGTACTATTTGAAGCTGCATCACCTGGTAGACGATAAGATTCACGCCCGCTCCACCGGCCCGTACTCGCTGGTAACTCAGCAGCCGCTCGGCGGCAAGGCCCAGTTCGGCGGCCAGCGCTTCGGCGAAATGGAAGTTTGGGCGCTGGAAGCCTACGGCGCGGCGAATACGCTGCAGGAGATACTGACCGTAAAGAGCGACGATATAGTGGGCCGCGTAAAGACCTACGAAGCCATAGTGAAGGGCGAAAACGTGCCCGAGCCCGGCGTACCGGAGTCCTTCAAGGTGCTTATCAAGGAGCTGCAGTCCCTCGGCCTTGACATAAAGGTGCTCAGCGACACCAACGAGGAGATTCAGATCGGCGAAATGATAGACGATGACGACACAACGCCTATCGACGTGAACATGAGCGGGCTTGAGGACGTGCCCGACATGGCGCCGATGGAGAACGACGATCGCTTCAGCGAATTTGATTTCAATGATGACGATGACGATGATTCGGACGCGGACTTCAGCGAGTTCGACGGCGAATAAAACGCGGATGAAGGGAGAGAAAAGCATTGTTCGAGCTGACAAATTTTGACGCTATACAGATTGGCCTTGCATCCCCGGAAAAAATAAGGGAATGGTCGCACGGAGAGGTCAAAAAACCCGAGACCATAAATTACCGCACGCTCAAACCGGAAGTTGACGGACTGTTCTGCGAACGCATATTCGGGCCGACCAAGGACTGGGAATGCCACTGTGGCAGATATAAGCGCGTGCGCTACAAGGGCGTGGTGTGCGATAAGTGCGGCGTTGAAGTTACCCGCGCAAAGGTGCGCCGCGAGCGCATGGGCCACATTGAGCTGGCCGCCCCCGTATCACACATATGGTATTTCAAGGGCATACCCTGCCGCATGAAGATGCTGCTGGACATGAGCCCGAGGAACCTTGAAAAGGTGCTGTACTTTGCGGCGTTTGTCGTTACCGATCCCGGCAACACACCGCTTCAGTATAAGCAGGTCCTCAGCGACAAGGAATACCGCGATGCGCAGAACGAATACGGCCCCAAGGCCTTCAAGGCCGGCATGGGCGCCGAAGCCATAAAGGAACTGCTCAAGGACCTTAACCTTGAGGAGCTTGAAAAGCAGCTTAAGGACGAGGTCAACTCCTCCTCCGGCCAGAAGCGCGCAAACGCCATAAAGAGGCTGGACGTTGTTGAAGCCTTCCTTAAGAGCGGCAACAAGCCCGAATGGATAATACTGGACGCGGTGCCGGTAATTCCGCCGGAACTGAGGCCTATGGTTCAGCTGGACGGCGGCAGGTTCGCCACCAGCGACCTTAACGACCTTTACCGCAGGGTTATAAACAGAAATAACCGCCTCAAGAGGCTGCTTGAGCTGCACGCGCCGGACATTATAGTGCGCAACGAAAAGCGTATGCTTCAGGAAGCGGTGGAGGCCCTTATCGATAACGGCCGCCGCGGGCGCCCCGTTACCGGCCCCGGCAACAGGCCGCTCAAGTCCCTTTCCGATATGCTTAGGGGTAAGCAGGGCCGCTTCAGGCAGAACCTGCTGGGCAAGCGCGTTGACTATTCCGGCCGAAGCGTTATAGTCGTAGGCCCTGAGCTGAAGATGTATCAGTGCGGTCTGCCCAAGGAAATGGCGCTGGAGCTGTTCAAACCCTTCGTAATGAAGAAGCTTGTTGACGACGGCCTTGCGCACAACATAAAGAGCGCAAAGCGCATGGTGGAGCGCGTCCGTACAGAGGTATGGGACGAGCTGGAAGTGGTCATAAAAGAGCATCCCGTTATGCTCAACCGCGCGCCTACGCTGCACCGCCTTGGTATACAGGCGTTCGAGCCAATCCTTGTTGAAGGCCGCGCCATAAAGCTGCACCCGTTGGTATGTACCGCATTCAACGCGGACTTCGACGGCGACCAGATGGCCGTGCACGTTCCGCTCAGCGTTGAAGCGCAGGCGGAAGCAAGGTTCCTCATGCTTGCATCCAACAACATACTTAAGCCGCAGAGCGGCCAGCCTGTTGTGGAACCCACGCAGGACATGGTTCTGGGCTGCTACTACCTTACCCTGCAGCGCGACGGCGAAAAGGGCGAGGGCAAGGCCTTTGCCAGCGAGGATGAAGCCATAATGGCGTACCAGACGGGCGAATGCTCGCTGCATGCCAAGGTGAAAATCCGCATAGAGCGCGAATTTGAAGGCAAGAAGCTGAGAAAGGTTATAGACACCAGCATCGGCCGCGTTATATTCAACAACGCCATACCGCAGGACCTTGGCTTCGTTGAAAGGAACACTGCGGACGATATGTTCAAGCTTGAGGTCGATAAACTGGTCGTCAAGAAGGATATAGGTAAGATAATAGACAAGTGCTACCGCCGCTACGGCGCGACCGAAACCAGCGAGATGCTGGACCGCATAAAGGCGATGGGCTTCCGTTATTCCACACTGGGCGGCATAACGATAGGCTTCCAGGACATAACCGTGCCGGAAGAGAAGAAGACCATACTGGCCGAGGCCGAGGTTGAGGTAAACAAGATAGACAGCCTGTACAGGAGCGGTTTCCTCAGCGATGCGGAAAGGCGTACCAACGTAATACACATTTGGGACGACGCGACCAATAAGGTCACCAAGACCCTTATGGATTCGCTGGATCAATACAACCCGATATTCATGATGGCAAACTCCGGTGCCCGTGGTTCCACCAACCAGATCCGTCAGCTTGCCGGTATGCGCGGACTGATGGCCGACCCGAACGGCCAGATCATAGAAGTGCCTATACGTGCAAACTTCCGCGAAGGTCTTACGGTGCTTGAGTTCTTCATCAGCTCCCACGGCGCGCGCAAGGGCTTGGCCGATACGGCGCTGCGTACTGCGGACTCCGGTTACCTGACCAGGCGACTTGTTGACGTTTCTCAGGACGTTATAGTGCGCGAGGACGACTGCTTCGCCCTGCGCGGTGAAGCGCCCAAGGGCATGAAGATAGAGGCCATAATGGACGGCAACAAGGTGGTTGAAAGCTTTGGCGATCGTATACTGGGCCGCTACAGCGTGAACGAGGTTGTTCATCCCGAAACGGGCGAGGTACTGTGCCCCGCCAACAGCATGATAACCTATGACATCCGCAACAGGATAGTGGATGCGGGCATAAGGAGCATGGAGTGCAGGAGCGTATTCACCTGCCGCAGCGACCACGGTGTATGCACCAAGTGCTACGGCGCAAACCTGGCCACCGGCGGAGAGGTGAACATAGGCGAAGCGGTGGGCATAATTGCCGCGCAGGCCATAGGCGAACCGGGTACCCAGCTGACCATGCGAAACTTCCATACCGGCGGCGTTGCAAGCGCAACGGATATTACCCAGGGTCTTCCCCGTGTAGTTGAAATATTCGAAGCACGTAAGCCGAAGGGCTTGGCAGTTATAAGCGAGATCGCCGGTAAGGTTGAAATAACCGAAGGCCAGCGCCGCGAAGCCACCATAACCGGCGATGACGGCGAAGCCGTGAAGTATCTTATCCCCTTCGGCGCCAAGCTGAAGGTGAAGAACGGCGACACGATAGAAGCGGGCGACGAACTGACCGACGGTTCCATCAACCCCAACGACATTCTGAAGATAAAGGGCGTAAAGGGCGTGCAGGCCTATATGCTCAAGGAAGTTCAGGACGTGTACCGTTCACAGGGCGTTGAGATAGCGGATAAGCACATTGAAGTAATTATCCGCCAGATGCTGCGCAAGGTGCAGATTGAGGACGCGGGCGATACGGATATGCTGCCAGGCGAGCTGGTGGATATATTCCGCTTCGAGCGCGAGAACGAGGAAATGGTGATGAAGGGCATGCAGCCCGCCGTTGCCAAGAGGAAGCTGCTTGGTATAACCAAGGCCGCCCTCGCAACCGATTCGTTCCTGAGCGCCGCATCCTTCCAGGAGACCACCAGGGTGCTGACCGAAGCCGCCATAAAGGGCAAGGTAGATCCGCTGGTAGGTTTGAAGGAAAACGTAATAATCGGCAAGCTGATACCCGCGGGCATAGGAATGAAACGTTACCGCAACGTGGAAGTGAAGCCCAAGAACGCCGAACAGTAATAAAAACAAACGCATATTTGGGCCGCGTGGGGCGCATAAGTTCCATTGCGGCCCAATGTATAACCGCGTAAGGAGAACAGTATATGACCCAACCAAAGTATACAAACGCGGACTGTCCGCTTTACGGCAGCGAATATTGTGCGGCGCTGAACATGGAAAGCTGCGAAAAATGCACGGTGGATTGCACTGACGAGGAAAAGACCGCGCGCGTGAAGCAGGATCTGGCGGACATGGCCGCCCTGCTGCCGGAGGACGGCATGGCAAAGCTGTTTACCGGCGAAGAGTGCGTGCTGTGCAAAGGCGAAAAGGGCAAAAGGGAATACTATGCCTTTTTCGATATGGGGCATCCCGGTGCGCGCAAGCACAGGGCGAAGGGGCTGCTGGGCCTGCTGAAAAAGGAGCCGCGCTTTGGCTCATTGCTTCCGGCGCAGGTTAGCTGCTGCAAAGAATGCAAGCAGCGCATGACCCGCCTGAGCTACGTTAAGGGGCTTATAATAGCCGCGTTTTTGCTAAGCGGCCTTATAGTGCTTAGCCTTAGGAGCGTGAACGAGCCGCTTATGGCCATTACGCACGGGCTGCCGTTTTATATATTCGCGGCGTGGGCAATAATAGGCATAGCGGTTGCGGAAATAGCCTACCGCGGCATGAAGCGCAGCTACGCAAAGCGGACGTACCTCAACGTGATGAATGCGCCGATGCTTGCGGAGCTGAAGGAGAAGGGCTGGTTTGAGCTGTTTGCCGAGCACGGCGTGAGCAGGCTGGTATTCTCCAAAAAGCCGATGAGCCACGGCCTGTTTGCCGCAATGCCGGACGAGATGATAAATAAAGACGGTATTCATGGCGAAAAAAGCGAAAATGCCTAAAAATTCCGGCTATATCGATTGACAAGCCGCGAAATGAATGCTACAATACCTAAGTTGCGGAAAATGTCCCTTTCAAGGGGTTGCAAGGGATTTTCTTAATATAAAGAATATTAATTTTGTTTGGAGGAAATTCTTCAATGCCGACCATTAACCAGTTGGTTCGCAAGGGCCGTGAGCAGGTGAGCTACAAGTCTAACTCCCCTATCCTCAAGCAGTGCCCCCAGCGCCGTGGTGTCTGCACCGCGGTTCGTGTTCTTACACCTAAAAAGCCTAACTCCGCTCTGCGTAAAATAGCGCGTGTACGCCTGACCGATGGTCTTGAAGGTACCGCGTACATCCCCGGCGTGGGACACAATCTGCAGGAGCACAGCGTCGTCCTCATCAGGGGCGGCCGCGTAAAGGATCTGCCTGGTGTTCGTTACCACATCATCCGTGGCGCACTCGATACCGCGGGCGTAGCCAAGCGTATGCAGGCCCGTTCCCGCTACGGCGCCAAGAGACCCAAGAAATAAGGAGGGAAATTAAGATGCCGAGACGTGGATTTGTACCCAAGAGGGAAGTTCTTGATGACCCTATGTACGGCGGCAAGCTGGTGACGAAGCTCGTCAACCAGGTCATGCTGGACGGTAAGCGCGGTACCGCGCAGAAGGCTTGCTACGGCGCGTTTGAAATCATTCGCGAAAAGACCGGCCGCGAGCCTTTGGAAGTATTCGAGCAGGCCATGAACAACATCATGCCCGTGCTTGAGGTTAAGGCCCGCCGCGTTGGCGGCGCAACCTATCAGGTACCTATCGAGATAAGGCCCGAAAGGCGCCAGACTCTCGGTCTAAGGTGGCTGGTAAGCTATGCCCGCGCCCGCAGCGAGCACACCATGATGCAGCGCCTTGCCGGCGAAATCATGGACGCCGCAAACCAGACCGGTTCCGCCTTCAAGAAGAAGGAAGATACCCACAAGATGGCCGAGGCCAACAAGGCTTTCGCGCACTATCGCTGGTAATAACGGCAATATACTGCTGCAAAAACGGATCCGGCTTAACGGCTGGGTCCGATTTTCTGCAAAAAGCGGAAGCGGCGTGTATATAGATTTTATAAAATTTTTTGTAGAGGAGGGCTGCAAGTGGCCAGAGAAACCCCGCTTGAAAAAACGAGAAACATCGGCATCATGGCCCACATCGATGCCGGAAAGACCACCACTACCGAGCGTATACTTTACTATACCGGCAAGATACACAAGGTAGGAGAGGTACACGAGGGCGCAGCCACAATGGACTTCATGGTGCAGGAGCAGGAGCGCGGTATAACCATCGCTTCCGCTGCCACCACCACCTATTGGCGGCAGCATCGCATCAACATCATCGACACCCCGGGTCACGTTGACTTCCCAATGGAAGTT
>ERZ780226.849-NODE-849-length-26310-cov-3.617178_pt1 | contig 26310 bp, 21 predicted proteins | sample MGYA00511165_ERZ780226 | MGnify/ENA primary metagenome ERZ780226 (study PRJEB29588, sample SAMEA2152373) | human gut metagenome | biome: human gut; feature: human-associated habitat; material: faeces | place: Denmark | collected 2008/2010 ...
CAAAAGATTTTTGTTGATTGTTTAAATCAAAATCAAAAATTTCAGGTTGTGTGATTGCAGTAAAACCCTCAATACCATTACTTGCTTGTAAGGTGGCATATTCTGGTATGTTGTTTATAATATTAATATAATCATTTGCATTATATAAATATACTTTCCCTTCTTCTTGACTAACTAACATTATGTTTTTAGGCACAGGTAAACCATCTCTGTTAAATCTTGCAAGATAGATTAATGCTTGTGATAATGCTTTTGACTTACCATAACTTGTAACATTTAATTTATGCTCAAAAATTGTTCCATCAATATAACCATCTGTACTTCTATCTATATGAACTTCTATACTATCTCCCAATAATGCCTCATAAAAAGAATATTGGAAAGTAGTTTCATCTGCTTGTATATTATTATGTATAATTGCCATTGTACTATACCTCCTCACTTAATAATTTTATTAAATGCTCTGCTTTTGGGGTCAAAAAATATTTTCCTTTTTGATTATCAAAAGTAGAAATACAACCTAATTTTTTCAAGACATTTATTATTTTGTTTGTTTTTAATTTGGAATAATGCACCATATCCGCCATTTCCTGTTGAGATAAAGAAACATAACAATCATCTTTTACATTTATTTGATTGTCATATAGCAGTTTTAAAATGACACATTTTTCATTTCCAAACTCCTCTAATATAGTTTTCATATAAAGGCCTTCCTTTCAAAACATAATTTTAATATACCATATTTTTAGTCCAATTTCAACTATTTTAGTGTAAATAGTTGAACTATTATAGTAATTTATTCAAAATAACTAAGTTTCCTTGTGAAAATAAAAAAGATTTCAGTATCAACCAAAATCTTTTCTTTTTTCTTGACAAAATAGTATATTTAGTCAATTATTATTCATTTTTTAGATTTTAACCCCGTATATTGTGATTTTTCTTATCCCCCACTAAATGGACTATATAATGCTTCCGGCTATTCTGTTTAACTGTGGTTGCGGCCGTGGCGGCGTATACACGATATGCGCCCGCTCTCCGAAGCTCCGCGGCACATTCTTCAATGGTTGCACCGGTCGTATAAACATCGTCAATCACCAATATTGTCTTTCCGCGGACCATATCGGGATGTCTGACTGCAAACTTTCCCTTTACGTTCAGAAGTCTTTCATCGTGATGAAGGTCGCTCTGTTTTCTCAGCTTTTCGGTCTGATACAGGACCCCGTTTTTATATGGAATGCCCATTCTGAGCGCCACTTTCCTTGCCAAACACGCCGCATGGTCAAAATCTTCTTCGTTATAGTTCTTTTTCCGCGGCGGTGCAGACACCACAAAATCAAATTTCACCCCTCCGAAATCATATTTTATCATTTCGGCTACATATAATGACAATGTTTTCGCATAAAATGCGTTATACTCTTTCTTGAGGGCAATAACAGCAGATTTTGCATTGTCGATATACACGAAGGCAGAGGTTATCCCCTTAGCATAATTTCGGCGGACCGAACATCCTTCACAGAATCCGCCCGCCGAATCGGCTATAGGCTTGCCACAGCGCCTGCACCTGACATATTTTCTGCAAAACGGAAGAGTGTTTGCACACTCGGGACACGTTCCGGTCTTGTTTTCCGGTTCGAGCCGCCTGCCGCAGAATATACACTTTGGCGGATACAAAAGATTCAGCAAAATATTCCTGAGTTTTTTCAAAAAATGTCACTTCCTGATAGATGTTGATATATTCAGCACCTATAAATCGAATTCAGTATATCACACAAAATCGAAAATTTCAACCGCCTTTGATTCAAAATCGGAATATTTTTATGCCGTTTTTCATAAGCTATAAATAACTCTATATTAACTCTAACTTATTTATACGTTATTATTTGTCGCATTTTTGTGCATTTTTTCTAAATGGTGTTATGCGTTTTATGAATGTTGACTAACGAAAATGTTGGACAGTTTAAGCAAAGTATGATATAATATATGTATAAAATATATGGGTTTTATATATCTGATTTTGATGAAAACTTATCTATTTTAACAAAATTCACACACATTTAACGGAGGACATTCAAATGAAAAAAATTGAAAGAACTACAGCTGAGGCTAACCGTTTTCTTATCGATGATGCCCCGATGTATCTTTTCAATAACGGTACGAACTATGAAAGCTATCGGATGCTCGGCGCTCACAAGGTAAAAGACGACAAAGGCACCGACGGCTATCGTTTCGCTGTTTGGGCTCCCAACGCGAAATCCGTATCCGTTGTCTGCGACGGAAACGGTTGGGACAGGAATCTGGGACGAATGTCCAAACACATTTCATCGGGTATTTGGGAGCTGTTCATACCGGGTATCACAGAAGGTCAGAACTATAAATACAGCGTCGAATCCTATGACGGAAAAATCGTTATGAAGTCTGACCCTTATGCCTTTTACTCTGAGGTCCGCCCGGCGACGGCCTCGGTTACGACCGACCTTTCATATAACTGGGGCGACGCAAAATGGCTTGAAATGCGCGAAAAGACCGAGCCGTATGACAAACCCATAAATATCTATGAGATGCACTTCGGCTCATGGAAGCGCAAGGATGACGGAAGCAACTATTCCTACACCGAAATGATTGACGAGCTTATCCCGTATATTAAATCGATGGGCTATACCCATATAGAGCTTATGCCGATATGCGAGTATCCGTTTGACGGAAGCTGGGGTTATCAGGTCACCGGCTATTATTCTGTAAACAGCCGCTATGGCTCGCCGACTGAGCTTAAAGCGTTTATTGACAGCTGTCACAGGAACGGAATCGGGGTAATTATGGATTGGGTTCCCGCACACTTTCCCAAGGACGAACACGGACTCGCTATGTTTGACGGAACGCATCTTTTTGAGCATCCCGATTCACGGAGGGGCGAGCATAAGGAATGGGGCACTCTGGTATTTGACTGGACAAAAACCGAAATTTTCTCTTTTCTCATATCTAATGCAATCTTCTGGATAGGCGAATATCATATGGACGGCCTGCGTGTTGACGCAGTTTCAAGTATGTTATATCTTGATTACAACCGCCGCGACGGAGAGTGGCTTCCCAACAAATACGGCGGAAAGGAAAATTTAGAAGCTATATCGTTTCTACAGAAACTCAATTCGGCGGTTTTCAGCCGTTTTCCAAATGTTTTGATGATTGCTGAGGAATCCACCGCGTGGGGCGGCGTGACTATGCCGGCAGATGCCGGAGGTCTCGGCTTTAACTTTAAGTGGAATATGGGCTGGATGCACGATATGCTTGACTATATGCAATGCGACCCGCTTTTCAGGAAGGGAAATCACACAAAGCTCACCTTCCCGATGATGTATGCCTTTGCCGAAAATTATATTTTGGCTCTGTCACACGATGAGGTTGTTCACGGAAAGCGTTCGCTTCTTGATAAAATGTGGGGTTCATATGAGGAGAAGTTTGCTGAGCTCAGACTTTTATACGCATATATGTATTCCCACCCCGGGAAGAAGCTTTTGTTTATGGGCGGTGAATTCGGTCAGTTTGTCGAATGGCGGTATGCCGAACAGCTCGACTGGGTTCTTGATAAATACGAGCTTCACGTGAAGATGCGAAATTATTGCGCTAAGCTCAACGCCTTTTACAAAGAGCATCCGGCGTTCTTTGAAATCGAGAGGGAGCAGGGCGACTGGCGCGGCTTCCGCTGGCTTAACGCCGAGGACAGCACAAACAGTGTTCTGTCGTTTATGCGTATAAACGAAAAAGGCGACGAAAAGATTGCCGTTATAATCAACTTTACTCCGGTTGAGCGGAAGGACTATACGGTTGGTGTTCCCGAATCGGGCGAGTTTACCGTTGTTATGTCAACCAACTCAAAGGCCTTCGGCGGATCCGGCCGCGGAACAAAAAAATGCAGGACAGTAAGGAAGCCGTTTCACGGTTTTCCGTATTCGATTACGCTCGACTTACCGCCGCTCACCGCGGTATATATGGAGTTTTTGCCTATCAAAGACAAACCCAAAGTAATATCTAAAACAGTTAAAAATTAGCTTGGAAGGAATGAACATACGTTATGAAATCAAAAGAATGTGTAGCTATGATACTTGCCGGCGGCCAGGGAAGCCGTCTGGGCGCTTTGACAAAGACGGTTGCAAAGCCCGCGGTTCCGTTCGGCGGCAAATACAGAATTATAGACTTTCCGCTTAGTAACTGCACCCACTCGGGGATAGACACCGTCGGAGTTTTAACCCAGTATCAGCCGCTTGAACTCAATACATATATAGGAAGCGGTCAGCCATGGGATCTCGACCGTTCCAACGGCGGCGTATACGTCCTGCCGCCATATACATCAGCGGAAAAAGGCGAATGGTATAAGGGTACAGCCAACGCAATTTATCAAAATCTCAGCTTTATCGCTCAGTTCAGTCCGAAATATGTGGTTATTTTGTCCGGTGACCATATTTATAAAATGGATTATAGCCGAATGGTGAGTCAGCATAAAAAGGCAAACGCCGACGCAACCATCGCTGTTATCGAAGTTCCCTGGGATGAAGCTTCGCGCTTTGGTATTATGAACACCGATGACGAAGGCAATATCACCGAATTTGAAGAAAAACCCGATGAGCCGAAGAGCAATCTGGCATCTATGGGTGTATATTGCTTCAGCTGGGATGTCTTAAAGAAATATCTCGCCGAGGACGAGGCGGACCCGACCTCTCAGAACGACTTTGGAAAGAACATCATTCCTAAGATGCTTGAATCAGGGCTTAAATTGGTTGCCCACCGCTTTGACGGTTACTGGAAGGACGTCGGAACGATTCACAGCCTGTGGGAAGCAAATATGGAGCTTCTCAGCGACAGTGCCGGCATAGTCTTAGACGATGACAGCTGGCGTATTTATAGCAAGAATCCTATTAAGCCGCCTCATTATATCGATTCAAAGGCTAAACTTAATAATTGTTATGTGACCGAAGGCTGTGAAGTATACGGAGAAATCGACCACTCGGTTATTTTTGAAGGCGTAACAATAGAGGAAGGCGCAAAAATCGAAGATTCTATCATCTTCCCCGGTGCGGTAATCAAGAAGAACTCGATTATCTATAAGTCGCTTATAAGCACCAATACGATAGTCGGCGAGGGTTGTACCATAGGCTCGACCGATGAAAGCGCTAACCACAGCTGGATAAATGACAAAATATGTTCGGACGACATCACACTGATTGCTTCGGATATCACAATCGGCGACGGTGTAAAGATTGCCAGAAATTCAATGGTAACGGAAAGCATTTCCGAATAGTCCGATATTATTAATGCGAAAGGGTTGAAAATTATGAAGAACGATATGATGGGCATTATATTTGCCGAAAACCCCGAGGCGGGTATGGGCGAGCTTACGTCGGTGCGTTCGCTTGCTGCCGTTCCGTTCGGCGGAAGATACAGAATAATAGATTTTATCCTATCCAATATGGTAAACTCATCTATAATTAACGTGGGAATAACAACGCCGTATAATTATCAGTCGCTCAGCGACCACTTAGGCACGGGAAAGCCGTGGGATATTGACAGAAAGGGCAACGGCCTTTTCGTCCTTCCGCCCAAGGAGATTCCCGAAGCCGGAGAAATCAGAGGAAACATTGACACAATTATCGGTATTAACCACTATATCACCAAAAGCTCACAGAGCTATGTCGTTGTTTCGGACTGTAACACTCTCTGTAACATAAACTTCTCGGACGTTTTAAAGTTCCATCTTGAAAGCGAAGCCGACATAACTATGATATATAATGATGTGGATAAGTTGAAGCCGAGAGAGCTTTCGACAAGAATTCTTCTCGATACCGATGAAAACAACCGTGTGACGGATATAAACGTGTATCCTATGCACCAAAAAACAAATCATTCGTATATGCATATGTTTATCATAAAAAAAGAGCTTTTACTTGAGCTTGCGGGTGACGCGTTTGCACATAACAAGCATTATATATCAAAGGACATATTCCTTCCGAACCTTGATAAGCTTAAAATTATGGGCTATAAGTTTGACGGATATTGCAAGCAGATTGATAATATAAAGTCATTCTTTGATACAAATCTTGAGCTTTTACAGAAGAATGTCAGGGATGAGCTTTTCGGTCTGTTGTCTGATATGCCGATATACACAAAGGTTAAGGATACCGTTCCCACGAAGTATGGGGTCGGTGCAAATGTCAGCAACTCGTTTGTTGCCGACGGCTGTCTTATAGAAGGAACGGTTAAAAACAGCGTTCTTTTCAGAGGTGTCCACGTCGGTAAGGGAGCAACGGTCGAAAACTGTATCGTAATGCAGAATTCAGAAGTTATGGATAATTGTCTTCTTGAAAACGTCATTTTTGACAAGGAGGTTGTTCTCAGAAGCGGAAAGAAACTTGTAGGCCAGGATACCTACCCGATGGTAATAGGTAAAAAGGCCGTTATTTAAAAACTGTATGATAAAATTCAATCACGAAAGGGTGAAGTGTAATGAGCAAAATATTAATGTGTTCATCTGAGGTTGCTCCGTTCGCCAAAACAGGCGGTCTTGGCGATGTTCTCGGCGCTCTGCCGCAGGCCCTCGCGAAGCTCGGCGACGATGTAAGGGTTATTATGCCGAAGTATGGGTGTATCCCCGGCGAGTATGTTGAAAAAATGGAATTCTGTTTCTTCACATATGTGCCGCTCGGTTGGCGCAGGAAATACTGTGGTGTGTTTAAACTTGAAAAGGACGGCGTTACCTATTATTTTATTGACAACGAATATTATTTCGGTGATCCATATCTTTATAAGTGGAATGACCTTGAGAGATTCGCTTTCTTCGACAAGGCGTGCCTTGAAATCCTGCCGCATTTAGAGTTTAAGCCGGACGTAATTCACACCCATGACTGGCAAACGGGAATGATTCCCGTCCTGCTTAACGCCTATTATATAAACAACGAATTCTATAGAGGAACAAAGACCGTATTTACCATTCATAATCTGAGGTACCAGGGTATCTATTCTATGGATATTGTGGCGGACTTTTTCTCGCTCGGTTCCGAATACTTCACGGATGACAAGCTTGAATTTCACGGCTGTGCTAACCTCTTAAAGGGCGGAATTGTTTATTCTGACTATGTCACAACAGTCAGCCCAACCTATGCGGAGGAAATCAAAACCCCGCTCGGCGGTGAAAAGCTTGAGGGCCTGCTTTCGGCAAGGTCGAATTCGCTCTTCGGTATCATAAACGGTATTGATTATAATGTGTATAACCCAAAGACCGACCCTTACCTTTATGAAAACTATGACGCAAAGACAGTTATCGAAAAGAAAAAGCTTAATAAGATTAAGCTCCAGGAACAGTTAAAACTTCCTGTTGACGGCGAAAAGGCTATGGTCGGAATCATATCGCGGCTTGTTGACCAGAAAGGCTTCGACCTGATTGCCGCTGTTATGAATGACCTGATGAACCTTGATATACAGATGGTTGTGGTCGGAACAGGCGAAGCGAGATATGAGGAAATGTTCCGTCAGACCGCGTGGTATAACCCCGAGAAGATGTCTGCGAATATTATGTTCAGTAACGACCTTGCCCACAAGGTGTATGCGGCATCAGACCTCTTCCTTATGCCGTCGATGTTTGAGCCGTGCGGATTAAGTCAGATGATTTCATATGCCTACGGAACGATTCCGATTGTCCGCGAAACGGGCGGACTCAAAGATACTGTTATTCCTTATAACGAGTATACCAAAGAGGGAACAGGCTTCAGCTTCTCGCCGTACAACGGAAACGATATGGTTTATACCCTGCGTATGGCGCTCGGTTTCTATAGCAACAAAGCTGTTTGGAACAAACTTGTCACCAACGCAATGAAACTTGATTTCTCATGGAAGAAGTCTGCAAAGGAATATCAGAATCTTTATAAACAGCTTATAGGATAAAGCAATGAATCGTCTAATGGCTGTCAACAAATCAAATACAAACGCCGCCGCGGTTTAAGCCGCGGTGGCGTTTTGTTCTCAATTCGGATATACAGAACTAATTTTAAAGTTATCGATACATAGGGAAGAAGTCAACACGCGGTTCAAGGAACTTAATCTTATGCTCGGTTTCACCCTCACACATATCAGCGAATGTATCAAAAATTCTGTCCCAGTTCCAGAAGTCTTCGCCGAAGCCGAGGTACTCGCGAAGCATTTCACAGCCCTTAGGCGCTATCGGATGCATAAGCGATACGGCGGTTCTTACCATATGGAAGGTGTCGATTAAAACCTGTCTGCGCATATCGTTGCTATCCTCTTTATCCGCCGCACCGATGTTCTTTGCCCAATACTTATTTGCGTTTCTGATATATTCGTCCATAAGGCTCATCACCTTATGGAATTCAAATTTATACATTGCTCTCTCGTATTTAAGAACGACTTCCTTTGCGCTGTGCAGAACCTCGTCGCTTACCTTGCCGAGCGGCATATTTCCTTCGAAATACTTTTGAGCGGTATAGAAGCAAGACCGTGCAACACGATTGAATACGTTTGAAAGAAGCTTTCCCTCTTTCATTACGGGGTCTGCGTCCTTTTCATCAGCGGCGGGGTTCAGCGGCTTAGGCTGAAAGCTTACGCTTTTAAGTCCGAGGCCCAGGCCCAAAAAGTGCGCGCGAAGATGCTCGGGCATATAATATTCAAACAATTCATCAGCCATCGGAGGTTTAACCGCTCCGCTGCTGCTCGCCTTTTTATTAAGGAACAAAATATGATTATTAGCCACAAGCACAGGCATCTTAAGCTGGCCGTCCTTCGGTCTTGCGGTCAATCCGTCTTTCCCTTGCGTTGCCATAAACAGCGCCGGCTCGGCTATCCCATAGAAATAGATGTTATCCTGACCGATGAACTGATAGATTCCCGCCGTGTCATCACACCAATACTTTTTCCATTCATCGTCGGGCTTTCCGATGCTCTTAAGATATGCCTTCGTAAACGAAATCGGCGCCCAGAGTGATTCCGGCCAAACCCATATGGTGAGACCCTTCTCGCCGTCAATGACGGGCGCGGGAACCCCCCAATCGATGTTTCCTGTCAGTCTGAACGGAACAAGCGTCTTTCCGGCACGGAAACGGATTCCGTTCTCGTTGAGAACGGCTCTTGCCTTGTCGCGGTCTGAAAGGTCCTTAAACTCAAGCGAAAACGATGTCTTGTTTGCCGCTGAGTCAAGCTTATGCGGCGGCATCTGTCCTTTTATCTTCTCATAATCCTCGGAAAATTCGTTCTTGATATACACAAGCGGCGGAGTCATAAACTCACGGATTGTATTCGCCACAAGCGGACGGACATTCTCTTTTTTTGAAATATCGTCAACAAAGTCCTCAAGCAATTCTTTAAATTTAGTAAGGTCAATGTACCAGTTCGCCACATCACGCATTTCCGGAGTGTCACCCGTCAGCGTACTCTTCGGGTCGATTAATTCCTCAGGCATATACTGATGCCCCATCGAACATTCATCGGCATATCCCTTGTCAGAGGTACAATTCTCAACCGGACACTTACCCACAACCTGTCGGCCGTTTAGGAACTGACCCGCCTTAACATCATAGAACTGAGAGGTCACCATCTTTTCAAGCCAGCCGTTTTCGTACCAAAGCTCCATAAGCTCACGGCTGAACTCCTTATGCACCTCAGAGGTCTCACCGAGTCCCGATGCGCCGAAGAGATTCAGGCTGATTTCGTACGCGTCAAGCGTCTCTTTCTGACTTTCGTGATTCTCCCTTACAAAATCTTCGATTGTTCCGGTATAGCCGTTTTCGCAAAGCTTTCGATAGCTCTCAGCGATAGGCGAACCATAGCAATCCGTTCCGGAGACGAATATCACGTTTTCCGCACCGATTCTGTCTCTCAGGAACCTTGCCGTTGCGTCTGCCTGAACAAATACACCGCCGATATGCCCAAAGTGAAGCTTTTTGTTGCCGTATGGCATACCGCCCGTAATAACGGCACGCTTCGGGAACTCAGGTCTTTCCATATCAAATATGCTCGGCTTTTCCTTGCGGTAATTCTTGTTTTCCATATACATACACTCCTTTATCTTGCTGCCAGAACGCGGCGGCGCATTGCGTCCTCGCCGATTATATGACAGATTTCCCACAAATCGGGCGAGTTCGTCCTGCCGGTGATTGCAACGCGGATAACGTTGCTGACATCTGTTATGCTTCCCTTATACATATCGGGGTTCTTTTTAAAGTCCTTCGGCTTAACGGCATAACCCATATCGGCTGTGATTTCACGTATCTTGTTAAACCAAGCCGAATTATCGTCCGAGTGGTCATACCCCTTAAGGTATCTGTCGATAATCTCGGCGCGATCCTCCGCACTGACATTTTCGGGGAAGGGCGCCTCCTGTTTTAAACTCTCATCATAATAGATTGACAAAAATTCTCTTGCCTGCTTCCAGTTTGTCAAATCCTTTCTGGGTCTTGCCGCATCTCTTCCTACGTTTATCGCCTTACAGGTCAGCTCCTTGTCGCGTGTGAACAGGGCATAAAATTCGGGGTCATATTCTTTAAGCCAATCCGACATCTTTTCATAAATATCATCGGGCGACATCTTAAATATAATCTCTCGGCTTATATCATCAAACTTCATTATATCAAAAAGAGCGCCGGAATTACTCATTTTTTCAAGGGTAAACTTAAAATCGTCAATACTGCTGTCGGGATGCTCAGCACGCCATTCTTCAAAGTTAGAATTTAAAACCGTCATAAGGTATTCCCATACAGCAGCGGTGAGATATCCTTCCGCACGGTAATAGCCGAGTCCCAATTCCGGATCCTTACGTTTTGAAAGCTTACGCTTTGTCTCGCCGTCCATCTTCATAAGGACGGGGGTGTGACAATAAATCGGGCGTTTCCAGCCAAAGGTATCAAAAAGCTGGGCATGAATCGGAAGGGTCGACAGCCATTCCTCACCGCGTGCCACGTGCGTCGTGCGCATAAGATGGTCATCTATAACATGAGCGAAGTGATAGGTCGGAATCCCGTCGGATTTAAGAAGAACAAAATCCTGATAGTTTTCCTGAAGCTTAAGCATACCGCGGATTCCGTCAAAAACCTCGACCGTATTGTTAATATCGCCGCTTGAACGGAATCTGAGAACATATTCCTCTCCCGCATCGATTCTCGACTTCACCTCGTCATAGTCGAGGCCGCGGCAGACCGCCCACTCGCCGTAATAACCAAAGTTAAGTTTCTTTGAGATTTGTTCCTCACGCATCTTAGTCAGCTTTTCCTCGCTGCAGAAGCAGGGATATGCAAGTCCCCTCCGCACCAATTCTTTCGCAAAGCACTGATAGATTTCCTTGCGGAGACGCTGACGGTACGGGCCGTAGTTTCCCTTTTGGCCGTCATTCTCGGTCACACCTTCATCAAAGTGAATTCCGAAGTAATTCATCGATGACAGCACCAGTTCAACTGCACCCTCAACCTCACGCTTTGCATCAGTGTCCTCAACCCTGAGATAGAATACTCCGCCGCTCTGGTGAGCAAGACGTTCGCCGATGATTGCATTATACAGATTTCCCAAATGAACGAAACCCGTCGGACTCGGTCCTATACGGGTAACCTTTGCGCCCTCGGGCAGGTCGCGCTCGGGATACAGTTCTTCATAATATTCAGGTGTTTTGTCAATATGCGGAAAAAGAAGCTCCGCCAGTTTATTGTTATCCATTACTTATCCTCCGGTAAATTATTCTAAAATTCACATAGCTATTACTATTATAACATTATCATTTAATTTTACACTTTTTTTGTCAAAAAGTCAAGCATCGGCGGCGTTTAATACAAAAAAATCAGAGGACGCGGTAAATAAACCGCGTCCTCTGATAAAATTTTAGAATAATCCCGGAATATTCAGTCCGCCGGTTATTGAGCCGAGCTGTGACGTGCTGTCTTCCTCAATTTGGCGTAAGCCCTCGTTTACCGCCGCGATAATTAAATCCTGAAGCATCTCTACGTCATCCGCGTCAACAACCTCGGGCGAAATCGTTACCTCTTTAAGCTCACGTTTTCCGTCAAATACCACCTTTACCGCTCCGCCGCCGGAAGCCGATTCATATGTTTTATTCTCAAGCTCCTCCTGCATCTTCATCATCTGCTCCTGCATTTTCTGAGCCTGCTTAATCATATGATTCATATTTGCTCCGCCGCCCATTCCGCGCGGAAATCCACCCTTTGCCATCTTAAATCATTTCCTTTCTGTTAATATCTTAAAAATAATTATTTTACGGTAGAATTACCGAATTTTCTGCTATCTCTAAGGCGTAATCGCCGTTTCTCAAAATATCCGCAAGTTCATAAGAATCTCTCGGCATCACTTTTGTCCTGAGTGCGGCCATTCCCTCGCCGCCGTCATGGTGAAAGTCAGACCCCGCCGTCATAATTTTAATATTATTGTCCTTAGCAAACTTCACCGTCTTACCTATTCTCGAATTATGACCGTTGTGCATATTAAAGGTCTCTATTCCGTCAACATACATAGGGTCAATATCCTCCATATTATCTCTGAATCGGTGCGCCTGAATAAGCAATATTCCTTTAAGCCTGTCCGAATTCCGGAATTCGGCGATTCCGTAAGGGAGCCTGTCATAAATTTCAAGCAATGTATCCTCATCTATCCCATACGCAAGATAGTCATTCTGATTTTCGGAAAATCTTAGCTCTGCCCCCAAAATCACATTGACCCCGTACTTTTTCCCCGCTTCTTCAGCGGCATAAAAGTCGCTCATATACCATTCTACAAACTCCTCTGCCGTCGGCTCTTTTGAAAAGCGTTCAAATCTGTACTGATAGGTAAAATGATTGGTTATCGCAATAGCGTTATAGCCGATTTTCGCATAGCGTCTGATTACCTCGTCGGGGGCAAAGTCCCCGCACGAACTGACCGGTGACGTATGTGCATGAAGTTCTGTTCTGAACTTATACTTTTCCAAAATAAACTTTTTCATCTGACCTGACTCTGTATCCACAATCCGTCATCTCCTAAACTATATCTATTTTATCACCGAATATCTCTTTTTTTGCCGCTAAATCGTTTATTGAGGGCGAAGCCTCACCCTCCGCCGGGCGGTCTGTCCTCTCGCCCTTTACATACACTTTTGTCCTAAGATTCATCCCCGACACACGGCTAAACAGCTTAGAAAGATATTCAATCCCTTTCGGTGTGCCGATTCGGTTATAGGCGACCTTTCCCGCGACTTCAATTTCAATTATATCACCCTTAACCCGGGCATCGGCGTTATATAAAAATGCATAAAGCGACTTGCTTTCCTTTTTTATCTCGTTTAAGGCGTCAGCCCAGAATACACATTCCTCGCCCTCGGACGCATCCTCCGTTTCGGCCGCCGCAGGCCCGGCTTCCTCGGCAGTTGTTTTATTCTGTGTTCCCTGCGGCAATTTCTCGGAACTCTCAGCCGGCTGTTTAAAATAGGCTGTTCCACTCTGAAGATTTGCGACAGCGGTTTCAAGCTTTTCGATTCTCGCGAGCAGGGCGTCGGTATCCGTACTGTAACTCGGGTTACACAGCTTAACCATTGCCGTCTCAACGGCAATCTTCGGCTTTGAAAGCCACTTCGCCTGAGACAGGCTGTCGCTCAGTGCCTTTATTGAATATAAAATTCTCTCCGCCGAAAGCTTTTCTGCCTGGGCGGAATATTTTTGAGCCGCCTGTTCAGTCTTTTCAAGCATCGACGCGGGGCTATCCGTTGTCTTGCAGATCAGCAGGCACCTGAAATGCTCAATCAGATTTTCTAAGAGGAATTGTGCCTCCTTGCCCGCATTCAAAACCTCGCCGGCGGTCATCAGCGCATCTTTGGCATTATTTTCGGCAACCGCCGAAACTATGTCGAAAAGTTTTTCGCTTCCGATAATTCCGGTAATCTCACCCACTCGCCGGGTCGTAAGCTTTTCATCTCCGAAAGCCGCACAGCGGTCAAGCGTGCTTATCGCGTCTCTCATCGAGCCGTCGCCGATCTCGGCTATCAGTTCAACCGCATCGGGGGTAATATCGATTTTTTCGGCTTCTGTTATCCTGGTAAGTCTTTTTACTATATCATCGACACCTATCCGCCTGAAATCAAAGCGCTGACACCTTGAAAGCACTGTCGGCGGAATCTTGTTCGGGTCGGTTGTTGCCAAAATAAATATCGTATGCGCAGGCGGTTCTTCAAGCGTTTTAAGCAGGGCGTTAAACGCCTCTGTCGTAAGCATATGAACCTCATCGATTATATAAACCTTATACTTACATCCGACCGGAGTATATATAACCTCCTCACGGATTTCGCGGATGCTTTCAACGCCGCGGTTACTCGCCGCGTCCATCTCGTATACATCGAGAATTGTTCCGTTTAAAATACCTCTGCAGGTCGGGCATTCGTTACAGGGCTCACCGTCTGTCGGGTTCTCACAGTTCACCGCTCGTGAGAAAATCTTTGCCGTTGAGGTCTTTCCCGTTCCCCTCGTACCGCAGAACAGGTAGGCATGAGCGATTCTTCCGCTTGAAACAGCACCGCGAAGAGTGTCGGAAACGTGTTCCTGCCCGACTAAATCCTCAAACCTCATCGGTCTCCATTTTCTGTATAAAGCCTGATACCCGGACATATTAATTCCCGCCTTTAAATACATATTTTCACATAAAAAAGTCATGTGCTTGCCGTCGAAACAGTTCTACCCGCGTTACTTGTACAGTTAACTCAGGTCTGGCTGCCCTACGGCACATCGAAATAACCGCTTATCGCTGCTGCGTTCCCGCCCTGACGAGGTTCACGGGTTCCGATTGCGTAAGACCAGACCGTCAACGCCACTTATACAAGGGCAGACCGGACATCTCTATCCCTAAGGCAAGTTTTCATCCCCTCTGTAGCGGATTGAGGGTTACAAGGCACCGCTAACACCCCGATTTAACATGACTGAATTATTATATCACAATTTTTTGTTATCGTCAACCGATTTTTTAAAAGATTTTGCCGAAAACTAATTCCTGCATCGATTGACAAGCGGCGCTCAATGTGTTATAATGTATAAAAGAATAATTATGTTTGGAGGTCAGTTATATGAAACACGTTAAGACAATCGAAACACGTAACCTTTGCGAAAGCGCAAAGAACGGCGGCTGCGGCGAGTGTCAGACTTCATGCCAGTCGGCTTGCAAGACAAGCTGTGGTATTGCAAATCAGGCTTGTGAAAATAAAGAAAGCAAATAATAAGCTGTCAAAAAAACATAATGCCACCCTAATAATACCGCCATCGAATAAGGCGGCTTTGGGGCGGCATTTTTATCGTGAGGAGATTTCATATGATTCATCAATATAAATTCGGCGAATATAATATAGTTATCGATGTCTGTTCCGGGGCGCTTCATATAGTTGATGACCCTACATATGACATTATTTCTATGTTTGAAGCATCAAACCGCGATACGGTTATCTCCAAAACCGCGGAAAAGTATAAAGATATTTCTCTTGATGAGATTGAAGAATGTTATGCTCAGGTTGCCGGGCTTAAAGAATCGGGCAAGCTTTTTACAGAGGATACATTTGAGCCGATGGCCGGTACGCTAAAGGCAAAGACCTCGGGCGTTGTCAAGGCGCTTTGCCTGCATATCGCCCACACCTGTAACCTTAACTGTTCATACTGCTTCGCGAGCCAGGGCAAGTATCACGGCGAGCGTGCCCTTATGAGCTTTGAGGTCGGAAAGCGGGCGCTTGACTTTCTTATCGAAAATTCGGGAACACGGCGCAATCTTGAGGTGGACTTCTTCGGCGGCGAGCCGCTTATGAATTTTGACGTGGTAAAGAAGCTTGTCGAATATGCTCGAAGTATCGAAAAGGAAAAGAACAAAAACTTTCGCTTTACTCTGACGACAAACGGCGTTCTTGTCGACAAAGACGTGATTGATTTTGCAAACCGCGAGATGAGTAATGTTGTATTAAGCCTCGACGGCCGAAAAGAAGTTCACGACCGCTATAGAGTTGATTATTCCGGTAACGGGAGCTGGGATAAAATCGTGCCTAAGTTTCAGGAATTTGTCAAAGCACGCGGCGGAAAAAATTATTATATGCGCGGAACCTTTACTCACGCAAACCCCGACTTTCTCGAGGACATAAAAACTATGCTTGACCTCGGCTTTACAGAGCTGAGTATGGAGCCGGTTGTTGCGGCAGAGGGTGACCCCGCAGCATTGACCGAAGCGGACAAGCCTATCGTTCTCAAACAATATGAAGAGCTTGCAAGGCTTATGCTGAAACGCGATAAGGAGGGGCGGCCATTCACCTTCTATCACTATATGATTGATTTAAAAGGCGGCCCGTGTATTTATAAGCGAATTTCCGGCTGCGGCTCGGGAACCGAATATATGGCGGTCACCCCATGGGGGGATTTATACCCCTGTCATCAGTTTGTCGGTGACGAAAAATTCAAGCTCGGCGATATTTGGAAGGGCGTTGACAACACCGCCGTTCAAAACGAATTTGCCTCATGTAACGTATACGCAAGAGAGGATTGCCGCGACTGTTGGGCAAAGCTCTATTGCTCGGGCGGCTGTGCCGCAAACGCATATCACTCAACCGGCTCTGTCAGAGGTATCTATAAGTATGGATGCGACCTCTTCCGCAAGAGAATGGAATGTGCGATAGCTGTTGCTGTCGCAAGAGAGCTGGGTGACGCGGAATGAATACCCCTATATGCGATTTTGTAAAAAACTATTCAAAGGCTCATCCGACGCGCCTTCATATGCCCGGGCATAAGGGTGTTCCGCTTTTGGGCTTTGAGCCGCTTGACATAACCGAGGTAGACGGTGCCGATGAGCTTTTCGCACCGGCCGGAATCATTGCCGAAAGCGAAGCGTGCGCGTCCGAAATATTCGGCGCGCACACTTTATATTCCGCGGCGGGTTCCACCCTTTGTATTCAGACGATGCTTCAACTCTTGGCATCATACGCCGTATTAAAGGGCGAAAGACCGCGGATTCTCGCCGTCAGGAATGCCCACAGGGCATTCATAAACACCTGTGCCCTTCTCGATATAGATATTGACTGGCTCTTCCCGGCAGGCGGAACATATCATAGCTGCGTAATTACCCCCGATGAGGTTGAAGCCGCTGTATCGGCCTGCCGCCCGACCGCGGTATATCTGACAAGCCCCGACTATACGGGGTGCATCACCGATATAGCCGGCATAGCCGAAGTTTGCCGCAGGAACAAAATTCTTCTTGCGGTTGACAATGCGCACGGTGCATACCTCAAATTCCTTCGGAAATCGCTTCACCCAATCGACCTCGGCGCCGATATATGCTGTGACTCGACACACAAAACACTTCCCGTTATTACCGGAGGTGCATATCTTCACATTTCACACAACGCCCCAAGTCTGCTCACACAGCGGGCAAAGGCGGCAATGTCTCTGTTTGGCTCAAGCAGTCCGTCTTATCTCATACTGCAATCGCTTGACGCGGTAAACGGATATATCGATAAATATAAAACCGCTCTCGCCGATTTTATACCCAAAGCCAAACGGCTGAAATTAATTATTGAAGAACACGGAATCGAAACCTTTGGCGATGAACCGCTTAAAATCACGATTAAACCGAAAAGCTTCGGCTATACGGGCATTGAAATTGCAAAGCTTCTAATGTCAAACGGTATCTACCCCGAGTTTTATGACCCTGATTTCGTTGTACTTATGCTTTCGCCGCAAAACAGCAAGGCCGACCTCAACAAGGCGGGTGATGTCCTATGCTCACTCACACAGAGGGAGGGTATTAAAACCACTCCTCCGCCCGTTCCGAAGCCGAAACATATTCTTTCGCCGAGAGATGTTATTTTCAGAGAAACAGAGGTTATTCCGATAGATGAATGTCTCGGCCGCGTCTGTGCTTTGTCGGTAATAAGCTGTCCTCCTGCGATTCCTCTCTCGGTCTGCGGTGAGGTAATAGACTCTTCGGTTATTGAAAGCCTTAGGTATTACGGCATAACAAAATGCACGGTTTGTAAGGGAATTTAAAGAACCGCAGGCTGTCACAATTTTTTTATTCAGCGAAGGCCGGCGGTTAAACGGTCTCAGTAAATAAATCAATACCCGGCAATTCAATAAATATTTTATTATTCCGCCCTTGACAAACGTGTCTAAAAGTTCTATAATATAGTTAGCTAAAGCTAACTATATTATGTGATAAGGAGAGATTTTTATGTCTACTGTTATAATTTGTATTGTTATCGCGGTTATCTGTGCATATGCGGTGTTCAGCTATGCAAAGAAGATCAAGGGCGGATGCTGCGGCGGCGGTGGCGGCGATATACGTATCAAACCCGATGATACAAACACATCTCACTATCCGTATATGGCTATTGTCCACATAGACGGTATGACCTGTTCTCACTGTAAAATGAGGGTCGAAAATGCTTTTAATAATATTGACGGATGCTATGCAAAGGTAAACCTAAAGAAGAACCTCGCCGAGGTTCTGTCAAAGCATCCGATAGACAATGAATCATTAAGAAAGACTGTTGAAAGAGCCGGCTATACATTCATAAAAGCCGAAATCGAAAAATAGATTAAAGACTTTTAAGGCGCATAACATCGCGCATTTCGTATGCTGTTCTTCTTAAAGACTCTGCCGTCCCGATATATTCGCCGTATTTATGAAGTTCCATCTGAAGTTCAATTGAAAGTGACATAAAAAACATCCGGCAGCTATGACTTTTGTTTATCAGCTGAGTTAAATTTTGATATTTCATAGTGAATCTCCGCCCTATGCAAGTTTTTATTTTATTATTTGCATAGAGCGGAATTTTTATAAGCACTTGACATTTATTTTAAAATCGTTATAATAGGTACAAACGCTAAATTTTGTTAATGCAAAAAAGATGTGGGAGGAATAAAATATGTATGCAAGCTTCGGAACGGCGGGAAGCTGTGAAGCGTTTTATGATGCGGGTGGCAAATCCGCTCTTGAAATGCCGAAATGGCTCAGCGAGCATAATCTTGACTGTTTTGAATATCAATGCGGCAGGGGTGTAAAAATTTCTGATGATGCGGCTCGGCTTCTCGGGGAGAGAGCAGAGGAATTCGGCATTGCGCTTTCGATTCACGCCCCTTATTATATAAGCTTATCCTCGACCGATGAACAGAAACGAAAAAACAGCGTGGAATATATCCTACAGACGCTTCATGCCGCAAGGTGTATGAACGCCGACAGAATTGTTGTGCATTCAGGTTCGTGCGGAAGCATCACCCGCCGCGAGGCGTTATCTCTCGCCTCAGACACACTGAGGGCGGCAATCTCCGCCGCCGATGAACATGGCTTTGGGGATATTCATATCTGTCCGGAGACAATGGGAAAGGTAAAACAGCTCGGAAGTGTTGACGAGGTTATAAAGCTCTGTCAGATAGATGAAAGGCTGATTCCGACTATGGACTTCGGCCACATCAACGCGATGACCCTCGGCGGTCTCAAAGATAAAGCCGATTTTGAGGCGGTTTTTGATGCGATAGGAAATAAACTCGGAAGTGAAAGGGCGTCAAGCTTTCACATTCATTACAGCAGGATTGAATACACCAACGCCGGGGAAAAGAAGCATCACACATACGCAGAGACCGAGTTTGAGCCCGAGTTTGAACCTATCGCCGAAATCATGGCAGAGCGCGGAGCGACTCCGCGGATAATCTGTGAAACCGCGGGGACCCAGACGAAGGACGCTCAAGAACTTAAAAAAATATATATGAATCTGATTGAACGGGAGCGGTGATTTTTATGTGGAGAAAGCTTAACGATATATTAAAAGAGGTTGACGCAGTAATGATTACCTCGGCACCGAATCTGCGTTATTTCAGCGGATTTGCCGGCGGCGAAGGCGTCTGTGTTATAGGAAGCGGCTTTAAGTTTTTATTTGTGGATTCGAGGTATACTGTCGCGGCGGTAAACGAGGCCCCTGAATTTGAGGTTATTGAATTCCGCGGCGGAAAGCTGTGTGATGAAATTAATTCGCGGCTTAAATCCCGGTCGGTCACTAAGCTCGGCTTTGAAAACGGTGAAATGACCGTCTTTGAATACGATGTATACCGCGAAAAACTTTCCGGGATAGAATTTGTCGGTCTCGGGTCACGGCTCACCGAGCTTCGTATGATAAAGACCAATGCCGAAATCGAACTTATGAAAACCGCTGAGGGCATAGGCGACGCAGCGTTTTCCGAGGTTCTTCCGATGATAAAGGCGGGTGTGGCGGAATGTGAAATCGCCGCCGAGCTTGAATATCGGATGCGGCGGCACGGCGCTGACAAAACCTCGTTTGACACCATAGTTGTTTCGGGTATAAAATCAAGTATGCCGCACGGAATCCCGAGCGATAAAAGGCTCGAACGCGGCGACTTTGTAACTATGGATTTTGGCTGTGTATACAAAGGCTATTGCTCGGATATGACAAGAACGGTTGTCATCGAAAAGGCCGATGACGAACAGATTAAGATATATAACACCGTGCTTTCCGCCCAGCTTAAGGGCCTTGAAACAATCAGAGCGGGCATAAAGGGCAAGGATGCCGACCGTGCCGCACGGGATATTATCTCCGGCGCGGGGTACGGCAGGTGTTTCGGCCATTCCCTCGGTCACGGCGTTGGGCTTGTTATACATGAGCTTCCGAATCTCTCGCCCGCGTCTGAAATTACGCTTTGTGAAAATATGATTGTCACCTGTGAGCCCGGAATTTATGTTGAGGGCTTCGGCGGTGTCAGAATTGAGGATATGGTTGCCGTTACAAAAAACGGTGTAGAAAACCTTGCCTCATCCCCCAAAGAACTAATAATATGCGGATAAACCGTTTTATATTGAATTAACACATTATCGGGAAAACGCATATGATTTAATAGAATTAACAGAAAATATTTAATGGAGTTTATTATGAGTTTTAAAAATGGTTATTCACACACTATCCACGCGTGTTATGTTGCTTATATAACACAGGCCATTGCGGCGAACTATGTGCCGCTGTTGTTTATAACCTTTCAGCACACCTATTCCGTCTCGCTGGCGCAAATAAGCATACTTATCGCGGTCACCTTTATTATTCAAATGTTTGTCGATGTAATTTCGACAAGCTTTGTTGACAAAATCGGCAGAAGAGTCTGTGTTGTTGCCGCACATCTTATGGCGGCGGCAGGATTTATTATGCTGGGAACGCTTCCCGACCTATTTAGGAATCCGTTTTACGGGATTCTGACAGCTTGCTTTTTCTATTCAATAGGAAGCGGACTGATTGAAGTTCTCGTAAGTCCGCTTGTGGAATCGTGTCCGACCGACCATAAAGCGTCGGCAATGGCGCTTTTACACTCCTTCTTCAGTTGGGGAACAGTCCTGGTAGTCCTTCTATCCACGCTTTTCTTCAATATTTTCGGGATAGGAAACTGGCGGATACTCACCATGCTGTGGGCTGTTCTTCCCCTGGTAACGGCATTCCTCTTCACCCAGGTTCCGATTAACTCCTCCGACGAAACGGTGGGCGGCGGTATGACAGCTCTTTTCCGCCACAAGATTATATGGCCGCTTATTTTAATGATGATTGCCGGCGGTGCGTCTGAGGTTGCTATGAGCCAATGGGCGTCTGCCTTTGCCGAAAGCGGCCTGCACGTATCAAAAACCATGGGTGACCTTATGGGGCCGTGTATGTTCGCAATCCTTATGGGAATAGGCAGGACTTTTTATTCGGGTCTTGTCAAGCGTTTTGACCTCGTCAGATATATGATTATCTGTGCCGTGCTCTGTGTAATAACATACCTTACAGCGGCGCTGTCACATAATTCGGTCGTGGCTCTGGCGGGCTGCGCCGCAACAGGTTTCTGTGTCGGTGTATTCTGGCCGGGAACATACAGCTATGCTGCCCGGATTATTCCGACAGGAGGAACCGCTATGTTCGGAATCCTTGCATTCGCCGGCGACATCGGCTGCACTGTCGGCCCCGGCCTTGTCGGAGCGGTATCCGGCGCCTTTGACAACAATCTGAAATTCGGATTGCTCGCCGCCGTGGTCTATCCCTTAATTATGATAGCCGCCGCAGGGTTTATTATGATTATAACAAAAAAGGGTGCCGACACAGTAAAAAAGGATGCAAAATAAAAAATTCGGTGTGATTTTGCTCTTAAAAAAGGATATTTAGAATTTGCGGCGAATATAAAAAGGATGGATAAAAACAAATAAGGCTGAAAAATCAGCCTTGACAATATACTACTGATAGGAGATAAAACTATGCCTGAAGGAATTTTTGACGAAAGCAAGCTAAAAATTATTCCCGTCGAGCTTAACAGCGAGATGAAAAAATCTTATATAGATTATGCGATGTCGGTTATTGTCGGCCGTGCACTTCCCGATGTCCGCGACGGTCTGAAGCCTGTTCACAGAAGAATACTCTATGCGATGTACGAGGACGGCTTCACCCCGGATAAGGAATACCGAAAGTGTGCCACCACCGTAGGTAACGTTCTGGGTAGGTATCATCCGCACGGTGACGCGTCTGTATATGACGCACTTGTCCGTATGGCGCAGGATTTTTCGATGAGATACCCCACCGTTGACGGTCACGGAAACTTCGGTTCGGTTGACGGCGACCCGCCTGCTGCTTACCGTTATACAGAGGCGCGTATGTCAAAGCTGTCTCTTAATATGCTGACGGATATAGAAAAAGACACCGTTGATTTTATGCCGAACTTTGACGAAACAAGGAAGGAACCGGTTGTTCTTCCGTCGCGGATTCCGCACCTGTTGGTAAACGGCTCAAACGGTATCGCGGTAGGTATGGCGACCAATATTCCGCCGCACAACCTCGGCGAGGTTATAAACGGAATCATTGCGCTTATCGACAACCCGGATATAACGATTGACGAGCTGATGGAACACATCCCCGGCCCCGACTTTCCGACCGGCGGTCTCATTATGGGTATGTCTGGTATTCGCGCCGCATATCACACCGGCCGCGGAAAGCTGAGAATCCGCGCAAGAGCCGAGATTCAGGATTGGAAGGAAAACCGCCAGCGCATTGTTGTGACCGAGATTCCTTATATGGTAAATAAGTCGCGTCTGATTGAAAAAATTGCAGAGCTTGTTCATGACAAAAGAGTGGACGGAATCTCTGACCTGCGCGATGAATCTGACCGTGATGGTATGCGGATAGTGATTGAGCTTAAATCAAGCGCAAACGCACAAATCGTTTTAAATCAGCTATATAAATATACACAGCTTGAGGATACCTTTAGCGTAATTATGCTTGCGCTTGTCAATCAGACCGACCCGAAGGTCTTAAACCTCAAGGAGGTTCTCGAACACTATGTTCACTTCCAGGAGAGCGTAATAGTCAGAAGAACCAAGTTCGACAAGGCAAAGGCCGAGGCGAGAGTTCACATCCTCGAAGGCTTAAAAATTGCGCTTGACAACATCGATGAGGTCATCAATGTTATCAGAAGCAGCTATAATGACGCAAAGGAAAAGTTGATGGCACGCTTCGGCCTGACCGATATACAGGCACAGGCAATACTCGATATGCGCCTTGCTCGGCTTGCGGGAATGGAACGCGAGAAGATTGACAAGGAATATAACGAACTGATTGAGCTTATCAAACACCTGACCGAAATTCTCGCAAACGAGAAGATGGTTTTAGACATTATCAAGAAAGAACTTCTCGGAATCCTTGAAAAGTTCAATGATTCAAGAAGGACAGGCATCGAGCCTATTCCCGATGACATAGATATAGAGGATCTCATCGCAGAGGAGGACAATGTAATCACCATCACGCATCACGGCTATGTAAAACGTCTTCCGGTTGACACATACAAGAGCCAGAAACGCGGCGGCCGCGGAATTCTCGGTCTTCAGACCAAGGAAGAGGATTTCGTCAAGACAATGTTTGTATCCTCAACCCATGCGCATATTATGTTCTTCACAAATAAGGGTAAGATGTACCGCATAAAGGCATACGAAATTCCCGAAGCGGGCAGACAGGCAAAGGGCACACCTATCGTCAACATTATTGCGCTTGACCCCGAGGAATCCATTACCGCGGTTATCCCCGTGCGCGAGTACGAGGATAACAGAAGCCTTATTATGTGCACCAGGGCCGGCGTAATCAAAAAGACCGACCTCAAGGAATATGAAAACGCACCTAAGGCGGGTAAGATTGCCATTCGTCTCGATGATGGTGATAAGCTTATCGGTGTAATTATGACATCGGGCGACAGCGACATCTTTGTCGGCTCGGCCGAGGGTAAGGTTATCAGATTCAGCGAAGAGGATGTCAGAAATATGGGCCGTGTTTCGCGCGGTGTCCGTGCTATGAAGCTTTCAGACACCGACTATATCATCGGTATGTGTGCCGAGAAGGACGGCGGCGCCCTTCTGACGGTAAGCGAAAAGGGTTATGGCAAGAAGACCGACCTTTCCGAATACAAACGCCAGGGCAGAGGCGGTAAGGGTATGCTTACCTATCGCATAAGCGAAGAAACCGGTAATGTTTCGGGTATGGGAATAGTCACCCCCGACGATGATCTTATTCTTATCACATCAGAGGGTGTAGTTATTCGTATTGACACCGAAGAAATCAGCACCTACGGCAGGGTGACAAAGGGCGTTCGTCTTGTCAGACTTGCTGATGGCGTTAAGGTTATCAGCGGTGCAAGCGTCCAAAAGGATGACAGCGACAGCGATCAGGACACCGATGCTTCAGCTGACGGAAATGCCGATTCCGATAATTCGGAAATTTCGGAAAATCCGGAGAATTCAGAGAGTTCAGAGAATTCGGAAGTTTCGGAATCAACAGAGGAATAATCCTAAGGTCAAGAGATAAATATGCAAAATAACAAATATGTCGTGCGGTTTTCAATGACCGCACGACTCGCTTTTAATGACTTTAAATCAAAATATGCAGGGTCACTCTTCGGTGCGCTTTGGGCGGCGGCAGAACCGCTGGTTACCGTTTTGGTATATTGGTTTGTGTATACGATTGCCGTCGGCAGTAGTGAAATGCAGGGGATTCCTTATTACCTTTGGCTCTCGGCGGGAATAGCCCCGTGGTTCTTTATTTCCAACGGTCTCCGCGGAGTTACGGCGGTTTTTCGCGATTACTCGTTTCTCGTTAAGAAGATGAGATTTGATAAGGGACTCCTTCCATCGGTCAGAGCCGTATCCGCACTGATTTCGCATCTTATTTTTCTTGCGCTCGTTTTTGTTCTGTGCGTCATAAACGGACTTTCTAAAATAGGAATCATATACGCGTCTATCGGAATTTTAACTGCATATATTTTTGTCAGTACCCTCGGCGGAATTTTGGCTCTCGCCTGTGCGCGCTTTAAGGATATTTCAAATATACTGAACGTGATTTTAAACATCGGGTTTTGGCTTACGCCGATTTTTTGGGATTCGGACAATTTAAGCGGCTCACCGATAATCCGCTTTAATCCCGCCGCGGCTATCGTCAGAGAATACCGTGCCGCGCTGCTTTACGGAAGCCTCCCCGACCCCCGGGACATAATATACTCAGCTGTATTCTGTTTGGTTCTCATTTTTATCGGAAGGCTTTGTATGAGACGGTTTCTTCCGGATACCGCGGACAGACTTTGAAATAATATGCCGCATAATTTCGGCTTTAACTGAATATTATATAATACAAAGATACATAAGAAAGGAATATTACTATGCTTAAAAAAATCGGAATAATTTTAATGTCGGCCCTGTTATGTTCGACACTCCTGTGCGGTTGCTTCGGCAGGGGTTCGGGCAAAAACGAAGAAAACGGTTCCGCCGATCAACAGCCTCAAAAGGTTCAGGTAACAATGGAAAGCGGAGAGTCATTTATAATTCAGACCGAACCGCAGTATGCTCCCGAGACCTGTAAGAACTTTATCAAGCTTGTAAACGATGGGTTTTATAACGGCCTGACCTTCCACCGCGTAATCGATAATTTTGTTGCGCAAGGCGGCGACCCCAAGGGCAACGGAACAGGCGGAAGCAGTGAAAAGATTCACGGCGAATTTGCCAAAAACGGCTTTGAACAAAATACGCTTTCACACACACGCGGCGTTGTGTCAATGGCAAGAAGCAGCGACCCCGACTCGGCATCAAGCCAGTTTTTCATCTGCTATGCGGATGTCACCTCTCTTGACGGCGAATACGCCGCTTTCGGCAAGGTGATTGAAGGAATGGAAACCGTTGACGGCTTTTTGAAAATTCCGCGCGATAAGAACGGTAAGCCCGAAACACCGATTGTAATAAAAGAGATGAAAGTAATAGAATAAGGCAGGCGCTGCTGATAGC
>ERZ780226.851-NODE-851-length-26267-cov-3.344422_pt1 | contig 26267 bp, 22 predicted proteins | sample MGYA00511165_ERZ780226 | MGnify/ENA primary metagenome ERZ780226 (study PRJEB29588, sample SAMEA2152373) | human gut metagenome | biome: human gut; feature: human-associated habitat; material: faeces | place: Denmark | collected 2008/2010 ...
AAGCCCGCCGTGGCCTTTGGTGGGAAATACCGGATCATTGACTTCAGCCTGTCCAACTGCGTCAACTCCAATATTGATACGGTGGGCGTGCTTACCCAGTATAAGCCCCTGATCCTCACCTCCTCTCTGGGCACTGGCGAGGCGTGGGACTTGGATGACTCTGACGGCGGCGTCCACGTCCTGCCTCCCTACGCCACCGAACAGGGCGGCGAGTGGTACAACGGCACCGCAGATGCCATCTACCACAACATCGACTTTATCGACTCCTACAGCCCGGATTATGTGCTGATTCTCTCCGGCGACCATCTTTATACCATGGACTACAGCAAAATGCTGGACGCCCATAAGGGAAATCAGGCAGATCTGACCGTGTCGGTGATGACGGTGCCCTGGGAGGAAGCCAGCCGGTTTGGCATTATGGAAACCGATGAGCAGGGGCGTATTGTGAATTTTCAGGAGAAGCCGGAACAGCCCGTGAGTAATCTGGCGTCCATGGGCATCTATATCTTCACCTGGAGTGTGCTGCGGGAGAGCCTGCTTTCCGACCATGAGGACAAGACCTCTGCCCACGACTTTGGAAAAAACATCATTCCGGAAATGCTGGCAGCGGGAAAACGGCTGTTTGCCTATGAGTTTTCGGGCTATTGGAAGGATGTCGGCACCATTGACAGCTACTATAGCGCTAATATGGAGCTGCTGGAGGACCATCCTGCGCTGGATCTCTATGGTAATGTGAGAATCTTCTCCAACTCCAATATCTATCCCCCCCACTTTGTAGGACCCCAGGGAGATGTGCAGAAAACCATCGTCAGCAACGGCTGCAAGATCATGGGCGCGGTACATCACAGCGTGCTGGGCTCCAACGTGACGGTAGGAGAAGGCGCGCTGGTAAAGGACTCCATTCTGCTCAACGGCGCAGTGGTAGAGCCGGGGGCAAGGGTTTATCGTGCCATTATTTCGGAGCGGGCGACCATTCTGGAGGGTACCACCTTCGGTGAGGATACAGAGAACGGACCCATCACCCTTCTGGGCGATGATCTGACCAACGGGTAAGGAGGTATATCTATGAGCAGTGTAATCGGACTCATTTCCACCAACTATACCGGTGAGCATTATGGAAAGCTCATTGAAGACCGCCCGGTGGCGTCTATTCCCTTTGGCGGGCGCTATCGCCTGATTGATTTTACCCTGTCTTCCATGGCGAATTCCGAGATCGGCACGGTTGGCGTGATTACGCCCTCCAACTATCGGTCTCTGGCGGACCATTTGAACATGGGACGGGAGTGGGGACTCAATAAAAAGCAGGGCGGCATGTTCCTGCTGCCCGGTGCGGTGCACGGACTGAAGGATCTGCATGCGCGGTTCAGCCTCCGGGATGTGATTCTCAACCGGGAGTTTTTCCTGCGGGCAGATGAAGATGTGGTGCTGTTTTGCGCGGCAAACCGGGTCTATAACATCGACTTTCAGCCTGCCATTGCCCAGCATGAAAAATCCGGGGCACCGGTAACGCTGATTTATAAAAAGGTTCGTTCCGGGAATACGGCGCACGGACTCTTCCTGGATCTCTCCGGTTCCGGTACGGTAACGGGCATCCATGCCACTGCCAGCGGCGAGGCGAATTGCTTCCTGGACAGCATGCTGATTAACCGGAAGCTGGTGCTGGATTTCATTGAATGCTATCAGAACCTGGGCTATATTGATATTATGGACATCCTTGCCACCAGCCTGGGGCAGATTCAGGTGAATTCCTGGTGCTATGGCGGCTATGAGCATGCGGTGGACAATGCCGAGGACTATATGCATGTTTCTCTGGATCTGCTGCGTCCCGAGGTTCAGGCGGAGCTGTTTGCCGAGGACCGTCCGGTGCTCACCAAAACGCAGGATTCTCCTCCGGCAAAATATCTGCCCGGCGCCAATGTGAAAAACTCTCTGGTGGCTGCCAGCTGCATTCTGGAGGGTACGGTGGAGAACTCCATCCTGTTCCGCAGCGTAGAGATCGGCAAGGGCGCCGTGGTGCGGAATTCCGTTTTGATGCAGCACTGCACCATTGGCGCGGGCGCTGTGGTGGAGAATGTGATCTGCGATAAAAACGTCAAAATCAGCCCGGATGTGAAGCTGTCCGGCAGTGAGAAAAAGCCCTTTGTGATTGGTAAGAAGCAGGAGCTGTAAGGAGGCGATCCCATGGCAAAAAAGATGAATGTACTGTTTGCTGCCTTTGAGGCGTCGCCCTTTATCAAGACCGGCGGCTTGGGCGATGTGGCGGGAAGTCTTCCTGCTGCTCTTAAGGGGAGAAACTGCGAGATTCGCGTGATTCTGCCCAAGCTCCGTCAGATTCCGGCGGAATACCGGGATAAAATGAAGAAGCTGGCGACCTTTACGGTGCCCCTGGGCTGGCGAAATCAGTATTGCGGTATTGAGACCTTAAAGGTGGGGACCATTCAGTACTATTTTGTGGACAATGAGTTCTACTTCTATCGGGATGCTGCCTATGGCTATGGAGACGACTGCGAGCGCGTGGCGTTTTTCTCCAAGGCAATTCTGGAAAGCCTGATGCATCTGGACGGCTTTTTTCCGGATGTGATTCACTGCAACGACTGGCATACGGCGCTGGTGCCGGTATTCCTCCATGAGCAGTACCGGCAGATTGCGGAATATCAGCAGATTCGCACGGTTTTGACCATTCATAATCTGAAATTTCAGGGCATTTGCGGAGAATTTGCACTGGGGGATCTGCTGGCACTGCATACCTGCAAAAATGCGGCGGATCAACTCCGGTGGCATGAGGACGCCATCAACTTCCTCCAGGGAGGACTTTATTACACGGATTATATCACCACGGTCAGTCCCACCTATGCCGGCGAAATCTGCACATGGCAGTATGGCGAGGGGCTGGACGGAGTGCTCAGTCAGCACAGGGACCGGCTTGCAGGGATTCTCAATGGGATTGATACGGTGAAATTTTCACCGAAAGCCGCAGCCTATCCCTTCTCCGCAGAGGACATGACCGGCAAACGCACATGCAAAACGGAGCTCCAGAAGGAACTGAGCCTGCCGCAAAATCCGGATATTCCGCTGATGGTGCTGATTTCCCGGCTCACAGACCAGAAGGGCATGGATCTTTTGGCATGGGCGCTGGAATCCCTTGTACATCAGGAGGTACAGCTGGCAGTATTGGGGACCGGCGACGAGAATTATCAGCGGCTGCTGGGGAACTACAGCGCGGCATTCCCGGATAGAATTGCATTCCGATGCACCTTTGACGAGCCGCTGTCCTGCCGGATGTATGCGGCAGGGGATATGCTGCTGATGCCGTCGCTGTTTGAGCCCTGCGGTCTGAGCCAGATGATTGCCATGGGCTACGGTACGCTGCCGGTGGTACGGGAAACCGGGGGACTCAAGGACAGCGTGATTCCCTATAATCAGTATACCGGTGAGGGGACCGGCTTCTCCTTCCGGAATCCCAGCGGCGAAGAGCTGAAAAACTGCATCCTTTCGGCGCTGGAGATTTACCGTACGCAGCCGGAGGTCTGGCAGCGGCTTCAAATGCAAGCCATGGCGCAGGACTTCAGCTGGAAAAACAGCGCAAAACAGTATTTGGACATCTATCGGAAGATCATGGGATAAGCTCCCTATTTCGGACGAGGGAAGGGCGTTTTCGCGTCCTTCCCTTCCTTATGATTCAACACGGAGGCGTACATGGAACTCTATCACAATGCCCGGAAGCGGGAATATCGCAGCCCCTATGGCGCAGTGAAAACGGGAACGGTGGTGACCATAGCCCTGGATATGCCGGAAGCATATCCGGTTTATCTGCGGCTGTGGACGGGAACGGAAACGCTGATTCCCATGAAAAAGGGCGCAGCGGGACGTTTTACGGCGGAAGTGACTGCGCCGGAAACGCCCGGGCTGGTATGGTACTATTTCCGGGTGGATACCCCGGCGGGAACGATCTTCTATGGAAAGGATACCGGCGGAACAGGCAAGTGCACCGATCAGCCGGAGTCCTGGCAGATCACCGTTTATCAGGAGCAGAAGCTGCCGGAATGGTACCGGAATGCGGTGGTGTATCAGATTTTTCCGGACCGGTTTGCCCGAGGGGCGGATTGGCTCCGGTGCCAGGAGAATGCAGCCCATCCGGTAGGCTGGAAGGGCACCCGGCGCATGGTGATGCAGAGCTGGGACGATACCCCATTTTACTGCCGGGATGAAAAGAACAGAGTCATCCGATGGCCCTTCTTCGGGGGAAATTTTCAGGGTATTTTGAAAAAGCTGCCCTATCTCAAATCTCTGGGAGTAGGCGCCATCTATCTAAATCCAATCTTCCTGGCTTCCAGCAACCACAAATATGATACGGCGGATTATCTGACCATCGATCCGGGCTTTGGCACGGAGGAGGATTTCCAGAATCTCTGTGCCCAGACGAAGGAAATGGGGATCCGGGTGATTCTGGACGGCGTATTCAGTCATACCGGTGACGACAGCATCTATTTTAACCGCTGGGGAAACTATCCACAGCCCGGCGCTTATGGCGATACCCCCAGCCCCTATGACAGCTGGTACCGCTTTGGAGATCAGTATCCCGCCGGGTATGAGTGCTGGTGGGGGGTAGATTCGCTGCCGGATGTGGAGGAGATGAATCCGGACTATCAGAAGCTCATCTGCGGGGAAAACGGCGTGATTCGAAAATGGCTTCACCTGGGAGCCTCTGGGTGGCGTCTGGACGTGGCAGACGAGCTTCCGGATCCATTTATCGCTGAGATTCGAAACGCCTGTAAAACAGAACGGGGGGACGCACTGCTGCTGGGCGAGGTCTGGGAGGACGCCAGTCATAAAATCAGCTATGACCACCTGCGGGAATACCTGCTGGGACAGGAGCTGGACTGCACCATGCACTATCCGTTCCGGGACGGCGCGGTGGCGTTCCTGCTGGGCAAAAAGACGGCGGGAGAATTTGCCGAGGAGATGGAGTCCATTCGGGAAAACTATCCGGAAACGGCACTGTACGGCGCGCTGAATCTGGTCGGCACTCATGACACGCCGCGAATTCTCACAGTGCTGGGAGAAGCACCGGATGGACTTTCGGAACCGGAACGAGAGCAATATCATCTGCCGGCGGAACAGCGGAGAATGGCGGAGCAGCGGCTTCGGCTGCTGGATGTGCTGCTGTTTGCATTCCCGGGGGTACCCTGCGTGTATTATGGAGATGAAGCGGGAATGGAGGGCTATGCCGATCCCTTTAACCGCGGAACATTTCCCTGGGGCAGAGAAAACGGTGATCTCCAATACCATGTGCGGATGCTGTCCCATCTCAGAAAGGAATATCCGGTGCTCACCCATGGAACAGCACGGTATTCCGGAATCAACGATGTGGTATTTCTATTGGAGCGCCGGTGGAAGCAGGAAACGGTAAAACTTTATGTCAACCGGTCCTGGGAGACACAGAATGTTTTTATGGACGCAGCGGAGGAGCAGTGGCTGGATTTGCTGACCGGAACGGTGATTTCCGGAGAGAAGCTGACCATCGGACCATGCAGCGGTATCATGCTCTATCGAGAAGGAACGAAGAAAAGCTACTCGACCTTGCCGGGAATGGTGAAAAAGCCACAGGGCAAGGGAATTTTGTGCCCGCTGTTTTCGCTGCCTGAGGGAACCATGGGGCAGGGAGCTTATGATTTCCTGGATGTAATTCATCAGGCGGGCTACCAAAGCTGGATGCTGCTGCCCCTGTGCCCGGTGGGGGATGGAGATTCTCCCTATTCCAGCCGTGGCATTTTCGCAGGGGATCCCAGATATATTGACCCGGACATTCCGGTGGATATGACAGGCTACCCGGAGTTTTGCCGGGAAAATGCCTTCTGGCTGGAGGACTATGTACTCTTTACGGTGCTGCGCCGTGTGAACAATGATAGACCCTGGCAGAGCTGGCAGCCGGAGCACCGGGATCGCACCAATCTTCCCGCGCTGAAAAAACAGTATGCAGCGGAGCTGGAGCAGCCGCGGCAGGAGCAGTATCGGTTCTTATATCAGTGGAATCGGCTGCGGGCGTATGCAAAGTCGCTGGGGATTGCGCTTATTGGAGATCTTCCCATCTACGCGGCAGTGGACGGCGCGGATACCTGGGCGCATCGGGAGCTGTTTCAGCTGGACGAAACGGGGTATCCCACCCTGCGTGCCGGTTGCCCGCCGGATTATTTCACGCCGGAGGGACAGGACTGGGGCAATCCGCTCTACGATTGGGAACGGATGGCACAGGACGGCTATACCTGGTGGACGAGACGGGTGCGGCAGGCACTTTTACAGTTTGATTATGTGCGGATGGACCATTTCCGGGGCTTTGCGGCCTATTATGCGATCCCGGCAGATGAAACGGCAAAGAGCGGCGTATGGATGAAGGGACCGGGCGTGGCGCTGTTCCGAAGTCTGGCACAGGAGCTGGGACAGCTGCCGATTCTGGCGGAGGATTTGGGCGCCCTGGACAGTCAGGTGACGGTGCTCCTGCGGCATACTGGCTTGCCAGGCATGAACGTCTGGCAGTTTAATGCCCGGGAGATGGCGGAAATGACGCCGGAGGAAGCGGGGAATCGCGTGTTTTTCAGCGGTACCCATGATAACCAGACGCTCAAGGGCTTTTTGGAGACGCAGGGGAGCGACACAGCGCCGGAGGAAATCCTGAAGGAACTGCTGCATTCCCATGCTGCCACTGTGATCTTCCCGGTGCAGGATGTACTGGGACTGGGGGACGAAGCACGCATCAATGTCCCAGGAGTTCCTACGGGCAACTGGAAATGGCGCATGACGTCTGCGCAGCTGGAGCAGCTGAGAATGGGAGGTATCCTGTGAGACTGTTCTACGCGCTGGTGCCATCGGAACGGGAGAAGAGGTCCATTCTGCGGTGGCAGGAGAAATTAGAGCGGGCGTCAGAAGCAGGACGTTATACCCCTTCGGAGAACCTTCATATGACCCTGCAATTTCTGGGAGAAATCCCGCCGGAACGGGTGAAGGCTCTGAAAGAGATTTTGCTTTCGGCAGCACGAACCTGTGGACCGTTTGACCTTGCTCTGGATGACTATGGCTGGTTTGCGGGAAAGGGGCAGGAGCGGCTGTGGTATCTCACAGGAAGCAGCCCAGAAGCGGCAGAAATTTCGGATACACTGGGACAACTGCTGACGGAAAACGGCTTTATGGTCGAGCGCCGGGCGTTTGTGCCCCATGTCACGCTGGCACGCCGATGCAAGCTGAGAAGCAACGCAGTGCCGGAGCCGGCGGAACCGGTAACGATTTCGGTACGGCGGCTATGGCTTATGGAGTCCCGGCAGATTCGCGGCAGCACGGTATATGTGCCCGTATTTCATGTGGGACTGGTATAAACAGAAGGACCTGATACGGAGGTATCGGGTCCTTTTTAGGGTAACAACAAGTGAGATAGGCGCAAAAAACTGCCGTGTACGGTATCCTTCTTCACCATACACGGCAGCTACTGCTGGGTGGGTTCAATCATGCCCCTCTCATCCTTTCATATGAAATTATTGTTTACAAAGGTACTGCGGCGTCGTTGCCAGTTCATCTGTTCACGGGACTGTCCTCCAGAATAATATAGATCGATCTAAGATCTGATGTGCGGAATCTCCGCTTTAGTTTTTCATGGGACCCGAGCCTCCAACGCAAATGACTTCTGGACGATTGACGGATCAGTACATGGGAATTTACCTCCAACTTTTTACCCGGACAGCGATTGCCATGCGGGGACTTGCCATAGAATTTTGAATTTGACGAACTGAAGAAAATATCAGCTGTGCATGGGACCCTTGCCTCCATCGGTGGGTGGATCGGACGAAGCTTCGATCAGTACATCGGAGTGTACCTCCCAGTGCTGGAATATCTATTTTCAACCGGAAATCCCGGATAAGAATATTAGGCGGGGTTTCAAGAGCATGAAAATAAACAATGCAAGATTACACATATCAAACCTGCAAATCTTCCGACAGAGTCACTCGCTGAACTGTCGTGCTGGATTACTTCATTGGAATCATTCCTTTCTTCTTTGTGTCTACAATATACAACAGAAATGGAAATCTGTCAAGGGGTTTTGTGAGAAAAATGCAAAAATATTTTCCGGGTATCGAAGACGGAAAAATTGCAATGACGGAATAGCATGACGGAAATTCACCTAAGCTCCGATGTGCAGACGAATGTGTGCCGGAGATGCACAATGGACTGCGCAACTTGTACAAAAAATGCAGGAAAAACCGCAAAAAGGTTGTCGCGTGAAACGTGAAATGCATATTGACAAATTACCGCCGGAAGACTATGATAGACCCAAGTTCAAAACACTGTAAATGTAATGACGAAGACAGTAGGACGCAGGCAAACTCCAAAGCGAGCCGGGGGCGGTGGAAGCCCGGCGATAGTAGCGGCGATCTGAACATCACTTCTGAACAGCAGCCCAAACATTGTAGTAGGCGCTGCCGGTATTCCCCGTTATCGGAAGAGCATATGTTGGTATGCAGTAACGGGTGGTTATACGAAGCGTTTGCGGCTTTCGTCCCTTTACGGACGGAGCCGCTTTTTGTATCCTCCGGCTGCATAAAAAACAGGGAGGTTTTTTTGTGAACAATCAGGATATGGTGGAGATCCGCTGGCACGGTCGCGGCGGACAGGGCGCAAAAACCGCATGCCTTCTGCTGGCAGACGCGGCGTTTTCGTCGGGAAAGTATGTGCAGGGCTTTCCGGAATACGGTCCGGAGCGCAGCGGTGCGCCCATCACAGCCTATAATCGGATCAGCACCCAGCGGTGCGGCATCCATTCCAATATCTACGAGCCGGATTACGTGGTGGTGGTAGACGAAGGACTCATCGACTGCGTAGACGTGACCGCAGGCTTGAAGGAATCCGGCGCGATTATCATCAACACGAAAAAGCCCCCGGAGGAAATCCGTCCGCTGCTGGGCGGCTATGCAGGCAGGGTCTGCACCATCGACGCAAACGGCATTTCCAAGGAGATTTTGGGTAAGGTGTTCCCCAACACCCCCATGCTAGCGGCAACGGTAAAGGTCAGCGGCGTGGTGGAACCGGAGAAGTTTAAGGCGGATATGGAGGAGTCCTTCCACCATAAATTTGCCACCAAGCCCCAGGTGATCGCGGGCAATATGAAGGTTTTGAGCATTTCCATGGAGGAGGTACAGGGATGATTTACGCAAAGGATATTCATGAAAATTCCCCCTGGCAGCAGCTGACCCCGGGCGGAGAAATCTATGAGCCTGCCACGTCGCTGACGTTCAACACCGGAGACTGGCGCACGCAGACCCCCGTATTTCTGGCGGATAAATGTAAGCAGTGCCTTTTGTGCGTGCCCTACTGTCCCGACAGCGCCATTCCGGTAAAGAACGGGCGGCGCGGCGAGTTCGATTTACAGCACTGCAAGGGCTGCGGCATCTGCATCACCGCATGTCCCTTTGACGCCATCAAATTTCAGGAGGAGGGAGAATAATGGCACATCTCGACAGACTTTCCGGCAACGAAGCGGTTGCCGTTGCCATGCGGCAGATTGACCCTGACGTTATGGGCGCATTCCCCATCACTCCCTCCACGGAAATCCCCCAGTATTTTGCCCAGTATGTGGCGGACGGCAAGGTACATACCGAGCTGGTGACGGTGGAATCCGAGCACAGCTCCATGTCTGTCTGCATCGGCGCCGCAGCGGCTGGCGGACGTGCCATCAGCGCCACGTCTTCCTGCGGACTGGCGCTGATGTATGAGCTGCTGTATGTGGCAGCGTCCAGCAGGCTGCCCATCGTTTTGGCGGTTTCCACCCGGGCGCTGTCCGGTCCCATCAATATCAACAACGATCATTCCGATGCCATGGGCGCACGGGATGCGGGCTGGATTCAGATTTACGCAGAGAACAATCAGGAGGTCTACGACAACTATGTCCAGGCGTTCCCCATTGCCGAGGCTGTACGGCTGCCGGTGATGATCTGCATGGACGGTTTTATTACCTCCCATGCGGTGGAGAACATTGAGCTGCTGGAGGACAGCGAGGTTAAGGGCTTTGTGGGGGAATATCACCCGGAGCATTCTCTGCTGAAAGCCGGAGAGACCATGGCAGTGGGTCCCTATGACGTGACCCATTACTATTTTGAGCATAAAAAGCAGGAAGCCGAAGCCATGAAGGATGCCAAGCAGGCGATTCTCCATCAGGGCAAGCGCTTTGGCGAGCAGTTCGGCAGAACCTATGGCTTCTTTGAGGAATATTGCATGGAGGACGCCGAGGAAGCGCTGGTGCTCATCGGCTCCACTGCTGGCACTGCAAAGGCTGCGGTGGATGCACTTCGGGCACAGGGCAAGAAGGTCGGTCTGGTAAAGCTCCGTGTATTCCGCCCGTTCCCGGCGGAGGAGCTGGCACAGGCGCTGTCTCATTGTAAGGCGGTGGCTGTCATGGACAAGTCCGAGGGCTTCAGCGCCTGCGGCGGTCCGATTTTTGCGGAAACCCGCAGTGCGCTGTATGATTTGGAGCATCGTCCTAAGCTCATCAATGTGGTCTATGGTCTGGGCGGCAGAGATGTGTCCACCGGCGACATTGCAGCCCTGTATCAGCGGCTGGAGCAGATTGCCGAAACCGGCGAGGTTGGCAAAGTATACACCCATATGGGCGTCAGGGGGGAATAAATCATGGCATATCAGTTTAAGAAAGAGCTTGAAAAGCCCGAGCGTTTTGTGGGCGGTCATCGGTTGTGCGCAGGCTGCGGCGCGGGTATTACCTGCCGTGCCGTGATGCGGGCATTGGAGCCGGAGGATCGTGCGGTAATTACCAACGCCACCGGCTGCCTGGAGGTTTCCTCCTTCATGTACCCCTATACCTCCTGGACGGAGAGCTATGTGCATTCCGCTTTTGAAAATGCCGCTGCCACCTGCTCCGGCGTAGAGGCATGCTATAAAGCCCTCCGCAAACAGGGAAAGGTCCAGGAAAACTTTAAATTCATTACCTTTGGCGGCGACGGCGGCACCTATGACATTGGTTTTCAGTCTCTGTCCGGCGCCATGGAGCGGGGACATGACATGGTGTATGTTTGCTACGACAACGAGGCATATATGAATACCGGCATTCAGCGTTCGTCCTCTACCCCGCGCTTTGCGGACGCCACCACGGCGCCCGTTGGCTCCGAAATTCAGGGCAAGCAGCAGGACAAAAAGGATTTGACCGCCATTATGGTTGCCCACGGCATCCCCTATGTTGCCCAGTCCACGTTCATCGGCAACTTCCGGGACCTCCACGAGAAGGCAAAGAAGGCGATTTATACCCAAGGACCCTGCTTCCTGAACGTGCTGTCCCCCTGCCCCAGAGGGTGGCAGTATGACACGGCGCTGCTGCCCACCATCTGCCAGCTGGCGGTGGACACCTGCCTGTGGCCCATGTATGAGGTGGAAAACGGCGTTTGGCGGCTGACCTATGAGCCCAAGAAAAAGAAGCCCATCGAGGACTATATGCGGCTCCAGGGACGGTTCAAGCACTGCTTTAAGAAGGGCAACGAGTGGATGCTGGAGAATGCCCAGGCGTACGTGGACCGGAAATGGGAGGAGCTGCTGGCGAAGTGCAGATGATTTTGAATGATACCTCAGAGGAAAAGCTGTGGATGGCAGACCTTCATGCCAAGGGGGCAGAGGCTGAGCTGCAACAGCAAAATGGCGAGGAGATGGATGCGAGAGAGGCATTGAGCGTTCTGCGGGAAAAATACCATGTATGATGCCTGCTGTGTGGAAATAATCGAATGATGCATAAAACGATACCGCCGGAGCGTTCCTACGCTCCGGCGGTATTGCTGCATTTATTCGGATGCAATGTGGAGACTTTGAAGCAATAGAGCAACATCGGGGCTGCCACAAAAGGATTCAATCCCCCTGCCCCAATGGGTGGAAAGCTGAAACACCAGCGTGTTGGGCTCAGAAGGCTTTGCGTCAGGCAGATCCACCCGCAGCTCCCAATAGCCGCGTCTGCCGCTGAGATAGGCGGCGGAATGACCGGAAAGACCGTTTTGCTGGAAGGGCGTTATGGGAGAGAGCACGGTATAGCCGCCCTCGGACAGAATACTGCGCAGCTCATCGCCGGAGGACTTTGCACTGCGGTCCAGACTGATGGTGATCTGATAGCTACCATCCGGAGCACGGAGCTCCAGGGTGGGGTTGACATGGGGCTCCTGGGGTTCCAGAAGGGTAAAGCCAGGGGGAAGCTGGAACGATAGACCGGCGGCGGAAATATGGGCAGATTCAATTTCGAACATTTCGCATTCCTCCGAATTGTCAGTTATTTGAAATACATTATATCACAACCGTATGTTGCAGACAAGCATAAAGTATAAAACATTCCACTTTGACGGTAAAATAATTACAAGAAAGTGGTGATGTTGTGGATGTACTTGCTCGCTTACGGGAACTGTTAAAAGAACGCGGTTGGACGGAATATCGTTTGGCGAAGGAGTGTGGACTCTCGGAATCAACGATACACAACATCTACCGACGGAATGCAACGCCCTCTATTTATACACTGGAGATTATTTGCCACGGCTTCGGCATCACCCTCTCCCAATTCTTCGCGGAGGGTGAAATGGTGGAACTCAATCCGGAGCTCAAAGCCCTGTTTGAGGGTTGGAGACCGTTGACGCCCAAGCAGAAGGAAGCTGTGCTCACTGTGGTGCAGGCGTTCTCTGCTAATGACCTACAGGAAACGGATTCAGAATGAAAATAACCCCGACGGCTTGCTGACCGTCGGGGTTTTGCTATGTTTAGGGGGCTTGTACCATGAAAAAGTTCCGCAGTGGAAAAACCACTGCGGAACAGATGTATAGAAGTAAATTACTTCTTGCCGCCCATGGAAGTAGCAGCAAAGTAGGGACCGCCAAACTCGTCCTTAACAGCCTGCTTAGCAGCTTCCAGATCCTCGATCTTAACAGCGTCGAGAGCAGCGCAAACAGCCTCATGATCCAGGGGCTTCAGACCCAGCATCTCACGAGCCTCAGCGGGGGTAGCAACCTCGTTGCCGAATGCCTCGATGGCACGAGCAGCGCGCTGAACCAGCATCAGGTTGGTAGCCATGATCTTCTTGCCGTCCTTGTCCTTGCCGTAAACAACGTTGTCCTCCATGCCGACGCGGACATGACCGCCGTTGGCGATGCAGGAGAACATAACAGGCAGGTGACCCTTGCCGATGCCGAAGCCGGACCAGGTGCACTCAGCGGGCAGCTTGCCGGCAGCCTGCAGGTTGTGCATCTCGTCGAGCAGGATCTGCAGATCGTGGGGAGTAGCGTCCATGCCGCCAACTACGCCCAGGCAGAACTGGAAGTGCAGAGGAGCAACAACGAAGCCCTTCTTCCAATAGATGCCAACAGCACGCAGAGCGCCGAAATCAAAGATCTCGAACTCAGGCTTAATGCCCTTCTCCTGGTACAGGGTGCCCAGAGTGGAGAGCATGTTGGGGGAGTTGTGGAATACGCCGCCGGGGATGCCCCAGTTGAAGGAGGAAGCATCGAAGGTGCCCATCTCAATGCCGGGAACGTTCTTGTGGTGCAGCATACGCATAGCGTTGCCGTAGGGGGAGTCATCGGAAACGCGGTTGTCACCGGAGGAGGTGCAGTTTACGATAACGTCGCAGTCCTTGTGAGCACGGATGGCCTTGATGGTCTCGTAGAACTTTACGGGATCCATAACGCCAGCGCCGTTGTCGTCACGCATATGCAGATGAACAACAGAAGCGCCAGCCTTCCAGCACTCATAAGCGCACTCGGCGATCTGAGCGGGAGTCTCGGGGATGTCATAACCAGCGGGAGTTACAGCGCCGGTCAGAGCGGCGGTAATGATGGTCTTTGCCATGGAAAATCAATCCTTTCTTAACTTCAGCGTCCTCCGAAGAGCACGCTTTTTTCTTCCTCTATTGTAGCACAAAATAGACGAAATGCAATCCTTTTTCGCTGATTTATTCAGCCGATACACGAATCCATTCCGGCAGATAAAAAAGGAGGACGGGCTGAACCCGTCCTCCATATAATCAGTGATTTATGCTTTGTACATCCGATCGTAAACGGTCTGATAGATCTCCACGCAGCGGGCAAGATCCATGGACTCACACTGCTGCACGTAGCTATCCCAGCTCTCGTCGGTGAGCTCTGCCTCGCCGATCATCCACTTGAGAATCTGCTCGGTGGCAAAGGTATAGACGGTGGTGGCGATGTTGGCGTATTCCGCATTTTCGTCGGTGGTCAGGGACAGGGTGGGCAGGGAGCATTCATCGGTGCCGTTGTTGTTCCAGATATCGAAGGCGGAAAGCTCCACCTCGTCATAGGTGTAGAAGACGGCGGTGGCGTTGGTATAGTTGTTGAACACGGGGTTGGTGTACATATTTCTGAGATTCATGACGTTGTAGCCGTCGGGATTGTGGACGATGAAGTCAGTGTAGACAGGATCGCCATTGTCGTCATACTCAAAGCAGACGCCCTCTTCGCCATAGTTGGTGATCATGTAGCCGTCATAGGTGTAGAACCAGTTCATAAACTGGGCAGCCATTTCGGGGTTCTCGCAGCCGGTGGTAATGGACATGTTGCCGTTGCCAGTGTGGCTGGTGCGCATGCGGAACTTGTAGGTGTCGCCCTGGTTTTCCACCAAAGGAGCCATTGCCTCAAAGGCGAAGGTGGGGGAGATGGCAGCGTCGGTCATGGTGGTGAACTTATCGCCGCGGATGGAGGTGACGGCGCACTGGTCGTTGGAGACGTAGCTGTTGATGTAGTCGGGACCGTAGGACTCGGAATAGAAGTCGTCTTTAATGAGACCGGCGGCATAGAACTTGTGGAAGCCCTCGATGTAATTCCGGAAGTGCTCGTCAGTGAGGGAGGAAACCACGGTGTCGCCGTCCATCATCATGCCAAGGTCCGTCCAGCCCAGGTTGATGCCTGCGGTGCCGAAGGCGCCGGTAAAGCCCTCCAGTGTAGCGGAGTTGTCGATGAAGATGGGATAGGTGCAGTTGTACTGATTCTTCACGGCGGTGAGGTAGTCGAACATATCGTCTACAGTCACGGGAGCGTCCATGCCGAACTCCTGCGCCCAGTCGGCGCGGTAGCTCAGACCCTGCTCGGATACCACGTTGGATGCCAGAGTCCAGATACGCAGAATCCGGTTGTCGTCGGTGTAGATGCTCTTTTTGGTGTAGTCGTCCATGGTGTCGATGAGGGTTTTGTAGTTGGGCATGTTCTCATCTACCAGATCGGTGAGGTCGATGATAATGTCATCCTCATAGGCAGCGGTGACGCCGCCGGAGTAATAGTCCATCGCCATCAGATCGGGATAGTCGCCGGTGGCAATGGTCAGGTTGAATTGCTCATAGGCAGCGGAGTCGGAGCACTCAATGAACTTCATGTTGACGCCGGTTGCCTGCTCAATGATGGGCAGGGTGGGCATGTCGGCATAGGACTCCATCAATCCGCTCCAGATAAAAGCGGAGAACACGCGCCACATGGTCAGTGTGTCGCCGTCGGCAAGGGGATAGGTGATTTCGGTGCCCACACCCTCTTCCAGTTCTTTATACGCTTCATTGGTGTCGTGGCTCATGGCGGCATATTTTTCTGCCATGGTGGCATATTCCACGGGCGCTTCTTCTACAGTGCTCTCCTCTGCGGCGGATACTTCGGGCGCAGGGATGCTTTCCTCCGGTGCAGGGGCGGGCGCCTGAGAGGGGGTGTTTTCTTCTGCGGCAGTGGAAGCCGGCGGCGCAGCGGAGGAAGCAGTATTGCCGCCGCAGCCCACCAGCATGGACGCCAGCAGTGCAGCGGTCAACAGTAAGGCAAGGCTCGATTTTCGCATGGTTCATTCTCCTTTCTCGAATCGCAATTGTGCAGTGTTTCCCTAGATAAAAACATTATAAAATCTCCCATTTGTTTTGTCCATTTGGAATAATTCACAATAATTACTTAATAAATTTGTAATAAGTATTTGAGAAGGGTGAATTTTGCGCAGAAAAAATACTCCTGCGAATACAAATCGCAGGAGTATAAGCTTACCGGGGCAGACGCTTGTGCAGCTCAGTGACGATCTCGTTGATCCAGCCCTTGACCTTTTCCACATCCTCGGGGGAAAGGCTGGTGGGGTCATAGTGGAAGCAGCAGTCGTCGGTGATGCATTCACTGCTCATCCGGACCAGAATGCCGTCCTTCCGGAACGAGCCGTCTACACACATGCTGTCCACGCCGTAGGTGGCATGCTCGGGGGCAAGCAGCTCCTTGATGATATCGTACATGGCATAAAAATCGCTCTCGCCGCTGTAGCCGGTGACGGATACCAGCACGGAACCGTTTTTCAGCTGAATCTCCTGGGTCATAAGGGTCCCTCCAAAATCATATGTAGTGAGAACATTATATCACAAAGCAACGGATTCGTACACAGGGGATTTTCGCAGGTTTCATTGCATTTTCCTTCCGGCTGTGATAAACTGGAGCTATTCTTTGTATCCTGGGAGCTGAAATGATATGAATTGTCCTCTGTGCGGCGAGGAATTGGACCAGGCAGGCAATTGTCCCAATTGCGGCGAAGCGGGGTGGAAGCCGCCGGAAGTACCGGAAGCCACCAAAGAGCTGCCCGGTATTTTTTATGAGAATCTTGCGGCGTCCCGGGAAGAGTCGGCACAGGAGCACCAGGCGCCGAAGCAGCCACGCTATACGTCAGGAGAGCGTTGGGGGCTTTGTCTGTCTGTTTTTCTGCTGGTGCTGGTTCTGCTGACAACGTGGCTGGTCTCCAGACAGTATGATCCGGATGCGGTGGCGATGCAGGGAAACGAGGGCATTTTCATGGATAACCGCACCTTTTCCATCTATTTTGGCAACGCGATGGCGGAGATGAAAAACCAGTATTCCCAGCAAAATGCCCAGCTGCCCTTTGATCCGTCGGGCAATCTGGAGCGGCAGTACATCAATCTGGAAGAGGGCTATACCTGGGCGGATTATTTCCGGCAGCAGGCGCTGGAGGATGCGGCACTCACAAAGAGCCTGGTGGCACGGGCGAATCGGGCAGGCTTTCAGCCGGAGCCGGAGAACATTCGCGCGTTTGAAGCAAGTCTGGAGCAGCTTCCCAATATGGCGGCAGCTTCCGGTTATACGAATCGGGACGGCACTGGGGATGTGGAGGCATATCTCCGTGCAAAGTACGGTCCTGCGGTGACAGAGAAAACCTATCAGCAGTATTTGCGGGATACGTTTTTGGCGCAGTTCTATTCCGATGCTCTTTATCGCGCCGAACGCTTTTCCGATGCGCAGCTGGAGGAGTATTATCAGTCCCATCGGTCGGATTATACGGCGCTGCCGCAATCGGAGCTGCCCAATGTGGACATTCGACAGGTGCTCTATCTGCCGGACCAAAAGGGAAGTCTGGCTGCGGCGCAGCGGAGAATTGAGGAGGACTTGAACTGGCTCCGGCAGCAGGGCAGCACGGAACAGGCGTTTATGGAGCTGGCACAGCGGCAATCGGCAGACAGCGGCAGCCGGGATGCGGGCGGACTTTTGACCGATCTTGCACCGGGGCAGCTGGGGGAAAGCTTCAGCAGCTGGTGCTTTGATCCCGCGGGGCATGCATACGGCGATATTGGAATTGCGGAATCCGACTATGGCATCCACCTGATTTTCTTCCTGGGCTATCGGGACAATTTCCAGTGGAAGGATCGGGTGACGGAGGATTTGGCAGCGGAGGCGCTGTCCCAGGAGTTCTCTGAGCTGCTGGAGCAGACGGACTGTAAGCTGACGCGGTTTGCACTTTCGCCCCCAAGCGCGTAAATTTATCACTATTTCCTGTGGAGGAATTCAAATTATGAAGAAAATGCTGTTTTTTGTAAATCCCGCGGCGGGAAAGGAGGAGATGCGCTTCCAGCTCATGGACGTTATCGACTACTTTACTGCAAACGGCTATGACGTATTATGCCACCCCACCCAAAAGCCCCTGGATATTCCGGAGTTTTTGCAGGAACGGGGCGAGGAATTTGACATGGTGGTGACCTGCGGCGGAGACGGCACCCTCAATGAGACGGTTTCCGGTCTGATGACCCTGAATCGCCGCCCGGTGCTGGGTTATATCCCGGCTGGCACCGTCAATGATTTTGCCACCTCCCTGCATATTCCCAAGACCATCAAGGAGGCTGCCCAGAATATTGTGGAGGGGGAAGTATTCCCGGTGGATATGGGCGGCTTCAATGACCGGTACTTTACTTATGTGGCGGCGTTCGGTGCATTTACCAAGGTCAGCTATGCCACACCTCATGCCAGCAAGCAGGCGCTGGGCAGAGCGGCTTATATTCTCGAGGGAATCCGATCTTTGTCCGATATTCGCCCCATCCATGTGGTGGCAGAGACGGAGGAGACTGTGATCGAGGACGATGTGATTCTGGGTATGGTGACCAATGCCACATCGGTTGGCGGCTTTAAGGCGCTGGATGATGACATTGTCAAGATGGACGATGGGCTCAATGAGCTGATTCTCGTGAAGGCGCCCAAGGTGCTGGCGGATTACAATGCGCTGGTGGGCAGCCTGATTGCCCGGGATTTCCGCCCGGATTATTTCCATATTCTCCAGTGCGATTCCGTGACGCTTACCTTCCAGGAGCCGGTGCCCTGGACCCTGGACGGCGAGTTCGGCGGTGAAACGGAGAAAGCCGTTGTGACCAATATTCCAAAGCCGATTCAGATCATGGTGCCCAAGCAGGAAAACGCATAACAGAAATCCCAGACTGCAAGCATGCAGCCTGGGATTTTGCTTATTTCAGGTTCTTCATCTTAAACTTCTTGGTTTCCTTATGAGTTTTGTAGAGCATGCCGCCCATGCCGATCAGCGCAAACAGCAGCCCCTCTACAATGTTTGCTATGGTGGCATCGAAATACTCGGTGGAATCACCCAGCAGGTAGAAGATGTAGGGAATGATCTCGCCATAGGAGAGCGAGATTTCGTTGTGTGCAATCATGGTGCCAAGGGTGACGGCATCGCTGGCAAAGGTGCCCAGTACAACACCCACAATTACTGCAAGCACCAGGATGGGAAGCTTGCCCTTGCCGTTTTTGCCGCCGAACTTGCGATAAAACAGCTCGGCAAGCAGACCGATAATCAGCCCCACCACTGCGGCGATATAGCCCAAATACAGAACCAATGCCCAGAGAATTGCGCCGAGTACACCGCCCAGCAGTGCGCCCAGAAGCCCCTTGCCGTAGGAACCGGTCTGTGCTTTGGCTTCCTCCTCCTGCTGTGCGCCATGGAGCAAAGACTGGGCACAGCTGGAGTGAATGTGCATGGGGATTTCTCCTGCCATTTTCCAGGCTTCATCACCGCCAAAGGGCTGACCACAGATACAGCAGCAGTCATATCCGGTTGCGCCGGACTGAGGCAGCAGCGGGAAGAACCACTGGAGGAATGCGTGGAAGCACTTCATGGTGCCGGGATTGTCGTTGAACACTACCTGAATGCCGGTTTCGGTGAGCTGCGCGTCCTCAATCCGGAACTCCTTCATGAGATTATGGGCGGACAGCTGGGAATCCAGCCAGGTGCCGGCAGCGTCGGTGAGATGAGTGGAGATGGTCAGCAGCTTGTAGCCCGCGCCCTCGGATAGCGTGATGGCATAGCCCTGGTAGTTGCCATAGGCGATGCCGTCGGAGATGGTCAGTTCGTTTTCAGAGGCTAGCTTTTTCAGTGCAGAACCAATCATGGTCAGACACTTCCTTTCCTTTTCTACGCTCTTTGGGATGAACCCAAGGCTATTATGCCAGAGGAAAAGCAAAAAGTAAAGGAAAGACTGCATAATTCGGCAAGGGGATTTGGCGAGGAATTTTGCATCACAAATTTGTTGCAAAAATGCAGGAATTCTTTGTGTATTTCAAATTTTTCGCAGCGGATTTGTGAGGGAAAAGGACCGTCAAAGCCCGCAGACGCAATTGTGCGTGTTGCCTAAAAAATCTGCCCCGTTTATTTCGGGGCAGATTCGCTTGTTATTGGATTTTTTCAAAGGCTTCTACGCCGTGCTTGCAGAGGGGACAGATAAAATCCTCCGGCAGTGTTTCACCCTCATAGATATAGCCGCATATGGTGCAGACCCAACCCTTGACGGGGGCTTCTTCCTTGGGCTGCGGCTTGGGCTTAATATTTTCCTGGTAATAGGCATAGCTCACCGGTGCAGCGCCCTCCAGCGCCTCTGCATCGATGACGTCGGCAAGAAACTGGGTGTGGGTGCCCAGGTCCATGGAGGAGACAACCTGGCAGCTGAGATAGCCACAGGATGCCCAGGTAAGGTAAGGCACGCCATTAACGTCCTCTTTTACGCTAAGATCCTTAAATTTATCCACATCCCGACCACTCTGGAAGCCAAAATGCTGAAACAGACCAAAGGGAGCGGATTGATCCAGCAGGGAGACGGTAAACACCCCGGAGGATGCAATCAGATCATGGGTGTAGTTTGCCTTGTTGACGGTGACGGTGATTCTAAGGGGCTTGGAGGTGACCTGCATCACGGTATTGATGATGCAGCCGCTGCGCTTTTCTCCATTGCGGGAGGCGAGCATGTACAGTCCGCAGGTGAGATTGTGGAGAACCTTTGTATTCATAACGAGACTCCTTTCGAGAAAACGGGTGTTTCCGATGTTATGATACCCATTATGCCAGAAAAAGTACGACTTGTAAACAAAAAAGAGCCTGTCCCGAAAAACGGGGCAGGCTCTAAAGCTCAGTGCTGTATTTTCTCTGAAGAGAAGATTACATTCTGTCGTGCATCTTCAGCACGTTGATGATAAGGTTGTCGCGGAAAGAAGCAATCTCAGGCTTGGTGTGACCGATAACCTCGGGGAAGTCAGCCATCTCGGTAACGATCTCTTCGCCAGACTGATCAGCCCAAGTGTCGGGAACCTTCTTCATGTCGGAGATGTCAGCGAACACAGCGTCGGTCATAGCGCCGAACTTGATTGCGCAGCCCTTCAGACCCAGCTCGCCGCCGCCCAGCTCATAGTTCATAGCGGGACCGAAAGCAGCCAGGCGGATGCCAGGACCAAAGGTCCAAGCGTCGTCAGCGTCAGCCATGGAGCAAACGCCCTCGGTAACCAGAGCGATCTCCTCACGCCACAGAGCGTGCATCAGGCGGTTCGCGATGAAGCCATTCTTCTCCTTCTTCAGGACGCAGGGAGCCTTGTCGTACATCTTGTAGAACTCACGAGCAGCCTCGATGACCTTGGGATCGGTCTTCTCGCCGCCGCAGATCTCGATCAGGGGCAGCAGGTAAGCGGGATTGAAGGGGTGACCAACAATGATACGCTCGGGATGCTTTGCCTCGGAAGCGATCTTGGTAACGGGGGTACCGGAGGAGGAGGAAGAGATGATAGCGTCCTCAGGCAGGTACTGCTCCATCACAGCGACCATCTGATGCTTCTGCTCCAGGTTCTCAGCGCCGTTCTCCTGAACGAAGTATACGCCGGTGAAAGCCTCAGCGGGATCGGTGGTGATCTTGATCTTGTCCCAGATCTTCTGACCGTCATCGATGATGCCGTACTTTACATAGGTGTCGATGGGACCCTGGATGTGGGGAAGAGCGCGCTCCTTGGAGGCTTCGGAACGAACATAGACGTTAACGTTCAGACCCTTGAGAGCGAAGTAAGCAGCGAAGCCGCCGCCAATGGTGCCAGCGCCATACATGGCAATGGTCTTAATGTCTTTTACATTCATGCTTAACGCATCCTTTCCAATCATATGATAGGGGAAACGGGGGAGCGGGAGACTCCCCCAAAATGCTTACCGGTTAAGCGGGCGATTAGTTGTACTTGTGCCAGCCCTCGCCGGACTTACGACCGTACTTGCCCTCAGCAATCTTAGCCTTTACAGACTCGGGGCAAGCCCAAGAGGTAACAGGCAGCTTCTCCAGGATCTCGGTGACATGGGGGAAGGTGTCCAGACCGGACAGATCCATCATCTCGAAGGGACCCATGGGATGGTTCAGACCCAGCTTGATTGCGGTGTCGATATCGTCGATGGTAGCAACGCCGTCCTCATACTCGTGAATAGCCTCGAGCATGAAAGCGAACAGGCAGCGGTTTACGATGAAGCCCGGGGTGTCGGTCTGGCAGAGGACGGGAACCTTGCCCATCTTCTCGGAAACCTCGCGGACAGCTGCAACAGTAGCGTCGGAGGTCTTCTCGGAGCGGATCATCTCAACCAGCTTCATAGCGTATACGGGGCTGAAGAAGTGCATGCCCATGCAGCGCTCGGGGTTCTTGCAGCCGCCGGTGATCTCGGTGATGGACATGGAGGAGGTGTTGGTGCAGAGGATGGCATCGGGCTTGCAGATCTCGCCCAGCTGCTTAAAGGTGTCCTGCTTCAGGCTCATGATCTCGGGAACTGCCTCGATAACGAAGTCAGCGGGAGCAACGCCCTCCAGCTCAACGGTGGTGGAGATGTTCGCCATGATAGCGTCAGCAGCCTCCTGCGTGGTCTTGCCCTTGGCAACCTGCTTGTCAAGACCCTTCTTAATGGTGGCAACACCCTTGTCGCAGAACTCCTGCTTGATGTCACGCATAATGACCTTGTAGCCATTGGTAGCGGCAATCTGAGCGATGCCGGAACCCATCTGGCCAGCGCCGAGGACGGCAATAGTTTCAATAGCCATGGTAAAAAAGACTCCTTTATGTATTGATTTCGGAGACCGGAAAAGCCGGTTCCAATGAGAACTTTCCGCGTTCTCATACATTACTTATTATCTCAGGAAAAACCCGAAATGTCAACTAGCTACCGACAAAAACAGGGCACCTTCCACCGGAAAGTACCCTGTTTTTTATGTTAGTTGTTGGTGAACACGGCAGGGCGCTTTTCAATCATAGCAGCCATGCCTTCCTTCTGGTCGTGGGTGTTGAACAGAAGGGTGAACTCGGTGGTCTCAGCAGCCTTGCCGGCAGCGATGGTCTCGATGGCAGCCTTGTTGATGGCAGCCTTTGCGGAAGCCAGAGCGCAGGCGGGCTTGGTCATGAGCGTCTTGGCAACCTCAACAGCCTTGGCGTAGATGGCGTCGTACTCAGCCCTGGCAGCTGCGGCCTCGGCAGCCTTGTTGGCAGCCTTCAGCTCGTCCAGATTCTCAGCACCAGCCTTCTTCGCAGCCTTGAATGCTTTCTTGGCTTCCACAGCCTTGGCGTTCAGCTCGGCGTCGCCTTCTACATACCAGTTCAGGAGACCCAGGTCATAAGCCTGCTTGCCGGGAACCATCTCGGTGAGCATCACCAGCTGCTTTGCCTTTGCGGGACCGACAATAGCGGTGGCACGGGCGCAGCCGTTGGCACCGGGGATAATACCCAGACCAACCTCGGGGAAGGACAGGGTGGTACGGCTGCCGCCAACGCGGAAGTCGCATGCCAGAGTCATCTCGCAGCCGCCGCCAAATGCACAGCCGCCAACGGCAGCGATGGTGGGAATGGGCAGGGACTCGAGAATGTTGTTGATCTCAATTGCCAGACCGCAGAACTCACGGGCATAGCGGGGGGTAGCCTCAGCCATCTCCTTGACGTCGGCGCCAGCAGCGAAGGCGCGCTCGGAACCGGTCATGATGAGAACGCGGACGGAGGGATCTGCCTTGACCTCGTTGATGGCAGCCATAATGTCGGCGTTAATCTCGGAGTTCAGAGCGTTAAGTGCCTTGGGACGGTTGAGCTTAATGGTAGCAATACCGTTATCTACGGTATAGATAATGTTAGCGTACTCCATGGTAGCGTAGACTCCTTTCGTATGTAGAAACGATTATTCTGCGGGGATGGACTGACCGCCGTCTACCAGAATGTAGGAACCGGTCATGTAGCTGAAGGAATCGGAGCACATTGCCAGCACGGGACCTGCGATCTCCTCGATGGTGCCCAGACGGCGCACGGAGGTGGACTTGGACTGCTTCTTGTAGTACTCGGTGAAGTTGCCGTCCTTGTCAACGAAGAACTCTTCGTTCAGAGGAGTGACAACGTAGCCCGGGCAGATGCAGTTGACGGTGATGTTCTCACGACCAAAGTTGTTTGCCAGAGTACGAGCCAGGCTCAGGCAGCCTGCCTTGGATGCGCCGTAGCCAACAACGCCCTTGCCGCCGATGAAGCCGCCCACGGAAGCGGTGATGATGATTCTGCCGCCCTTCTTGCCGTTGGTAGCGTTCTGCTTAATCATCTGACGAGCAGCCTCCTGGCAGAACATGAAGGTGCCGGTGAGGTTGGTAGCCAGAACCTTGGAGAAGTCCTCGGGGGTGTACTCAGGGCGACCCTCACGAGTCTCAACCACCAGAGCGGTGGGACCGGAAACACCGGCGTTGTTGATAAGGATATCCAGAGCGCCGAACTCCTCAACGGTCTTCTCGACAACCATCTTGACGTTCTCAGCCTTGCTGGAGTCAGCGGGGATGCCGAATGCACGGCCGCCCTTGCAGTAGTTCTCGTTGAGGTCAGCCACAGCGTCCTCAACCTTGCGGGCAGTGCGGGCAGTGATGACAACGTTGGCGCCGTAAGCAGCCAGAGCGCATGCCATGCCGAAGCCCAGACCCTGGGTACCGCCGGTGATGATAGCGGTCTTACCGGTCATGTCAAAGGAAGGAATACCGATCTTGCGGTTCAGATGAGCCATTGTAAAACACTCCTAATAATAAGATTGGATCAGGACAAAATGTCCTCCGGCGAAGATGCAGACCGTGCTGCGTCCTCGCCGGAATACAATTTCCCTGGCGGGGAGATGCAAGGACTCCCCCCCGCACCGGGGGGTACGAGGGGGAGAAAGCAACAAAAATTACTTCTTTGCAGCTGCGTGAGCGTCGAACTTTGCCAGCATAGCACGGGGGGACTGATAAGCACGCTCGAACCGGGGGCACTTCTCGTAGCCGGGAATGCCTGCCAGGTACTTTGCGATAGCCTTCAGATCCTCGAGAGGATAACGCTGCATCATGCAGATGGTCTCCATGAGGGGAGAACCGCCGCCGTGAACGCCTGCAACAGCCTGAGCAGCCTCGAAGGAATCGCAGAGCTTGTTCTCCATCATGCGCATAACGCGATGGGTGTTCTCAGCGCTCCAAGCGGGGTTACGGACAATGTACTTGTTGCACAGCTCGCCAACGTTGTCTTCCTCCATGAAGAAGTTCTCCTCGGGAGGCAGAGAAGCGCAGACACCGCCGGTGAGGTCAGCCATGGTCTCATACTCGTGGTAGATGTTATGACCAGCCAGACGACGACCAGCGTTGGTCAGGATCTCATCGGGAACCTGCTGACCGGAGGGGAACTTCTGGCTGCGGTAAGCAGAGCACTGACCTGCAGCGAATACCAGCTCAGCAGTCTGGATGATATCGCACAGTTTGTCACGGACGTGAGACTGCTTGGCGATGTCGTTGACCTCGGCTACCAGAGCAGCCTGGGAAGCAATGACCTCGGACACAGCGGTCTTACAGCCGGTGTAGGAATGACGATGATAATGAGCGAACATCAGAGCAAGGTAGCCGGCATAGCGGCAAACGCCATCCTGCTCACGGCCGTTCATGAACACGCGGGAATAGGGAACGAACACGTCGTCGAAAATGGTCAGGGACTCTACATCGCCGATCTGAGCGAAGGGAGCGTCGAGACGGGTCCTCTTGTGGTGCTGACCGGGCAGAGCCATGAGCTTGATACCATCCCAGTCGGCGGGCAGAGCAAAGGCAACCGCATAGTCGCGGTCTTCGGAATCCATAAACTTGGTGGGCAGAGCAATGATCTCGTCCACGTAAGGAGCGCAGGAGTTGCAGATCTTGGCACCGCGGACAATGATGCCCTTGGTGGGGGTGCCATCGATATCCACGCCGTCTACATCGGTATCAACGATGTGGAAGAACTGGTCGGGATCGGGCTGCATATGAGCTCTCTTGTACTTGGGGTTACGGGAACCTTTAACGTCGGTCTGTGCGCAGTTGCAGATCAGGTCCTTCTCCTGGCAGTACTTGATGTACTTCTGGAGACGGGCATGATACTCGGTGCCGCAAGCCTGGTCGCAGTCGTAGGTAACGGAGAACAGAGCGTTCAAAGCATCGGAGCCCATGCAGCGCTGCATACATCCGCCAACACGATGGCAAATCAGACGGGTCATGAGCTGCTTCTTCAGCAGGTCTTCCACAGACTGATGAATGTGGGTGGAACGGTTGTGAACGGAGCCGTCGGGCTCTTCTACCACGCAGACATCACGGTAATCAGGGTCATTTGCGGTGTCATAGCACTGCTTCATGACATAAGTACCGCCGACAATCCAGT
>ERZ780226.859-NODE-859-length-26082-cov-3.906405_pt1 | contig 26082 bp, 20 predicted proteins | sample MGYA00511165_ERZ780226 | MGnify/ENA primary metagenome ERZ780226 (study PRJEB29588, sample SAMEA2152373) | human gut metagenome | biome: human gut; feature: human-associated habitat; material: faeces | place: Denmark | collected 2008/2010 ...
ACAAGGTGTCCGGTGGCCTGCACGGCGTCGGCGTCTCGTGCGTCAACGCGCTTTCCACAAAGCTCGTCGCGCAGGTCAAGCGCGATGGCGGCATCTTCGAGATGGAGTTCTCGCGCGGCAAGACCACGAAGAAGATCGAGCAGATCGGCAAGTCGCAGGCGACGGGCACTACCATCACGTTCTGGCCCGACCCCGAGATCTTCACGACGGTCGAGTTCGACTGGGACACACTCGTCAACCACTTCCGCCAGACGGCGTTTCTCAACAAGAACCTCAAGATCACGTTCCGCGACGAGCGCGGTGACGAGCCCAAGGAAGAGGTCTTCCAGTACAAGGGCGGCATCGTCGACTTCGTCAAGTACGTCAACAACGGCAAAGAGGCGCTCAACGCCCGCCCCATCTACTTCGAGGCATCCAACGAGGTAGGCGAGGTCGAGGTCGCGATGCAGTGGAACTCGAGCTACACGGAAAACGTGCGCTCGTTCGCCAACAACATCGACACGACCGAAGGCGGCACGCACCTCGAGGGCTTCCGCAACGCGCTGACGCGCACCATGAACGAGTACGCGCGCAAGCAGAACATCCTGAAGGAGAAAGACGACAACCTCTCCGGCGACGACTGCCGTGAGGGCCTGGGCGCGATCATCAGCGTCCGCCTGCACGAGCCGCAGTTCGAGGGCCAGACCAAGACGAAGCTCGGCAATCCCGAGATTCGCGGCCTTGTCCAAGGTGCGGTCATGCAGGGGCTTTCTGAGTACTTCGAGGAGCATCCCAAGCCCGCACGCCAGATCATCAACAAGGCGGTTCAAGCCGGAAAGGCGCGTGCGGCGGCCCGCAAAGCACGCGACCTGACGCGCCGCAAGGGCGCGCTGGAAGGCGCCGGGCTTCCCGGCAAGCTCGCCGACTGCTCCGTCAAGGACCCGGCCCTCACCGAGCTCTACATCGTCGAGGGCGACTCCGCAGGCGGCTCGGCCAAGCAGGCGCGCGAGCGCAGCTACCAGGCCATCCTGCCCCTGCGAGGCAAGATCTTGAACGTCGAGCGCGCGGGCCTGCACCGCTCGCTTTCGTCCGACACCATCAACTCGCTGATCACCGCCATCGGCACGGGCATCGGCGACGAGTTCGATGCCGACAAGGCGCGCTACCACCGCATCATCATCATGACCGATGCCGATGTCGACGGCGCACACATCGCCATCTTGCTGCTCACGTTCTTCTTCCGCTTCATGCCCGAGCTCATCACGCGCGGCTACATCTACATCGCGTGCCCGCCGCTCTACGGCCTGAAGAAGAAGAACTCGCGCAGTGGCAAGATCCTGCAGTACCTCTACAACGACGAGGCGCTCAAGGAGACCATGGCCAACCTCGAAAACCCCGAGAAGTTCGACGTCCAGCGCTACAAGGGCCTGGGCGAGATGGATCCCGAACAGCTGTGGGAGACCACGATGGACCCCGAGACGCGCACGCTGCGTCAGGTCTCCATCAACGACTCGACCGAGGTCGAGCGCGTCGTCTCCGAGCTCATGGGAACCGATGTCGACTGCCGCCGCACTTTCATCCAAGAGCACGCGAAAGACATCGACGAGCGATTCTTGGACATCTAGAAAGGGCACCATATGGCAGAAGATAAAGACAAGGTGAACGGCCAGTACGTCGACGACGACGGCCAGGTTCACAACAACTTCGACGATATCGTCGAGCAGGGCGACGACAAGGAGGCCATCCCGGACTTCGAGGACACCGCCGACGGCTTTGGCGGCGACCTCGACGAGGCGCCCAAGCACGTCGTCGTGCGCGATGACGTCGAATCCAAGCTGACGGGCGGCATCGGCACGCTCGACATCAACGTGGGCAAGATCTCCGATACGGACTTTGCAAACGAGATGCGCACGTCGTTTCTGGAGTACTCGATGTCGGTCATCGTCGCCCGCGCCCTGCCGGACGTGCGCGACGGCCTGAAGCCCGTGCACCGTCGCATCCTGTACTCGATGTACGATGCGAACATCACGCCCAACAAACCGCATGTCAAGTCGGCTCGTTCCGTCGGCGACTGCATGGGTAAGTATCACCCCCACGGAGATGCGGCCATCTACGACACCATGGTTCGCATGGCGCAGGACTTCAGCATGCGCGTCCCGCTGATCGACGGGCATGGCAACTTCGGCTCCGTCGACGGCGATGCCGCCGCGGCAATGCGCTACACCGAGGCGCGTCTGGACAAGCAGGCGATGGAGCTTCTGGCCGACCTCGACAAGGAGACGGTCGACTGGCAGCCCAACTACGACGAATCGCTGCAAGAGCCCAAGGTCCTGCCGGCGCGTTTCCCCAACCTGCTCGTCAACGGCTCTGCCGGCATCGCCGTCGGCATGGCCACCAACATCCCGCCGCATAACCTGGGCGAGTCCATCGACGCGGCCATCGCGGTCATGGAAGACCCCGACATCGAGCTCGACGAGCTCATGAAGATCATCCCAGGGCCCGACTTCCCGACGGGTGCGACGATCATGGGACGCCAGGGTATCCGCGATGCGTATTCGACGGGCCGTGGCTCCATCACCATCCGCTGCAAGGCGCATGTCGAGAAGAGCAGCTCCGGGCGCAACCGCATCGTCGTCACCGAGATTCCCTACCAGGTCAACAAGGCACGCCTCATCGAGAAGATCGCCGATCTGGTGCGTCAGAAGACCATCACCGAGATTTCGGGCCTCAACGACGAATCCGACCGCAAGGGCATGCGCATCGTCATCGACCTCAAGCGCGGCGAGGAGCCGCAGGTCGTGCTCAACAAGCTGTACAAGCACACCCAGCTGCAGACGGGCTTTGGCATCATCAACATCGCCCTGGTCGACGGCGTGCCGCGCGTGCTGTCCCTCAAAGAGATCCTCACGCACTACATCGAGCACCAGATGGACGTCATCACGAGGCGCACACAGTTTGACCTGCGCAAAGCCGAGGAACGTGCCCATATCCTCGAGGGCCTCGTCATCGCGCTCGACAACATCGACGAGGTCATCCGCATCATCCGCAATTCCATGGACGACGATGCGGCGCGCGCCGAGTTGATGGAGCGCTTCTCGCTGTCCGAAGTGCAGGCCAATCACATCCTCGACATGCGCCTGCGCCGACTGACCGGATTGGAACGCGAGAAGATCGAGACCGAGTTGGCCGAGCTGCGCGAGCGGATCGCCTACTTCAAGGAAATCCTCGCCGACCCCGAGAAGGTCAAGGGCGTCATCAAAGACGAGATGCTCGAGATCAAACGCCGTTTCGCCGACAAGCGCCGTACCGACATCTCCGACGAGGCGCGCGACCTCGACATCGAGGACATGATCGCCGATGAGGACATGGTCGTCACCATTACGCGCGCAGGCTACGTGAAGCGCCTGCCCGTTGCCACCTACCGCCAGCAGAAGCGTGGCGGCAAGGGTATGAGCGGTGTCAAGCTCAAGGAAAACGACTTCGTCGAACAGCTCTTCGTGGCCTCGACGCACGACTACATGATGTTCTTCACGAACAAGGGCAAGGTCTACCGCCTCAAGGTGCACCAGCTTCCTCTGGGCTCGCGCCAGGCGCGCGGTACCTTCATCGGCAACCTGCTCCCGCTCGAACAGGGCGAGCGCGTCGCGACGGTTATCAACACGCGCGAGTTCCCCGACGACGAGTTCCTCTTGTTCGCGACGGGTCATGGCATGATCAAGAAGACTGCGTTCTCGGCATACAAGAACGTGCGCTCGAGCGGCTTGATCGCAATCAACCTCAAAGATGGTGACGAGCTCATCGCCGTGCGCCGTGTGCGCCCGGGCCAAAAGGTCATGCTCGTCACGAGTGCCGGCAAGGCCATCAAGTGGGACGAGGAAGAGGCGCGTGCCATGGGCCGCGACACTTCGGGCGTGAAGGGCATCAAGATCGACGCCGAAGACGGCGTCCGCGTGCTCGGCATGGAGATTGCCTCCGACGATGATGACCTGTTCGTCATCACCGAGAAAGGCTACGGCAAGCGCACGAAGGTGAGCGAGTATCCGACGCAGCACCGCGGTGGCCAGGGTGTCGGCACCATCAAGATGACCGCGAAGAAGGGCCTGCTCGCGGCCATGAAGGTCATTAACGAGAAGCACGAGCTCATGATCGTGTCCGAAGAGGGCGTCATGATTCGCGTCAAGGCAGCAGACATTTCCGAGCTCGGACGTGCTACCCAGGGCGTCAAGGTCATGAACGTCGGCGATGAGGACAAGATTGTTGCGATTGCGCGCGTGGCGGGCAACAAGAAGAAAAAGAAGAACAAAGACCTCATCGAGGGACAGGAATCTCTGCTCACCGAGGAGATTTCGGGGCCCATGGGCTCCACGTCGGCGCCAGACGTCGACGACGAGGAAGACGATGACGATATGATCGACACCACCGACTAGCGGCGGCGATTGATCGTTTCGATGGTTTGGGGCGCTCCTGTTGTGGGGTGCCCCAAATTTTTTGAAAAAAGAGCAAAACCTACTTGCAATCAACATGAAATCTGGCAAAATACTTTCTTGCGTGTTTGAGGGCCTTTAGCTCAGTTGGCTAGAGCGCACGACTGATAATCGTGAGGTCAGAAGTTCGAATCTTCTAAGGCCCACCAAGTTTTTGGAAATAAGCGCCCCAGCGTGGGCCGAGTCGCCGCTGGGGCGCTTATTAATACTCCGAGAAAATGGGAACCGCATGGGGGTATAGCTCAGCTGGGAGAGCGCGGGCTTTGCAAGCCTGAGGCCAGGGGTTCGAGCCCCCTTACCTCCACCAATGCATCTGATGAGCCGCTGATTCCAGCGGCTTTTTTTATGACACTGCCACCTCTCCCGTGCGGAAGACGCGAAATGAGTGGCACTGCCACGTTTCCCACGCGGGATGCATGAGATGAGTGGCACTGCCACGGTTTTCGCGCGCTTCACCTGGGACGTGTGGCACTGCCACGATATTTTTGCACGTGGCTGGCGCCCAACTCCTGACGTTGCGTTTATAATCACCACGATATTCGTATAGACATGATAGAGGTGCGGACTTCATCAGTAGCATCGGCACATCCCGCGATGAGGGACGATGCAAAAGGGGAGCGCCGCCGAAGGGACGAGGAACATCATCGAGGTTCCCCGTTCCTGGGGTGCGAGACAACATCTCGCGCACTGTCGCTTCCAAGCGGAGAGCTATCGTGGTCATCAGCTCGTCTGACACGGCCATGATGGAATCATGGTCTAGTGGTTGTTAGGAGAGCTATGGAAATCATAGGCACCTTTTGGGCGCTCATACCCCCAATCGTCGCAATTGTGCTGGCCCTGGTCAGCAAAGAGACCTACACGTCTTTGTTCGTCGGCATCTTGGTCGGCGCGATCTTGCTCGCCGTTGCGGCAGGCGACCCCGTCGACACGATGAACTTCATCATCAGCGGGCAGGTGTTCAGCCCCGAGGCATATCTGGACGGCACGGTTCCCACGCTTGTCGCGCCTGCGGAGATACCCGCTGAATATGCCGACGTCGACGTTATCAACGTCGGTCTGATCAATGCGCTGTCCGGTTCTGCCGGCATCTTCGTGTTCCTCGTCATCCTCGGAGTCATCGTCGCGCTCATCAACGCGGCGGGCGTGTCCGCGGCGTTTGGCGAGTGGGCAGCCAAGCACGTCAAGTCGCGCATCGGCGCGCAGCTCGCGGCGTTTCTGCTGGGCGTCCTCATCTTCATCGACGATTACTTCAACTGCCTGACGGTCGGCGCGGTCATGCGCCCCGTCACCGATGCAGAGAAGATCTCGCGCGCCAAGCTGTCCTACATCATCGACGCAACCGCTGCCCCCATCTGCATGATCGCCCCGATTTCGTCGTGGGCAGCGGCAGTATCGGATACGGCGGACGGTCTTAACACGGGCATCTCCGGCATTCAGCTGTTCATCAACGCCATCCCCTTCAATTTCTACTCGTTACTGACGATCGTCTTCATCATCGGGCTGGTCATTATGGGATTTGACTACGGCCCCATGGCAAAGTCCGAGCTCGCGGCGTACCGTGATGGCGAACTGGGGTCGCTCGCTCCCGAGAAGAAGGTCGTCAACGAGAAGGCGCGCGTCGTCGACATGATCATCCCGATCGTCGTTTTGATCGTGACCTGCGTGTTCGGCATGATGTACGTGGGCGGTTTCTTCGAGGTCGGCGGCGACTACTACATGGACCTGGCCGGTGCGTTTGGCAACACCGATGCGGGCACTGCGCTTCCGTGGGGTTCCATCATCGCGCTTGTGTTCACGTTCCTGTACTACCTGATCCGCGGAACTCTCAAGTTCCCCGACGCCGCGGTGAGCTTTACGGAAGGCTTCAAGGCCATGGTTCCCGCCATGCTCATCCTCGTCTTTGCCCTCACGTTGAAGTCTCTGACCTCCGCGCTGGGTGCGGCCCTGTTCGTGAGCACGGCGCTTTCCGGCGCCGCGGATGCGCTGTACATGATGCTGCCGGCGATTATCTTCCTGGTGGCGCTCGGCCTCGCCTTCGCGACGGGCACCTCGTGGGGTACCTTCGGCATCCTCATCCCGATTGTCGTCGCGGTGTTCCCCGTCGACTCGCAACTCCTCATCATCGGCATCTCGGCATGCCTGGCCGGCGCGGTGTGCGGCGATCACATCAGCCCAATCTCCGATACGACGGTCATGGCGTCTGCCGGTGCGAACGTCAACCACATCGAGCATGTGAAGACGCAGATGCCCTACGCGCTTACGGTCGCGGGTGTCTCGTTTGTGATGTTCATCGTTGCCGGAATCGTCCAGAACTGGATGATTTGCCTGCCCATCGGTGTTGTCTTGACCATCGCCGTGCTGTTCGTGCTGCGCAACACCGTCGGCAAAAAGTCGATTGAGGACCGCAGAGCAGCTACCACGGCATAATATGGGTAGAGCATCCGTCTGAGTGAAGGGACTTGAGAGCATGCAAAAGCCGATTCTGTACTACTGGGGTCCGTGTCCCACCTGCGCCATGTCGGTCGAGTTCGCGGAGAAAAACGGCATCGAGCTGGACAAGCGCGACGTCGAGCAGCAAGCTCCGTTCGATGAGCTGACGGCGCTCGGCGGAGACGCCAACCAGATTCCGTACCTGTACGACAACGGGCAGCTCATACAGGGCGTCCAGGCAATCAACGAATATCTCGCCTCGACGTACGTCAAATAGGCGCAAGGAAAACCAGTTACACGAGGGGAGGGCCATGGCAGGTGCTGTGGCCCTTCTTGTTTGCGCGGACAATCGTGAAGGTTGCGCGAAGACACGGACGCGCCCGTGGAAAGCAAACGCCGACCGCTACAATGGACGCCATGCGAAACGACAAGAGATATCAAACCGACGACAATCCCATCGACTGGAGCTCCTTCGACGAATCGTCCCTGCAGGACGGCCCCGTCGATGGCAGCATGCAGCTCAGAATCGTGAGCATCGTCCTGCTCGTTTTGGGCATTGCCGCCCTCATCGTTGGAGTGAACGGCTTTGGTGCCCAGCTCGAGCAAATGAACGGCGCCCCTACGTTCTCGTATGCGCTCATCGACCCGTTGCTGCTCGCCGGTGCGGGTTTGCTCACGCTCGTGCCCGCGTGCTTTGGCCTGCAGACGGCCTCGACGGCGGTCTCGTTCGTCGCGCCGACCGTGCTCGGCCTCATCGGCATCGTCTTCATGGTGATCATGACCGGTGTCGAGCTCTTCATGTCTTTGATGGGATCTGGCGGGAGCATGGTCCCCTGGATTGTCGGCATCGTGCTGTCCATTGTGTACCTCTACTTTGTCGTGCGTGTTCACAAGGCGGCAAACGACCTGGGGCGTGCCAAGCGCCGGCCGACCAAAGAAGAGCTTTGGGATGAGAAAAACATCTGGAAGTAATTCAGTAACAACAAATTGACTTGCTGTTTTTACGTCGTGCTCATGCAGATGGGCGCGGCGTTTTTACTGTATGTGGAAACAATTTGTTGACATAGGAGTTATCTCAACCTAACATGCTGTTTGCTATAGCTAACTAATGTAGACGTGGCTAATATATGCTGCAACGAATGTGTTTGGGGGATCTATGACACTCAACGATGTTGCTCCCGGCGAATCCTGTCGTGTGCTCAAGCTCAACGACACCGGACAGACGCGTCGGAGAATCATGGACATGGGAATCACGCGCGGAACCGAGATCTCGGTCCGCAAGGTTGCTCCGCTCAACGACCCGATCGACTTGCGCGTGCGCGGGTACCACCTGTCTTTGCGCCGTTCGGACTGCAAGGGCATCGAAGTCGAGAAAATCGGATAGCACTTTCACCAGCACTGCTGCAAAGGCGTGTACGCACGCCTTTTCTTATTCCCTTAAAGTTAGTTGAATCACACTTAATGAGAGGTGACAAACTAAATGTCGGTATCTATTGCACTCGTCGGAAACCCGAACTCGGGCAAGACGACGCTGTTCAACCAGCTCACGGGCAATCATCAGTATGTGGGAAATTGGCCGGGCGTTACCGTGGAAAAGAAGACGGGCACCCTCCGTGGCGATAGGGACGTGGAATTTGTCGACCTCCCTGGTATTTACTCGCTCTCTCCCTACTCCAACGAGGAAATCATCGCGCGAAACTTTCTCTCGAGCGGAAACCCAGATGCCATCGTCAACATTGTCGACGCGTCCAATTTGGAGCGCAATCTGTACCTGACGACGCAGCTCATGGAGTTTGGGGTCCCGATGGTCGTCGCGCTCAATCAGATGGACGTCGTCAAGAAGCGCGGTATAAAGATCAAGACCGATGAGCTTGCACGCAGACTCAACGTGCCCGTCGTCGAGATATCGGCGCTACGCGGCGACGGCATCGAGCACCTGGCAGATAAGGCAGTTGACACGGCGCGGAAAAAACGTGTAGCGGCCCCCATTATCTTCGACCCGGAAGTAGAGGAGTGCCTCACGCAAATCGAGGCACTGCTTCCCGCGACGATTCCGGAGCGCCTGCGCCGCTTTCATGCTATCAAGGTCTTCGAGCGTGACGAATACGAAGTCGTCGACCACGGCATGCGCAAAAGCTGCGAGGAATTCATCGCGAAGGTAGAGGCCGACCTCGATGATAGCTCCGATGCCATCATCACCAACGAGCGCTACCGCTACATTACGAGCTTTATTGGCGATGTGCAGAAGAAGACCCTCAAGGGTCTGACGGTTTCCGAGAAGATCGACCGCGTCGTGACCAATCGTATTGCGGCGCTGCCCATCTTCGTCGCAGTCATCGCCCTCGTGTACTACCTCTCCATCTCGACGGTGGGCACGTACTTCACCGACTGGATCAACGACGGCGTGTTCGGAGACGGCTGGTACGTTGCCTCGCAGGGACGTGAAGCCTACGACGAGGCTTCCGACGAATATACGGGTGCGCAAAACGATATCGACGCGTATCTGACGGCGGCGTCCGAGTCAGGGGTCTCCACCGACGATATCTCTGAGTACGTCGGTGCAGACAAGGCGGAGGATGCTGACCTCGAAAGCGACGAGGGGCAGGCTGCGCTCGCCGCATTCAACGAGGAAGCGCAGGCTGCTGGCGTCGTCGGCACCACGCATGTCGTCGATGAGGACTCGGGCGAAGCTGATGAGCACGAGGTTACCAGCGAGATGTTCAACGACGCGCTCGCGGTGGCAGAGCCTGATCCCGCCGCATTCGGGCCTTGGGTTCCTGGCATTCCCGTCCTCGTGCAGGGTGGACTCGATGCCATCGAGGCGCCTGCCTGGCTGTCTGACCTCGTCTTGAGCGGCATCGTCGCCGGCGTTGGCGCGGTACTTGGCTTCCTGCCGCAGATTATGGTGCTGTTCTTCCTGCTCGCCATCCTCGAGGGATGCGGGTACATGGCGCGCGTCACGTTCATCCTCGACAGGATGTTCCGCAGGTTCGGCCTGTCGGGCAAGACGTTCATCCCGATGCTCGTGGGCACGGGCTGCGGCGTTCCCGGCATCATGGCGTCTCGTACCATCGAATCCGAATCTTCACGCCGCCTGACGGTCATGACGACGACGTTCATGCCCTGCTCGGCAAAGCTTCCGGCCATCGCTCTCATCACGACGGCGTTCTTCGGGGGCGCCTGGTGGGTTGCGCCGTCGGCTTATTTCCTCGGCATTGCTTCGATTATCGTGTCCGGCATCATGCTGAAAAAGACCAAGCCGTTTAGGGGCGAGACGACGCCCTACATCATGGAACTGCCGGAATACCGTCTGCCGCGCTTCGTTGACCTGCTGCGCAGCATGTGGGAACGCGCCTGGGCATTTGTGAAGAAGGCGGGCACCATCATCTTGCTGGCGACGATTATCGTCTGGTACTTCTCGACCTACGGTATCGTCGATGGCGCATACGTCGCGGTCGAGAGCATGGATCAATCGTTCCTCGCTGCGTTCGGCAATGCAATCGCCTGGATCTTCGCGCCGCTTGGCTGGGGCACCTGGGAAGGCGCCGCGGCTGCAGTCACCGGCCTCATGGCAAAGGAGAACCTGGTTAGCACCATGGCGGTTCTCTACAGCGGAAACCCCGATGTCGCTTGGACCACAACGTTCCTGCAGGGGCTCGATGCATACACGGGCGGTTTCGCGCTGAGCGCTGGATTCTCGTTCCTCGTCTTCAACCTGCTGTGCGCTCCGTGCTTCGCCGCGATTGGCGCCGTCAAGCGCGAGATGGGCGGGTTCAACAAGTGGTTCTGGGCTGCTATCGGCTACGAAACCGGGTTTGCCTGGGTCGTCGCGCTGATGTTCTACAACTTCAGCCGCGTTGCCGCCGGTGGTGCACTTGACCTGTGGTTCTGGGTTGCCGTCATCGCCGCAGCCGTGATGCTGTTCATGCTGTTCCGCCCGGCTCCCAAAGATGGGGCGGAAGACGGCAAGGCTGTCGACGATAAGCTTGTTGCCGACGCCGCGTAAGAAGCGTTTATTCCCGTGCACCGCGCGTGAAATGAGTGGCACTGCCACCATTTCCGTGCGGTGTGCAGCAGATTGAGTGGCACTGCCACGATTCCTGTGCACCCTGCGCCCCTCATGCGAGAGATGCGTGGCACTGCCACTGTTTTTATGCGATAGACGCAAGGTGCGTGGCACTGCCACGATTCCTGTGCACCCTGCGCCCCTCATGCGCGAGATGAGTGGTGCTGCCACCGTTTACGCGCAGCAGACGCGAGATGTCACAAGTCAATGAGGAGTCGTGGGCATCATCTCATTTTATGGGGTGCGCCCTTTCCTATCATCGGCACAAAACAAGTGGGCGCTCCAGTTTACTGAAGCGCCCACTAATATATAGGGTTGATTGCTTTGATTATTTCTGAGGCTTGATGGTTGGTACGACAGCGTTGTGAGATGCTGCAGCTGAGGCACAGCCGTTACGCTTGGAGCAGCCCGAGCAGGCGGAGAAGGAGACGGTGAAATCATCGTCGCCGGTATCACAACACGATCCGACTTTAGATTTTTCACCCTTTTTCTTGAAGCCACCGAAGAAATATACCTTGATGGCGATGACTGCCCAGGCAATGATGACGGCGAGCAGTATCCAGCTTCCGATGCTCATTCCCGCTATTTGAGGCATAGTGCACACCTCTTCCTCTTGATAAGTTATATATAACTAAATATGTTATCTATAACTAACTAATTGTCAAGTGCAATGTTCATCACGGCAAGCGATGCAGACAGCTTGCACGAAAAGGACGGGTAGGAGCGCCCCCCCTCGTGTCAAAATCAGGATTGGATGAAATCGGCGAACTGGGTGACGAGGGGGCGTGTGTCGTTCTTCTTCCAGAGGAACAGACAGGTCAGTCTGTCGGGGCTTTCGAAGGGACGGTATATGACCCCCGGAGCCTCGCGCACGAGATCCTCGGTTACGCAGGTAATGCAGTCCATGTACTTGAGCACCTCGAAAATCGCACCCCCGTGTATGACAAAGCGCATCTTGGGTTGAATGGGAAGGCGCGCAAACTCGCGCAGCGTCAGAGACGAGATAGGCGAGGGCTGACGTATGGGAAAGATGAACTCCTCGCCGCGCACGTCTTCCATCGTAAGGGATGTCTTTTCGGCAAGATGGTGTCCTGCGCGCATCGCGATGAACTCGCGCATCGTCGTGACGATGTGCATGTTCAGGGATGCCGGGACGATGCCAATGTCTGTGGTGAGCAGAAACGCACAGTCGATGTTTCCGGCGAGCAGGTTCTCGACAAGCAGCTCGTCGTCGTTCTCGACAATGCCAAAATCGGGCGACGGATCCACCTCCTCGTGAAATTGAGCGAGCAGCTTTGCGGATGCGCTCGTCTGCGTGAGGTGGTTGAAGCCTATGCGCAGGCGGTTGCTCTTGCGAAGCGTGCGCCCCTTGAGCGCGTTCATCCCGTCACGTTGCGCATTGATCGCGCGCTGAGCATAGGGGAGAAACGCACGGCCGTCTTCGGTCAGCGAGACATGGCGCGAGTTACGTTCGAACAGCTGCGTTTCAAGTTCTTTTTCGAGTGCCTGCACGCGGCGCGAAATAACAGACTGATTGACGAATAGAGCGTCTGCCGCCTGGGTAAAACTCCCGCTATCCGCAACGGCGACAAAGGCCTGAAGACTCTCGATGAGCATGAAGACGCTCCAAACAATTAATTATAGCGAAATACATGAATAGATTATACCCTTGTTTATCTGCATCAATGCTTTTTTGCATACGAACACACAGATGCGCAATGGTCATTTTGTGAATGGGGGCGTATAAACCCACCTGGCACAAATCACATGTGAGCTTGTAAATGTACAGGGATTTTCGACTACGAAGGAGTTTTCTCGTGGCAGAAGAAAAGAAGCACCTCAGCGCCAAGGCGTGGGGCAAGAGCATCTGGTACGGCTTTATCGCCGGCATGATTTCCGGCATGGTCAAGATCGGTTGGGAGAACATCTTCCCCCCGCGCACCCCGGCCCGCAACGCAATCAATCCGCCGCAGCACATGGCACAGCAGCTCGGCTTCCCCGATGACGTCATCTTCAGCACCGTCTACTACAACGGGCAGCCTGTTATGCCGTTCACGCTGCTGCTGCACTTCAGCTTTGCAATCGTGTTCTCCATTCTGTTCATCCTTCTCATCCAGAAGTGGAAGCAGGTCGGCATGGCCCAGGGTGCTGTCTACGGCCTCATCATCTGGGTTGCCTGGCACGTCATCCTGATGCCCCTGTTCGGCACGGTTCCCGCTCCGTGGGACCAGCCCTTCGAGGAGCACTTCAGCGAGATTCTCGGCCACGTCGTGTGGGCCTGGTCGATTGCCGCAACTGCGTTCTTCCTGATCAAGCATCAGAAGGTCAACACGCTCACCTACCTCGAGTAATACGGTTCCAAGTGTCGCGGTCCGAGCAAAAAGGGGCTGCGCACCGCACCTGACAAGCACCTCCAAAACAAACCGGGTGCGCCGCTCCCTCATGGGAGATGGCGTACCCGGTTTCTTTTTGCGCTGTGGCCTTGGCGCCTTGCGATAAACTCAGACCCATGTTCAGAAACGCCGAGTAATGGGAGAACCATGGCAATCGAAGATCTTCCGCAAACCGTCACCTGGAACCCAACTGCGCCCGCGTGGGTTCCCTCTCAGTTCACCGCTACGGGTGCCGATGGGGGCGCCGCGCATCTCACGCTCATCGACCAGCGCAAGCTGCCCCACGACCTGGAATATCTCGACTGCTTTACCGCCAAGCAGGTATGCGACGCCATCGCCGACTTGGCCGTGCGCGGTGCTCCGGCTCTCGGCGTGTCCGGCGCATTTGCCGTCGTGCTCTGGGCGAAAAACGAGTGGCCCATCGAGTGGGCACAAAAAGACGCCGCCACCAAGAAAGTCATGCTCGAACGCGAGGCGTTCATCCCGGCGCTCAAAAAGGTCGTGAAGAAGGTCTCGAACGTGCGTCCCACTGCCGTGAACCTCTCGTGGGGTGCCAAGCAGATGCTCGAATTCGCCCAAGCGGGCTTTGCCGCAAACGCAACCATGCCGCAGATCGTCGAGGCAATCGAGCATCGCGCAATCGAGATCGCCGAAGAAGACAAGCAGATGTCGATTGCCATCGGCGAGAACGGCGCCAAGCTCCTCGCAGAGATATCCAAGCGGAAGGGCCGCAAGCTACGTGTCGAGACGCACTGCAACGCCGGTTCGCTCGCGACGGTGCACCGTGGGACGGCAACGGCGGTGATCTACAAGGCCTTCGAGGAAGGGCTCATCGAGAAGGTGTGGGTCGATGAGACGCGCCCTGTGGACCAGGGCGCACGCCTCACGGCATGGGAAATGGGCCGCGCCGGCGTCCCCTACACGCTTATCTGCGACGATATGGCGGGTGCGCTCATGAAGAAGGGCGAGGTCGACGCCGTGATAGTCGGTGCCGACCGCATCTGCGCCAACGGCGATGTCGCCAACAAGATCGGCACGTACCAGCTTGCTGTGCTGGCTCAATACCACGACGTGCCCTTCTTTGTTGCGGCACCGCGCACGACGTTCGACTACTCGCTCGACTCGGGCGACCAGATTGAGATCGAGGAGCGTGACCCGCGCGAGGTACGCGGCGTGTTGAGCAGGGGCTCGTGGGTTGATGTCGCACCACGCAACGCTGACGTTTTCAACCCGGCATTCGATGTCACGCCACACGAGCTGGTTACCAAGATCATCACCGAGGTCGTACCCGAAGACGAGGCCTCTGCTGACGAAGGCGGTCTCGCGGAGACTGCGTAACGTCGTGTACTGGATTTCTTTCAGGTGCATTTAAGGTTTCGAGACCATAACCTTAAATGCACCTGTAATTTCTCCAGGCTCTTGAACTGGCCTTGAGCTGCGCTTTAGACTGTTTTTTCGCAACGTAGAACCTGGCTTTTTCAGGAGCAGTCACCATGAAGGCACGAACCGACACCGGCACACCTACCAGTACTATCAAACGCATCGGAGCGACCGCATGTGCAGTCGTCTTGGCAGGAAGCCTTGCGGGTACTGGCGTGGCCGTACCTCTCGCGCAGGCGGCGAGCACAGGGGTCTCGGCTGCTTCCGCCGAGAACGAAGCGAGCGCAGGTACGCCCGCAGAAGAGGGAACGCAGCCCGACCAGGGCGAACAGCCTGCTGCCGATGCGGGCGCGACTGCGGAGTCGGGCTCTGCCGGCAGCTCGAGCACCTCGCAGGCGGTGCCGCAAGACGATGTGGCGCGCGATGCTCAGCAGGCGGTCCCCAACCAGACGCCTGCTCCTGTTGTGGACGAGGCTGCTGCCGCTCGCGCAAGAGCGGAACTTCCTTCGCTTATGAACAGGCTAGAGAGTGCGTCGAAGGATTACGACCGCGCATATGCCGAGTATCAGTCTGCAACGGAAGCCCTCACAAGCGCTGAACAAACAATCTCAGCAGATCAGGAGGCCATAGCGCGGGCGCAGAAGACGCTCGATGCGGCCCGGTCCGAGCTGGGGTCTGAGGGAACCATCACGATTTGGGATATCCTGCGCGGCACGACGAGCGTCGAGAAGGCAGAGACGCACGATTATCTTCTCAACATCATCATCGAAGACCGCACGAGTTTCATCCAGGAAAAGCAGCAGGAACTCGACGAGAGAAACCAGGCACGTCAGGGGCTTTCCGACGATGCTGATGCGAAGAAGGCGGCTTTCAACGACGCCCTTTCGCAGACCAACAAGGCGGCGTTTGCGGTGGAGAAATCTGCCTGCGCATTGCCCCGCACGGGAAACAAGCTGCGCGCGTCGGCACAGTCGGCGACGAGCGCCTGGTACGACAAGGTCAACAAGCTCTCCGGCATCGACAGCAAGCTCGTGTTTGGCACGGGTGCGGATTTCTCTCTCGACAAGGACGCCTTCGTTGCCAAATGGGGTGCGGCAATCGACTCTTTCTTCGCGCAATACGATGGCCGTTCCGGTGTCTCATCTCCCCTCAAGGGATGCGGTAAGGAGATGGCAGAGCAGGCATACGAGCAGAAGGTTGACCCGCGTCTATGTGCCGCGGTCAGCGTCGTGGAATCGTCCGCAGGCGTGTACTGCATCAAGCCCCACAACGCCTGGGGCTGGGGTGCGGCGGACAGCAACCCGTATGCCGGAGCTGCGAGCTGGAAGTCGTGGGCCAGCGCCATCGAGAGCTGGCACAAGGGGCTCACGGGTTCTAGGACGGGCATGGCCTCTGCGGGGTCGGTGAGTCGTTTGGGAGGTATCTACTGCTCGAGCTGGGACTGGCCGTCCAAGGTGGTTGACGAGATGCAGCGCATCAGCGACCTTGCGGAGTAGCCCTGGGCAGCGGTTCTTGCGTGCCGAGTGCTACGCCTGCTCCTTGTTCCGCGCGAAGCAGAACCACATGACCAGCGCGATGGCCGCGCCGCCGACGATGTTGCCAAGCGTGACGGGAACGATGTTGCCCAAGAACCCCAACGCGTTGAGGTTTGCCATATTGACGCCGGCTTCCTGAGCCGCGGCGGCGTAGGCCGGGTTTATCGAGGCGAAGATTCCCGCGGGGATGTAGTACATGTTGGCAACGCTGTGCTCGAATCCGGAGAGCACGAACGCCATGATGGGGAACCAGATGCCCATGATCTTGCCGATGATGCTCTTCGAGGCCATGGCCAAAAGCACGGCGACGCACACGAGCACGTTGCAGAGGATGCCCCCCGCAAACGCGGCCCCAAAGCTCAGCCCCGTCTTGGCGGCGGCGATTTTGATCGTGAGCACTGCCAGGCCATTCGAGCTGTACCCAAGCTGCCCCGTCGCGCTCACGAGCAGCACGATCAAGGCGGCTCCGACCAGGTTGCCGAGGTAGACCACGACCCAATTGCGCAGCAGCATGGCGAACTTGACCCGCTTGTCGGCGACGGCGGCAATCATCATGCAGTTGCCGGTGAAGAGCTCCGTGCCCAGCAGCACGACCATGATGAGGCCGACGGGGAAGACGCAGCCCATGATGAGACGCTGGATTCCGACTTGCGTGACGTTATGCGCGGCAAGACTCGAGGCCTCCGCACCAAACGCGATGAACGCACCAGCGAGTATTCCCAGCAAAAACATCTTCACGACGGGGAGCTTCGACTTGCCGGTCATTCCGGCGAGCATGAGCTCGGTTACTTGCGCGGGTGCATTCGTTGGCGTGTAGTCGGACATAAAGACAATCCCCCTTCTGCAGTCGTGACTCACAGTTTAGAGTCAGTCGGCAAAAGGGGGACTTCAATCCGAAGCAGTTGGATGAACGGTTAGGGGCGCGTCTCGACTCGCGGCATAGCCCTACTTGGCGGCCTCGATCTGCTCGGAGAGCCACGACGCCCACTCGTCGACGCCCTCGTCTTTGACTGCGGCGATGCGGAAGACGGCCGCTGACGGGTTGAGGTCGTTGATATGCTCGTTGAATAGGTCCTCGTTGAAGGTGAAGGCGGGCATGACGTCGACCTTGTTGAGGATGACGGCCTCGCACACCTGGAAGATGCCGGGGTACTTGAGGGGCTTGTCGTCGCCTTCGGGAACGGACAAGATCATCGCCTTGATGTTCTCGCCCAGGTAGAAATCGGCTGGGCACACGAGGTTGCCGACATTCTCGATGAAGATGAGATCGGTGTTGTCGAGGTCGATGACGTCGAGTGCGCGCTTGAGCATGTCGGCCTCGAGGTGGCAGGTGCCAGCCGTGTTGATCTGCACGGCGGGAATGCCCATGCTCTTGATGGTCTGCGAGTCGACGTCGCTTGCGATATCGCCTTCGATGACGGCGATGCGGTACTTGTCCTTGAGTGCTTTGATCGTCGCGACGATGGTAGAAGTCTTGCCCGAGCCGGGGCTCGCGAGCAGGTTGACCATGTAGACGCCCTTTTCGTCGAGAAGCTTGCGGTTCTCCTCGGCCTGACGGTCGTTCTTGTTCAGAATCTTGGTTTCCAGATCGATGTGCGCCATGGTTACTCCTCGTCTTCTTCGTCGTCGGGCGACTCGATTTCCATCGAGGCCACTTCAAGTTCTCGTCCCGCAATGAGTATTGTCGCGTCGCTGTTGCATTTGGGGCAGTGCAGGTGGAAGCGGTCGTGCTCGAACTCGTTACCGCAGTCGAGGCAGCGCGATTTTGGGGTGACGAAGTTCATCGTGAGCTTGACGCCTTCGAGCAGCGGGTCGTCTTCCGACAGTGCCTCGAAGGCGAATTCCATAGCCTCGGGCACCACCATCGTCATGTCGCCGATGGTGAGCGTGATTTCGGTGATCTTGGTCGCCCCGTTTGCCTTGGCGACGGGCACGACTGAATCGAAGATTCCCTGGCAAAGCGACATCTCGTGCATGGCTACTCGGCTTCCTCCTGCGCTTCGGCCTCTTTCTGGCGCTTGATCTTACGCGCGAGGGCGATGCGTGCTACGAACAGCGCGACCTCGTACAGGGCGAGCAGTGCCGCGAACAGGATGATCATCGTCACGGGGGAAGCGTCCGGCGTGACGACGGCGGAAAGCACCATGAGGCCGACGTAGACGTAGCGCCAGTTAGCGCGCATGGTCTTGTACGGCACGATATCGAACAAGATAAGGTAGAACACGACGAGAGGAAGCTCGAACGCGATGCCAAAGGCGAGCAGGAACAAGATGACGTACTTGACGTAGTCTGCCGCTTCGGGCATGACGGTGCCGATCGACGCGCTCTCGCCCATGAGGAACTGGAACGCCGCGTTCAGGCAGAACGCGTAGCAGAACACCATGCCGAGCACGAACAGTGCGACGGCGATGAAGAAAGTCGGCAGTACCATCCTGCGCTCGTTTTCCTTGAGCGCGGGCAGGAAGAACGCGAGGATCTCCCAGAAGATGATGGGGCTGCAGACGACGGCCGCGGCAAACAGAGCGACCAGGAACTTCAGAGTGAAGCCGCCGAAGGCGTTGAGCACGACGAGCTTGTCGGGGATGAACTCTTGGATGGGCAACGTGAGAAACTCGATGATCTGGGGCGAGATCGCATAGAGCACGCAGGCGGACACCAACAGGCAGACGACGATGATCATGAGCCTGCGGCGCAGCTCGCCGAGGTGGTCCATCAAGGGCATGCGCGCGGGTCCGATGGGCATGCTACTCACCGTCCTCGGAGTCGAGGTCGTACAGCGAGGCGGCCATGCTCTTCTTTACCGTGCCGCCGTTGTCGGGGAGCGGCTGAGCCTTGGGCTTGTCCTGCGCAGTGTCTTCTTGCTTGCCCTCGGTGCTTGTCTTCTCGGAGGCGAACACGCTCGCGAACGGATCGTCGCCCGGAGCTTCTGTCGTGGTTGCGGGCTGTGCGGCTTGCGGCGCAGATGCGCTCGAGGCCGCGCTGCCGGCGATGACGGCGGCGGTCTTGCGCGTCGCCATATCGGAATGCTCATCTTGCTGCGCGGAGAAGACGCTCTTGATGGGGTTCGTCACCGTGTTCTGGACATCGCGCAGGTTCTTGTTGATCGCGTCGATGTCGTCTTTGATAGGCGCCGCGACATCTTTGATGTCGTCGGTATAAGGGCTGACCGCGTCTTTGAACGGGTCTGCGACCTCGTCTTTGAACTTCTGGTTCATCGAGTCAGAGGCGGTTCTGAACTGCCTGATTGCTCGTCCAATGGTGCGCCCCATCTGAGGCAGCTTTTCCGGGCCAAAGATGAGGAAACCGAAGAATAGAATTAGTACGAGTTCCGTACCGCTGATACCTAGCACGAATACTTCCTTTGCTGTCTATTCGATTCCCTGCAGGTTCGCTACTTTACCATACGCGCGCAGCGACGGTTACCACAACCTCCCGAGCGCCGCCGGCAACGAGGGCAGCGGCTGCCGCGGACGTGGTCGCGCCCGTCGTGAACACATCGTCCACTAATACTATATGGGAAGGAAGCTGCCCCACGTCCTTCGCGAGCTCGAACGAGCCTTGGCGGTTGAGCATGCGCTCCTCCGCGCCCAGGGCGCGCTGATCGGCCACGGTGCGCGCATGCCGCAGCGCGTGGAGCAGCGGCAGCCCGGTAGAGCGTGCGCAATGTTGGGCGACGCGCTCCATGTGGTCGTAGCCGCGCCGTCGTCGGGCTGCCGCGCTCGTGGGGATGGCGACGAGGGCATCCGCCCAGCACCGCAGGTCGCTTGGGCGCTCGTGGGCAAAGCGCGTGCCGTCGACGCCGGGGCTCGGGTGCACCGCACCGGCGATGGCCCCCGCGATAAGCTCTGCCACGAAAGCGTCGAGCCTGACCTCGTCGCCATCTTTGTAGGCCAAGATGAGCTCCTTTGCCACGCCCTCGTAGGTGCAGGCGGCGCGTGCGTGGACGAAGGGAAAGCGCGCGGCAGGTGCCCCGTCACCTGAAACCGAGCTGAAATCCGCACATTCCGTGCAATTTATTTTTCCGTAGGGCGCGCCGCATCGAGGGCACGAGGCACGCAAGTCGATATAGGGGAGCTGAGCTGCGCATTTGGGGCAGAGCAGCGTGTCGGGCTCGTCACATCCGATGCAGCGCGTCGGCCAGAGGGTTTCGCCAAGCGAGCTAGCCAGACACTTGCGTATGTGGTTAAAATCGAGCATCACGAGACCTTTCGGGTCCCGCTCTCGCAATCTCTCTGTGCAGATTGTAAATCGTGATCAGCGAATAGAATGAGCAGTTTGAAGATGGAACTGATTATCACCGAGAAAAACGACGCCGCTCGCCAGATCTCGCGCCTCCTCGCGACGGGGAAGCCCAAGGAGGACAAGGTCTATAACACCCCCGTCTACCGTTTCGAGCGTGACGGGAAAGACTGCGTGGCCATCGGCCTGCGCGGGCACATCCTCGGCGTCGACTTTCCGGTCGACTTGGTCTACAGCAAGAAGAACGGCTGGAGCGGCGTTGATGCCGAAGGAGAGGTCATCGACGCGCCCGATGTGCCGTCGAGCTTGCCGACCCCGCCGTGGGACACCAAGCGCAAGCCGTTCAACAAAGACGGCATCAACCTCAAGAGCTGGAAGATTCCGGCCCTGCCGTACCTCACCTACGCGCCGCTGATCAAGATTCCGGCGGAAAAGGACATCATCCGCTCGCTCAAGAACCTGGCGAAGAAATCCGATGAAATCGTCATCGCCACGGACTTCGACCGCGAAGGCGAGCTCATTGGCCTGGACGCGCTCTCGGTCGTGCGTAGCGTCAACCCGGGTGCCCAGATCACCCGCGCCCGCTACTCCGCCTTCGTCAAGAAGGAGATCCAAGATGCGTTCAGCCCCGCCAACCTGCAGGACCTCGACTTTGACCTGGCGCATGCCGGCGAGTCGAGGCAGTACATCGACCTCATCTGGGGTGCGGTGCTCACCCGCTACCTGACGCTCGTGCGCCAAAGCGGGTTTGGCAACGTGCGCTCTTCCGGGCGCGTCCAGACGCCGACGCTCGCGCTGGTGGTGGAGCGCGAGAAGGAGCGCCAGGCGTTTGTCCCCGAGGACTATTGGGTCATCGACGCCAAGAGCAAGCCGCAGGGTGCCGACGAGGAAGACTCGTTTGGCGTGACCCACGCGACGGCGCGCTTCAAAGAAGAGTCCGCCGCGAAGGCCGTCATGGACCACATCAAAGACGCCACACAGGCCGAGGTCGTCTCCATCGAGAAGAAGCGCCGCAGGTCGAACCCGCCCGCGCCGTTCAACACGACCTCGCTCATGGCGGCGGCAAGCTCCATCGGCATCCGCCCCTCGCGCTGCATGCGCATCGCGGAATCGCTCTACATGGCAGGTCTCACGTCCTATCCACGTGTCGACAACACGGTCTACCCGGAGGGGCTGGACTTTGCGGGCGTCTTGAAGACCCTCGCGAAGATCCCCTCGCTGCGCGAGCAGGCCGAGAAGCTGCTCTCTTCGGGCGCGTTCCACCCGACGCGCGGCAAGCAGCAAGACACCGACCATCCGCCCATCTACCCGACGAGTCCCGCCGATCAAGACAAGCTGCGCCCCGAGGAGTGGAAGCTCTACAACCTCATCGCGCGCCGCTTCATGGCAACGCTTTCCGACGCCGCCGTCATCGAGGGGACCAAGGTCACGCTCGACGTCAACGGCGAGACGTTCAACGCCCGCGGCAACGTGCTCGTCGTGCCGGGCTACCGTGCGGTGTACCAGTACGGCATGAAGAAGGACGAGCAGATGCCCGCAGTGGAAGAAGGACAGGTCCTCGACTTCTACGACGCCACCTGCACCGCCAAGCAGACCGAGCCGCCGGCGCGCTACAGCTCCGGCAAGCTCATCCAGGAGATGGAGGCGCACGGGCTGGGCACGAAGGCGACGCGCCACGAGATGATCGAGAAGCTGGCAAACCGCCGCTACATCCAGGGCGACCCCATCGAGCCGACGCAGCTCGGCTTCGCCATCATCGAGGCTCTCGAGCGCTTTGCCCCGCACATCACCACGCCCAATATGACCGCCGAGCTCGAAGAGGAGATGACGCAGGTTGCCAACGGCGAGCGCCAGCGCGACGACGTCGTGCTGCACTCGCGCAAGCTGCTCGGCGGCATCATGGACGAGCTGATTCCCGCCTCCGAGCAGGTCTCGGAAGAAATCGCCGAGGCGGTCATCGCCGACAGCCGCGTGGGCACCTGCCCCAAGTGCGGTGGGGACCTGTGCGTCAAGTCCTCCGCTAAGACCAAGTCCAACTTTGTCGGCTGCAACAACTGGCCGGATTGCGACGTGACCTACCCGCTGCCCCAGGGCAAGTACGATGCGGTCGATGAGCTCTGCCCGGTATGCGGCGGGCCGCAGGTCAAGGTCACGGCGTTTCGCTCCAAGCCCTACGTGCACTGCCTCAACCCCGAGTGCGAGACCAACAAGATGCCCGAGATCGACGTCGGCATCTGCCCCGTCTGCAAGGAAGCGGGCCGCGAAGGCCACCTCATGGCGCAGAAGAACCCGCGCACGCTCAAGCGCTTCGTGCGCTGCACCAACTACGAGCAGTGCGAGGTGAGCTACCCGCTGCCCCAGCGCGGCGAGCTCAAGGCAACGGGCGAGGTCTGTGATGCGTGCGGCGCGCCGGAGGTCATCGTCGAGACGGCGCGTGGGCCGTGGCGCATCTGCATCAACATGGACTGTCCCAAACGTGAGCAGGACAAGAAGAAGACGTCGACGCGCGGCAAGGGCACGGCCAAGAAGTCCACGGCTAAGAAGAAGACGACGGCGAAAAAGACCACGAAGAAATCGCCGGCCAAGAAGAAGACGTCGGAGGAGTAGGGCGCCACGTTGCTTGCCGCACGGTGCGCAAAATCTGCGCAGCATGTGGGTTTTCCGCGACGTCTCTCGGACAAACTGCGATGCTAGTACACTGAGGCCAGATGCGGCTGATACAGAAAGAGGCACATGGGTTTTTCGGCCAAAAGCGATAACGACTACCCCGGCATATTCATCACCTTCGAAGGGGGCGACGGTGCCGGAAAGACCACGCAGCTCGACCTGCTCTGCTCGGCGCTTTCCGAGCGCGGCTACGACGTCGTGAAGCTCCACGAGCCGGGTGGCACCGAGCTGGGCGAGCAGATTCGCAAGCTGCTGCTCGAGGACCGGCGCGAGGAGATGGACCCGCATGCCGAGCTCATGCTCTTCGAAGCCGCCCGCGCGCAGCTCGTCTCGCAAGTCATCCGCCCCGCGCTTGCGCAGGGCAAGGTCGTGGTGTGCGACCGCTTCTGCGACTCGACCGTCGCCTACCAAGGGTATGGCCGCCATCTGGGCGCCGAACTTGTGGACCAGGCCAACAGGGCCGTGACGCAGGGGCTCGAGCCCGACTGCACGATCTTGCTCAAGGTACCCGTGCAGGCGGGGCTCGCGCGCGCGAAGGCGGCATCTGTCAGCGGTGCGGGCGACCGCATGGAGCAGGCGGGAGCGCCGTTTCACGAGCGCGTGAGCGAGGCATTCGATACGCTCGCGCACGAGCATGCGGGGCGTTTCGTCGTCATCGATGCACGTGGAGCCCTCGACGAGGTGGCCGCTTCCGTCATACAGGCGGTAGCGCCCCTGCTCGAGAGGAAGGGCGACGCGCGTGTTTAGGGCATTCGAGGGCATAACCGGGCAAGACCAGGCAGTCGAGTACCTCCAAAGCGCGCTCGATGTCGGCCGCACGACGCACGCCTACCTCATCTGCGGCGGCGCAGGCAGCGGAAAAGAAGAGATTGCCAAGCGCTTTTCTGCCGCGCTGCTTTCCAACGGTGACGAGGAGCAGTTCAGGCTTGCCTGCGAGCATCCGCATCCCGATCTCCACCTGCTCGAGCCTGCCGGCGCGAGCTATCTGGTGGGGCAGATCCGCGAGGTCGTGCACGACGCCGAGCTCGCTCCCATACGCGCGCCGCGCAAGGTCTACGTGATCGCCGCGGCGGACAGGATGGGAACCCAGTCCGCGAACGCGTTTCTGAAGACGCTCGAGGAGCCGCCTACAGACGTCGTCTGCATCCTTTTGGCGCAGACTGAATCCGCCGTGCTCGAGACCCTGCGCAGCCGCTGCGAGGTCATCGCCTTGAACGAGGTGGCCCGCCAGGCGGCAGCGGATCCGGTCGTCTTCGGCGTGCTCGAGGCCATCAGCTCCTGCTGCGACAACCGCGTGCTGCTCGATGGGGCAAAGCGCCTCGTGGAGGTCTCCAAGCGCGGCCTCGAGGACCTCGAGCAAGAGCAGGAGCGGCAGCTGGACGAGCAGTCCGACTATCTCACCCAAGGGGCCAGAAAAGAGCTCGAGAAGCAGAACAAGCGCGAGGTCTCGGCCCAGCAGCGCCAAAAGCTCCTCGGGATCGTCGCGCAGGTGCGCGGCTGGCTGAGGGATTGTCTGATAACTCAGGCGGGTACGCCCGAACTTATCTCGTATACTGAACAGGAAAGACAGACTATGACCGTTGCGACGACTGTCGACGCCAGGGCCCTGCTCGATGCGATCGCGGCGGCCGACGCGGCGGCAGACCGCATCTCATACAACGTGACACCGCAACTCGCCCTCGAGGCGATGCTGATAGAAATCAGGGAGGCTTTATGCCGACAGTAGCGCTCGTACGTCTTCGCTACGCATCCCAGGAATACTGGTTCGACCCCAACAACTCCGGCGCCCAAGAAGGCGACCACGTCATCGTCGAGACCGTCCACGGCAAAGACGTCGGGCTGTGCATCGACGGGGACTACGTCGTGAAATCCGAAGACATCCAGCGGCCCTTGAAGCCGGTCGTCCGCATCGCGACCGAAGAGGACCTCGCCCTGTGCGACGAGCTGGGCGAGAAGGAAAAGGAGGGCATGCGGGTCTTCCGCGAACTCGTGGAAAAGCACGGGCTCGACATGCGGCCGACCGCCGTCGAGTTCATGTTCGACCAAGAGCACGCCACGTTCTACTTTACCGCTGACGAGCGCGTCGACTTTCGCTCGCTCGTCCGTGACCTCGCCTCGCAGTTCCACGTGCGTATCGACATGCGCCAGATTGGCGTGCGCGACGAGGCCCGCATGTTCGGCGGCCTGGGGCACTGTGGCCAGGAGCTGTGCTGCGCCCGCATGGGCGGGGAGTTCCAGCCGGTCAGCATCCGCATGGCAAAAGAGCAGGACCTCCCGCTCAACCCGACCAAGATCTCGGGCCTGTGCGGGCGCCTGATGTGCTGTTTGCGCTACGAGTTCGAGGCATACAAGGACTTCAAGGGACGTGCTCCCAAGAAAAACGCCCTCATCGAGACGCCGCGCGGCCTTGCCAAGGTCGTCGAGTTCGACACGCCGCGCGAGACGGTGCGCGTCCGCTACGAGGACGGCAAGAGCCTCGTGCTGCCGGTCAGCGCGCTGGACACGGGCGACAAGGTGGCAAAGGAGGGCGAGAGGATCCGCCCCTGCCACATCTCGGAAGAGAAGTTCGACCAGATCATCGAGGAGCTCAACCACGACAGCACACTCGCGATGATGGGCGACCGCCTGTTCTCGAGCAATCCCGAACTGGCAGACCAAGAGGCGGAGGCCGGCTCGGTCGAGCGCAACCCCCATCGGCCGCGCCGTCGCTCGCAGTCGCGTCGCAGCGACGAGCTGCAGGGCGGCTCCGAGCATTCCTCGCGCCGTCGCCGCAGGTCGGATTCGAAGCAAAAAGGCGGCGAACCGGCTCCGCGTGACCACCGCCGCGCCCGCCGTTCTGAAGGAATTCGAGAAGACGCCCTATGCCGCCCGGCTCAAAAAAACCGGCGTCATCACGTCCTATATCTGTC
>ERZ780226.860-NODE-860-length-25973-cov-17.464002_pt1 | contig 25973 bp, 26 predicted proteins | sample MGYA00511165_ERZ780226 | MGnify/ENA primary metagenome ERZ780226 (study PRJEB29588, sample SAMEA2152373) | human gut metagenome | biome: human gut; feature: human-associated habitat; material: faeces | place: Denmark | collected 2008/2010 ...
AAATATTTATGATAATTATAGATAATAAAGATGAAGAAACTAGTAATATATATTCTATATTTGAAAAAGAATTAAATAGAACTCTATCGCCAATAGAATATGAACTTATAAATGGTTGGTTAGAATGTGGTTATAAAGAAGAAATAATTATTTCTGGATTAAGAGAAGCAGTATTTAGTGGTGTTAATAATTTTAGATATATTGATAAAATATTATCAGAATGGAGCAAAAAGGGGATAGATTCTATAGATAAGGTTGAAAAAAATAAAAAAGAATACAAAAAAACTACACAAAAGGTTGAAGTACCTGATTATGATTGGTTGAGTGAAAATGAATAATATATTTGAATATTTAGATTATCTTTTTGAAAATCCGAAATGTGAACTAGAGTATAATAATGATTTTGAATTTTTAATAGCAGTTGTATTAAGTGCTCAAACAACGGATAAAAAGGTGAATTCTGTTACAAAAGAATTATTTAGTAAATATGATATGTATTCTCTAAAGGATGCACCTATTAATGATTTAATAAATATATTAAAACCGCTAGGAATGTCTATAAAAAAGGCATCTTTTATTAAAAATATATCAAAAGAAATTACAGAAACATATAATGGTATTATTCCTGATGATATAAATACTCTTATGAAAATGGATGGAGTAGGAAGAAAAACAGCAAATTTAGTATTATCTACTTTATATAATAAACCATATATAGCAGTAGATACACACGTAGAAAGAGTATGCAAAAGATTAAATTTAGTAAGTAAAGATGCAAATGTATTAGAAGTTGAACAAGAATTATATAATATTATTCCTAATGACAGATTAAATAAAACTCACCATCAATTAGTTTTATTTGGTAGATATTATTGTAAAAGTATTAAACCAAAATGTGATACATGCAAATTAAAAGAAATATGTAAAAAAGAGAAAAGCTAACTTTTCTCTTTTATATTTATTGTTCTTACCTTATCATAAGTTGTATTATTATAAGTTATTTTATAACTAATTTTAAACGTTTCCTCTTTATCAGTAGTAATCTCATTAACTATTTCATTATTTGAATTAGTAATTACCTTCGTTATAACTGCATCACTAGTAACATCCTTAAAATTATTTAGTACAGTAACAGGTGGATCATTTTCAAAATAAACATCTCCAATATTCAAAGTTACTAACTCTTTACCCTTAAGCATAACAGATACTAATGATATAGGAGCAGTAGATAATGTATATTCACTACCAGAACTACTAGTAGTTTTATCATTTTTCCATGCTGTTTTTACAACAAATTTAATGTCTCCACTATACTTACTTATATCAATTGTTGTCTTAGTATCAGTTGTAGTAGTTACATAATTTTCTGAACCAGATGAATCAACTATATATATATCATATCCAAATTCTCCAAGTTTTTCTATTTGCTTTTTATGATACTTAGTATAACTTGTTTTAAAATCTCCCATACCATCTATAAAATATTTTTCTGCCCATTCATCAGTAAAATATTCAGGTATTTTTACACTATCCCAAGTTAATGTAGCAATTTTCTTATCAAGAGATACTGTAAAATTATTTGGATTATTTAACTTCTTATAAACAGGAGATACAGCTGTTGGTTCAGTACCAGATTTAAAATATTCAGTTGTAATTTTATCTGATGGAGTAGCATCACTAGGAAGCATAGCAGGAATAGTATCCTTTTCAACTTGTACAGAAACTACACTTTTTGGCGTTATAAAGTTTTTAGGACTATCACTAAGCATACCACTCATAATTAAGTTAAATACTCTATCTTTTCTATTATTATCAGCAAGAGTATTATATCCATCAGTAATTTTATCATATCCATACCATAAACCAATAGATATCTTAGGAGTATAACCAACTACCCAATAATCTTTAACTGCATCATAAGGAAGTCCAAAATCTTTAATTGTTGCATCATAGAAATCAGTAGTACCAGTCTTAGCTGCAACTTGTCTTCCATAAATTCTTGCACCACTACTAAGTCCAGAATCTACAGCCCATATAAGAGAATTAGTAATTATATATGCAGTAGAATCAGATATAACCTTAGTTTTAGATGGCTTATATTCTTTAACTTGATTTGAATCCAAATAAACTATTTTAGTTACTGTATATGGTTCTATATAATACCCACCATTTGCAAATACAGCATAAGCAGCAGCCATCTCAAGTGGGTTAGTACCATTAAATGATCCAAGAGCATGACCTTCATGCATTACACCATTTTCTTTTTCTGGCTCTATTCCAACAGAAGTTACAAACTTTTCAATATTCTTTCTTCCAGCATTTTGAAACGCTTTTAAAGCAGGAATATTCCTTGATAAACCAAGTGATTGTCTTAATGTAAGAAATCCATAATATGATCCATCCCAGTTTTTAATTTGAGAGCCACCAGTATATCCATGTGGTTCATCGATAAATGGAGTATAAGTAGACCAATTATTATATTCAATACCAGGAGCATAATCAAATAAAGGTTTAGCAGTTGATCCAGGTTGATTATTTAAATCAGTAGCTCTATTAAGTCCAAGAGCAACAGTATTTCTACCACCACTTATAGCAACTATACCACCATTTTCAACATCAGTAACAGCAACACCAACTTGAACTTTATCATTTACCCATGTATACTTATCACCATTTATTATACTATTTAAATGATTTTGCTTATCTTTATCTAATGTTGTATATATTTTCATAGGAGTATTATAAGGATTTTCCCCAGTTTTTTCATATATTTCATCAACTACAACATCAATAAAATTTTGATATTCATTTGTATAACTCTTAGTTGATAACAATGACTCAACACTAATAGAATTTGCCATTTCTTCTTCTTCCTCAGTAATATACCCATGTCTTTTCATTAATCTTAATACAGTAGCTCTTCTTTCACTAGCTGCTTGTGGATGAACATAAGGATCATAAGCAGTAGGTGCTTGGAAAAGTCCCGCAATAAGAGCAGCTTCAGATAAATTTAAATCAGATACACTTTTTCCAAAATAAGTATTTGCTGCCTCAGAAACTCCATAAGAATGAGATCCAAGGAATGGAATATTAACATAATATTCTAATATCTGTTCCTTTGTATAATTCTTTTCTAACTTAAATACTGCCATATAAATATCTGTAAACTTACGAATTATACCACGTATACCAACAGCAATATCACCAGTATATGCCTTTTTACTTATTTGCATGGTTATAGTAGATGCACCACCTGCACCAGAATGCCCCAAAAGCTGTCCTGCAGATGCCTTTAAAAACCTTGGTAAATCAACTCCATTATGTTGATAAAATCTAGAATCCTCAGTAGCAATAATCGCATCAATTAAAACTTGTGGCATATCATCAAAAGTAATAGTATCTCTAAGTTCAGTACCGAGTTTAGCAATTACAGATCCATCACTTGCATACATTATACTTGATTCTTTCCTATATAAATTGCTTGGATTAAAGTCAGGTGCTGACATAGCAATATATCCAATAAATAAAAATCCACCAACTATACAACAAAGCACAAATACTAAAAATACATTTACTAAAGTTGATAATACTTTATTCTTTTCCATCTTTTTCTTCTTAGATTTCTTCTTCTTTGACATAACTTCATCCCCACCACTATCTATTTCTGAAATATTATCATTATTATTTTCTAATCCCTTTTTCTTATCTATAATAAACTTTGCAAAAAATGCAATTCCCACTAAAGAAGCAATAATTATAAACGTTCTTAATACTCCAATAGCAATACATCCAATAACTATAACAACTATCATTAGCGTAAATATAGTTAATAGTTGCTTATCATTCACTATCTTAGATAATATTTTCTTAAATTTCTTAAAAAACTTCTTAAACTTTTTCATTTATCCTCCTACAATTTACTTAAAATATAAATTATCAATAACCTTTATATAATTAACCCTTGGAATATACGCATCAGGTATTCTATGTGCCTTTGATTCAAAATAATCAATAGGAATAGATTTTCTATTCTCACTATTTATATAATCAATTATTTCATCTATCTCTATCAAATACGTAATATTGTTTTTATAAAACCTAACTATTAAAAATGATATTCCACCATGTTCCTTAACTCTTTTTAAATGCTTTAATTGATGTGCATGAAGATTAGAAAGGGCAAAACTACTCGAATTTTTTACTTCCTTCGCATCAAAATCAATATACTTTCCCTTATATATTCCATTATAATCAGTGGTTGATGGCATTTCATAAAATGCTTCTGTTATTATAGTATGATTCTTATTATAATTAACCTTGCTAACTTTAATGGGAGTTGGTTTTTTATATACTATAGCAATATCATTATCTAAATAATAACTATTTGTATTATTTAGATCATTTTCTAAATCCATCCCTCTATTAGCATGACTGCTTAGAATTTTGTTGTTATATATCACATTACCACCTTACTTAAGTATACTACATATTTTAATCAATTACTACAAGAATTATGGTATAAAATGATATGTTTTGTCGACAAATGTTAAATAATTGTAAATTTATGATTTATTTACTTAAATATGTTACTATAGAAATGGTGATAGAATGGATATAGTTTATTTATATGAAATCGTAAACGATGCGATTGATGAAATAGAAGACATAAAACTAAAATTAAACTTGCTAAGAGAATAAAAAAATGAAGTAATTCATATAATTCTATGGGTGATTAAAATACAAACAATATATTTATCTATAATATTACTTGTTATGGGAGAAGGTTTAAAAAACTTAGAATTTATTCGTAAGAATATGGTTATTTGGTTATTACTTATAATAAGTGTGATAGTTAATTTTATTTTCTATGGTATAAACATTAATACATTTTTAGAAAGTATAATAGCAACATCATTAGCAACATTTTTATATGATTGCATAAAAAATATACGAAATAGTATAAAAAATAGAAAAGAGCATCTAGGTTGACAAAATGCTCTTTTTTTGAGAGAATATATAAGAGGTGAGAGGAGTATGTTATTTGAAGAAATATCTTTAACACCACAAGAGATTTTGGATAAAGATTTTAAAGTAGATACTAGGGGGTATCGTCCACAAGAAGTAGATAAATTTTTGGATGTAATAATTGGGGATTATACTAAATTTATATCTATGGTTAAAAGAAACGAAGCTGAAAAAAAAGAGCTTATAGAAGAAAATCTTAGATTGAAAAAAGAACTAAGGGATTGTAAAGATAAAATAGAACTCCTTAAAAATACACCTAACAAAGAACTTACAAATGTTGATATGTTAAGAAGAATATCAACACTTGAGAAAGTTGTATTTGGAGATAAAAATAATTATTAATAATATCTGGGCAAACGCTGTATACAAGTTATATAGAGGAAAGTCCATGCTCGCACTGTCCAACTTGGATAGTAGTGTTCGTGTATAAGGAAAAAATAACTTATAGTAGTTTTTAACTAACGGCATCGAATTAACCTAAAGATTAATCCATGGTTATATTAGATATAAAGTGCCATAGAGACGAGTAATCAGAAATGAAGAAATGGAACGAGGTAAACCCCACGAGCGAGAAACCCAAAATATGGTAGGGGAGCTTTTAATTAGGTAACTAATTAAAGGATGCATTTAATGCATAGATAAATGTTTGCCGCTTCATAAGAAGCACAGAACATGGCTTATAAGATATTATTATAAAATAAGAAAGGAAGAATTAAATGAAAGTTATAGGAGAGAAACTAAAGACTTCAAGAGAAGAAAAAGGTTTATCTCTAGAAGAAGTATCAGAAGATCTGAAAATAAAAGTAGAAGATTTAAAAAATATAGAACTTGGAAATAAAGATTCATTCCAAGATATATATTTTCTAAAAAAAGCAATATATGACTATGCAAAATATTTAGGTCTTGATTATGAACAACTAATAGAAGAATTTAATGAATTTATGTTTGAATGCACTTCTAAAATACCAGTTGATGTGATTGAAAAAATTAGTAAACAAAAAGAAGAAGCTGAGTCAAACAAAAAGGCATTATCGCCTTATACAAAAGATCCAGTGAATAACAATAAAAAGAAATTAATAATTTTAGGAATTATTATACTTTTACTTGTTGGTATCATAACTTCAGTAATTTTAATAAAAGAAAAAAATAGAAGAGATAATGATCGAATTATGGCATCACTATTATAAAGGAGAAGAATATGAATTTACCTAATAAATTAACAATGTCAAGAATAATACTAACAATAATTTTAATAATAATAATGTTATTTCCATTTTATCAAATAAACGTAGCTTTTCCGATGTGGACTTGGAATATAGGTGAAGTAATAGAAGTGGATAGTAGATATATAATATCAGGAATATTATTTGTAATCGCATCTTTAACTGATTTACTAGATGGTAAAATTGCAAGAAAAAGAAACTTAGTTACAGATTTTGGAAAATTTCTAGATAGTATAGCAGATAAAGTTTTAGTTAATTCAGTTTTAATTATATTTGCAGTGCAAAATGTTATAAGTCCAATTATACCAGTTGTAATAATATTTAGAGATACTATAATTGATTCAATAAGAATGCTTGCATCTAACAAAGGGGTAGTTATAGCAGCAGGCAAAGCAGGCAAAATAAAAACAGCAACAATGATGACAGGACTAACATTATTATTCTTTTATAATTTACCATTTGAAATATGGAATATAGATGTTGCTAATGTTCTTGTTATAATTGCTACAGTATTATCAATTTATTCTGGTGTAGAATATTATTATAAGAACAAAAAATTAATATTTGAAAATAACCAAAAATAAAAAAAACGAAAGAAAACATATACAAAAAAAGCTTTTTATATAGAGCTTTTTTAATTTTTAGAGAAAAAACAAGAACAATTACACAAACAATTGTTCGAAAAACACTTGATTTATTATTTTAAATATTATACAATGATAGTGTAATTAAAAATTGGGAGGAAAAAATGGCAAAAGAAAAAGAAATAGATAAAGATAAAATGTTAGATCAGGTTTTAGCCGATATAGAAAAACAATTTGGTAAAGGAGCCATCATGAGATTAGGTGGCAGTGAAACAAGAGAAATAGACGTTATTTCAACAGGTTCATTATCATTAGATATAGCACTTGGAGTAGGTGGTTATCCTAAAGGAAGAATAGTAGAAATATATGGACCAGAATCAAGTGGTAAAACTACATTTGCATTACATGCAATAGCAGAGGTTCAAAAAAAAGGAGGCAGAGCCGCTTTTATTGATGCAGAACATGCACTTGATCCAGTATATGCTAAAAATCTAGGAGTAAATATAGATAACTTATTATTATCACAACCAGATACAGGGGAACAAGCACTAGAAATATGTGAAGCATTAGTAAGAAGCCAAGCAATCAGTATTGTAGTAATTGACTCTGTAGCAGCACTTGTGCCACAAGCCGAGATAGAAGGAGAGATGGGAGATTCACACGTGGGTCTTCAAGCTAGATTAATGAGTCAAGCATTAAGAAAATTATCTGGTACAATTAATAAAACAAATACAATAGTAATATTTATAAATCAATTAAGAGAAAAAGTAGGAGTTATGTTTGGTAATCCGGAAACAACTCCAGGTGGAAGAGCACTTAAATTTTATTCATCTGTAAGGTTAGAAGTAAGAAGAGCAGAACAAATAAAACAAGGTGATTCAGTTGTTGGAAATAAAACAGTTATAAAAGTGGTTAAAAACAAAGTAGCACCTCCATTTAAAACAGCAAATGTTGATATAATGTATGGTGAAGGTGTAAGTAAAGAAGGCGAACTTGTTGATTTAGCAACAGAAGCGGCAATAATAGAAAAAAGTGGTGCTTGGTATTCATATAATGGTGAAAAAATTGGCCAAGGTAAGGAAAATGTAAAAGCATTATTTAAACAAAATATTGTTCTAAGAGACGAGATAGAAACAAAAGTAAGAGAACACTATAATATTTTAAGAGGTAACTAAAAAATTCATCATTTGATGAATTTTTAACTATAATTACCAATTATGTATAGAAATAATTTGCTCTTGACTTTAAGTTAAATCAAATTTACAATAGAAGTATATAGTTAAAAATTTAACGATATAAATATATATAGAGGAGGAATTATGGAAGGTATTATTGTTTCCATTTTGACCTCTGTAATTGGATTAGGAGTAGGCGCAGTATCCGTTATTATTTATAGTAATAAAAAAGAAAAAGGCGCTTCTAAAAAAGCAGAAGAAATTTTAGAAAAAGCAAAAAAAGATGCAGAAAAGGCAAAGAGAGATTCTATTTTAGAGCTTAAAGAAGAGAGTCATAAGTTAAAATTAGAAACTGATAAAGAAATTAGGGAAAGAAAACAAGAAATAAATGAATTAGAAGATAGATTACTTCAAAGAGAAAAAAACATAGATAAAAGAGATGAGATCCTACAAAATAGGGATAAGATGTTAGAAGAAAGAGATAATGCCCTAGTTTTAAAACAAAAAGAAATCCAAAAAGCAGAAGAAGAAATGGAAGAATTAAAAAAAAGAGAGATGGAACTATTAGAAAGTATTTCCGGTTTTTCTAAAGAAAAAGCACGTGATCTTATAATGAAACGTGTAGAAAATGATTTAGAAGTAGAAATTACTTCAATGGTTAAAGAAAGAGAAATAGAAGCAAAATTAGAAGTTGATAAAAAAGCAAAAGATATGCTTGTTATGACAATGCAAAAATATGCTTCTGATGTTACAAATGAAAAAACAGTTTCAGTTGTAACATTACCTAACGATGAAATGAAAGGTAGAATTATTGGAAGAGAAGGAAGGAATATAAGGACAATAGAAGCGGTAACTGGAGTAGATTTAATAATCGATGATACACCAGAAGCAATTGTACTTTCAAGTTTTGATCCATTAAGAAGAGAAATTGCAAGACAAACTATTGAAACTTTAGTAAAAGATGGAAGAATTCATCCTGCTAGAATAGAAGAGTTATATGATAAAACTTGTAAAGATTTTAATAATAAAATATTAGAATATGGAAATCAAGCGGCATTTGAACTTGGATTATCTAAATTATCTCCTGAACTAGTTGAAATTTTAGGTAAATTATATTTTAGAACAAGTTATGGACAAAATGCATTGCAACATTCAAAAGAAGTTGCACATTTATCTGGCATAATTGCTTCTGAATTAGGTGAAAATGTTAATATAGCAAAAAGAGCTGGGTTACTTCATGATATAGGTAAAGCAATCGATTTTGAGGTTGAAGGTAGTCACGTTGATATTGGTGTAGAACTTGCAAAGAAATTTAATGAAGATAAAATTGTTATAAATGCAATCGCATCACATCATGGAGATACTGAAGCAACTAGTATAATATCTGTCATTGTTGCTATTGCAGATGCTTTATCTGCATCTCGTCCAGGAGCAAGAAATGATTCACTAGAGAATTATATAAAAAGATTAGAACAATTAGAAGAAATAGCTAATAGTTTTGATGGCGTTGAAAAATCATATGCAATACAAGCTGGAAGAGAATTAAGAGTATTAGTAAAACCAGATCAAATTGATGATTTGAAGAGTTTTAAAGTAGCAAGAGATATAAAAAATAGAATAGAAAATGAAATGCAATACCCAGGAACTGTTAAAGTAACAGTAATAAGAGAAACAAGAGCAGTTGAAGAAGCAAAATAATGCTTCTTTTTTTCATATTATTTTTTGGACAAACATAATATATTGTAGGTGGTGCCATGAATAATTATATAAATTTCTATTATGAGTTATATCCAGATAATATTGTAAAAAGCAAAGATAACTATACATTTGTAATTAATAATGAAAAATATTATTTTACTATCTATAATAGAGATATAGCAGAAATAGACACTATTTTTAAATTGAATAGAGAGATGATTGAAAGAAACTCATTAGTGCATGAAATAATATTAAATAAAAAAAATGAACCACTTACATTAGTAGATGGGGTTTATTATATACTTCTAAGAGTATATGTTAATGACACTAAAATAATATCTATAGATGATATACTATTTATGTTAAATTCTAACGATTCAATAATGGATAACAATATTATAGGTAGAACTGATTGGGTTAAATTATGGTCCTTAAAGATTGATTATTTTGAATATCAAATAGGGCATTTAATAAAAAAATACCCATATATTTATAATACAGTTGATTATTATATAGGGCTTGGAGAAAATGCGATAGAATATATTAAAGAATTAAGTGAAGAAAAGATGAATACAAATTTATCAGTTACTCATAGAAGAATAGGTGCAAATTCAACACTCTTTGATTTATATAATCCATTGAATTTAGTAATAGATTACAAAGTAAGAGATATTGCAGAATATATAAAAGATGTATTTTTTAATAGTGATATAGATGTATATAAAATATTAAATGAATTATTTAGTAAAGCAATATTTGATAAACCAACATTGAGTTTACTTTTTTCTAGATTACTTTTCCCATCATATTATTTTGATTTATATGAAAATATTTTAGAAATGGATTTAAATGAGAACATTATTTTAAATATAATAAAAAAATCAACTTCGTATGAAAAATTTTTGTATTTTCTCATGCAAAATTGGTCATTATATAAAATAGAGTGGTTGGTTAAATAACATTTATTACTTCTTCAATTTCAGGTATTTCAAATTTTAAAGTATACTCAATCATATCTTTAATTGTATTATCTGCCATATCACATTCTGTGCAGGCACCTAATAGTTTTACATAACACTTACCATTCTCAAATTTGATAAATTCAACATCACCACCATCATTATTCAAAAATGGTTTTATTTTATTTAATATATTACTAATTTTCTCTTCAACACTTTCTTTCATTCGTATCACCAATCAAATTATACATGGCTTTAACAAATATTGCAATTTATTTAGACAAAATAAATAATCATGTGTTATAATGTGCATGAGGTGTGATATGGCACAGTATAAAGTTGGTAAAATAGTTAAAGGTACAATAACTGGTGTAGAAAAGTATGGTATATTTGTTAATCTTGATAATTTCTATAGTGGATTAATCCATATATCAGAAATGTCTGATGATTTTGTTAAAAATACAGGAGATTACGGAGAAGTAGGAGAACTTATTATAGCAAGAATTATCGAAATTGATGAAACGACAAATCATGTGAAGTTATCAATAAAAGGTATCAATCATAGAGTAAATAGTAAGAATAAAAAAACCAAAATTAAAGAAACTGGAACTGGTTTTGAACCACTAATTAACAATTTAGAGTACTGGATAACAGAAAAACTTAATGAAATAGATAGTTAGGTATTGACAAAACGGCCAAACATTTGGTATATTAATATACGTCAATTGAAGTTTTGGAGGATTAGCTCAGTTGGTTAGAGCACCTGCCTTACAAGCAGGGGGTCATAGGTTCGAGTCCTATATCCTCCACCATGTGCCGAAATAGCTCAATTGGTAGAGCAACTGACTTGTAATCAGTAGGTTACGGGTTCAATTCCTGTTTTCGGCACCATTTTTAATGGAGAGATAGCGAAGTGGCTAAACGCGACAGACTGTAAATCTGTTCCTTCGGGTTCGATGGTTCGAATCCATCTCTCTCCACCAGTGATTGCCTCGTAGCCAAGTGGTAAGGCACGAGACTTTGACTCTCGCATGCGCTAGTTCGAATCTAGCCGAGGCAGCCAATTTGTATTATGTTCCGTTAGCTCAGCCGGTAGAGCATTTGACTTTTAATCAAAGGGTCTGGAGTTCGAATCTCCAACGGGACACCATTTTTGTGCCTGAGTGGCGGAATAGGTAGACGCACAGGACTTAAAATCCTGCGGGAGTCAAATCCCGTACCGGTTCGATTCCGGTTTCAGGCACCAATTTATATATGTGGAGGAATACCCAAGTCCGGTTGAAGGGATCGGTCTTGAAAACCGAGAGGTCGTGTGAGCGGCGCAGGGGTTCGAATCCCTTTTCCTCCGCCATTAATTTTCATCGCGGGGTGGAGCAATTGGCAGCTCGTTGGGCTCATAACCCGAAGGTTGGAGGTTCGAGTCCTCCCTCCGCAACCAAAGAATATTAAAGAACAGAAATTGTTCTTTTTTTGTATTATTTTTTAGAAATTAATGCTATAATTAAATAGGTGGTAAAATATGAAGAAAAAAAGTAAGAAAATTTTATTTATTATAGTTTCAATGTTATTAATATTGAGTGGATGTAGTAAAAATGAAAATAAAGAAAAAGAAAAAACTAATAATGATAAGCCAGTTGTAGCAGAGAAAAAATTAAAAATAATAGATGAAGAATCAAATACAAGACCATACGCTGTTATGATAAATAATATAGCAGTAGCGAGAAAATACCAATCTGGTTTAGATGATGCTTATATTGTTTATGAAATGATTGTAGAAGGAGGTATAACTAGATTACTTGCCTTATACAAAGATGCAAATGTAGATAGAATTGGTTCCGTACGAAGCTCAAGACATTATTATCTTGATTATGCACTTGAAAATGATGCAATATATGTACACTTTGGATGGAGTCCACAAGCACAATCTGATATAAAAACACTAGGCATAAATAATATAAATGGCATATATGATGATAGTGCATTTGTAAGAGAAAGCAAATTACCAGTATCATGGGAACACAATGCATTTACAAGTACAAAAAAAATTACAGCAGTAGCAAAGAACAAAGGATATAGAATGACAAGTGATAAAGATACATTATTAAATTACTCTGTAGATGAAATAAGCTTAGAAAATGAAGAAGAAAAACAAGTGGCAAATAAAGTTGATATAAAATATTCTAATTCAGTAATTACAAATTACGAGTATAATGAAAAAGAGAAAGTATATTATAGAAGTGTAAATAACGTAGAACATACTGATTACGTTACAAAAAAACAATATACTGCTAAAAATATTATAATTGCATATATTGATAATAGTTATATTAGCAATGATGATAAAGGAAGACAAAACATTGATAATATTGGATCAGGAATTGGATACTATATTACTGACGGTTATGCAATTCCTATAACTTGGAGTAAAAGTGGAAGAAAAGAACAAACTGTTTACAAAAAGAAAAATGGCGAAGAAATAAAAGTAAATGATGGCAATACATATATACAAAATGCACCATCTAATTCAGCTACAATTTCTTAGTGTATAAAAAGGAGGAAAAATGCTTAAAGGAATACTTATAGGAATAGGTATGATATTACCTGGAGTTAGTGGCGGAGTAATTGCAGTAATTTTAGGTGTTTATGATAAAATAATTTACTCTTTAAGTAATTTTTTCTCTGATTATAAAAAAAATGCAAGATTTCTAATACCATTATTTATAGGTATGGGAATTGGTGCAATAATATCTGCAAAAATATTAATATATATATTTAATAAATATTATATAGAATCATGTTATCTATTTATAGGACTCATCACTGGTTCAATGCCATTTCTAATAAAAGAAGGCAAAGAAAAAGATAAAAACAAAATAAACCATTTTTTACTTACATTTACTTTTATTTTATCATTCATAGTAACAGTATTCTTTAAGAATAATTTAAATTTTTCACAAGAATTAAGTAATAACTTTGAGTCATTTTTTAAACTATTTATTACAGGAGTTATATTTATATCAGGAAAAATAATACCGGGTTTAAGTAGTTCTTGCATGCTAATGATGATTGGAATGTACTCATATTATATAAATATTATGTCAAATCCACTTACATATACATTAAATAATCCAATACAAATGATATTCATAATATTAGGAATAATTGTAGGTGCTGTTATATTTATTAAATTAATGAATTATTTATTAAATAAATACTATTCTACTACATATAGTTTAATAATTGGATTTGTTTTAGGATCATTAATAGTTATGTATCCCAATACTATTAACATAACAGGGATACTGACATTGTTCATTGGAATATTAGTTTCTTATTATTTTTCGACATATTTGCGAAAATAAACTTAGAAAGTATTGACAACCGTTGCTTTAATTTAGTATACTAAAGGGGCAATTGTGAAATGGTTCTATGGTGTAGTTGGTTAACACGCCTGCCTGTCACGCAGGAGATCGCGGGTTCGAGTCCCGTTGGAACCGCCATTATGGCTCTGTAGCTCAGTCGGTAGAGCAGAGGACTGAAAATCCTTGTGTCGTTGGTTCGATTCCAATCGGAGCCACCATAGTGAAATTTACGCCCGTTATATAGTTATTATGCGCCCATAGCTCAATTGGATAGAGCGTTTGACTACGGATCAAAAGGTTATGGGTTCAACTCCTATTGGGCGCGCCAATATCGGGAAATAGCACAACTTGGTAGTGCGCGTGGTTTGGGACCATGAGGTTGCAGGTTCAAATCCTGTTTTCCCGACCATGTATGTTTATAAGCCCTTATTTTATAAGGGCTTTTATTTTTTACATCTAGTTTATAAATTGATATTGACTCTATAGCAGATTCTTTAATTAAATCAGATTTTCTAAGAAATCAAATTGATAGCATAAAAAATAATAATATTACTATTTTAAAACATTGTCTTTTATTCAGACAATGTTTTTTATTATGTATTAACTTTTAATATTTTTATTAAAAATAATATACTAAATATAAGTAACAGAATGCACACTATTAAATTATGTCCATTAGAATTCATATACTTTGATAAAGAAAACTTGATATCTTTATTTAAATAAAGATCCTCCTCATATAGTAATTTATCTTTATAGTAATATTTTATATGACCAATTTTATCATTTTTTTTATTTTTATAGTTTAAGTTTACTAATCCATAATATTCATAACTTATATCAGACTTATTATATTTACTTATAAATAAAGAATCATCTATATAAATATCATAGTAATCTAAAATTGAATATTTAATTGGAATACTAAACAATATATTTTTCTCCTCATAAATTTTACTAACATAACTTATTACATTTATAGTATCAATTAGATTGTGTGCAATTCCATCTTCATATTCTGCATCTAAAGATATAAAAATAAAATTATTATTCTCTATATTTATCAAAGACGTCATGCATAAACCCGCATTTTCTGTAAAACCAGTTTTACTACCGACAATATTTTTTGTATTAAAATTAATTTTATTATTGTATTTGCTAAGAGTACTTTCAATTTCTAAACCATTAGATAAAGTATATTTATTAGTAGTATATATTTTCTTAAAAGTTTGATTAGATAAAGAATATACAAGTAACTTTAATATATCATTTGCTGTACTATAGTGATTATCTATATCATAGCCAGTTGTATTTGAGAAATGTGTATCAAAAAGATTCAATTCCTGTGCTTTATCATTCATCATATCTACAAAATTATCTATACTGCCAGTTAAACTAATTGCAAGAGAATTAGTCGCATCTGCACCAGATGGAAGAATTGATGCATAAAGTAAATCCAAATAAGTTACTTCATCCCCAATGCTTAATCCAGCCACACTAGAATCCCAAGGAACATCTTTTAACATATCATAAGTAATATATACGGTTTCATTAAAATCATCAATATTTTCAATTGCAACAATAGTAGTCATTATTTTGGTTAAACTAGCAATGCTTACAATTTTATCACTATCTTTTTCATATAAAACCATATTCTTATCCAAATCATATAACAAATACTCTTTAGAAGATAATTCCAAATCTTTACTAAAAACAATCGATGGAATCATCCAAACAAATAATAAACAAAAATATAATAACTTCTTCATATAACCACCTATAAAGATTATATCATCTCATCAAATAAAAACAAAATAATATAAAAAAGGTAAAAAAGTTACAAAATTCGTCTTTTTTCGATATAAAACTATGATATTTTAGGGGAAATTATAATTTTTTAGAGAAAATTATAATTAGAAGGAGGTGATGGCATGAATAGTTATGAAATAAATAATGATACATTAGCTATTCTTCCACTAAATGAATATAAATCTAAAGTAATAGAAAAAACAAAAACATTCGTAGTAGATTTAACACCTATGAAAATAATAGAGAACAGCTGTGCTTACTTTGGAAGTTCATATCAGGGGAGATTTTTAGGAACAAAAAATTTAATAGGAATATCACACAAAGCACCAATTATAATAGAAGAAAGTAGGGAGATAATATTCTTTCCAACTAATTCACCTAGAATTTATGAATGCGCATGGATATCACTAAAAAATTTACAAAATTATAAAAAAGGAAAAGACAACACAACAATAATATTTAATAACGGGCACTTATTAAATTTAGATATTTCATACGGTTCACTTGATAATCAAGTATTAAGAGCAGCAAGATTAGAAAGTGTATTAAGGTTAAGAAAAAATAATAATTTTTTGTAAAATATAAACAAATTATGTTAAAAATAAAGAAATTAAAAAAATACTTTTCTACAATAGATAAAATGTGGTATACTAGTAGTAGAATATAATAAAAAGGGAGTGAATATATGGCTACTAAAAAAACAAGTTCAAAAAAGCCAACTACAAAAAAGGTGACTACTACTAAAAAAACAACTACAAAACCAGCTACAAAGACAGTTACTAAAAAAGTAGAAGCAAAACCAGTGGCAAGAACAGTTTCTAAAACATCGGAAAAGACTAATAGCAGTATATATAATACAAATGTATCTGTATTATTAGCGATGGCAATAGAAGCATTAATACTACTTTTGGGCTATTTAATTATAATAAACCATGCATAAAAATACTAAAATGTTTAGTATTTTTTTTCTTTCTTCTTTTACTATGCAAATTAAAATGATATACTATTAGTTGCAAAGGGTGATTATATGAATGAATTAACAAAAGAAGATGTGCTTCATGTTGCACATTTAGCAAGAATCGAGTTAAAAGATGAAGAAATAGAAAAGTATATATATCAATTAAATCAAATAAAAGATGAGATGGATAAACTAACTTTAGTAGAAATTGGTTCAGATGATATTTGTATATCTCCAACAGAAAATACAAATGTCTATAGATGTGATGAATATGTTAATAAAGAGTTTGATGTTACAAAAAATGCTCCTAAATCTAATGGTAATTATATTGAAATAAAGAGGTTTGTAAATGACTAGATATTTAGAATTAAGTATAAAAGAAATAAATGAAAAATTAAAAAATAAAGAAATAAAACCAATAGATTTAGTTAATGAATGTTTTGAAAGAATTAAACAAAATGAGAAGTATAATGCATTTATTACTTTAAATGAAGAGAACGCTATTAAAAAAGCAAAAGAATTAGAAAGTAAAGAAGTAGATAATATATTATTTGCAATACCAATAGCAATAAAAGATAATATTGTTACAAAGGGATTAAGGACTACTTGTGCATCTTTAATGCTAGATAACTTTATACCAGTGTATGATGCAACTGTAATAGAAAAAATAAATGCTAAAAATATGATTATAATTGGTAAAGCAAATATGGATGAGTTTGCTATGGGATCATCAGGAGAAACAAGTTATTATGGACCAGTTTTAAATAGTTATGATGACACTTGTGTATCAGGAGGAAGTAGTAGTGGTAGTGCATTAATAGTAAGCAAAAATATTACACCATTTTCATTAGGAAGTGATACAGGTGGTTCTATAAGACAACCTTCTGCATTTAATGGTGTAGTTGGTTTAAAACCAACATATGGAAGAATATCAAGATATGGTTTAGTTGCATTTGCATCCTCACTAGATCAAATTGGACCTATATCAAGAAATGTGTATGAAAATGCTTTATTATTAAACATTCTATGTGAAAAAGATGAAAATGATTTAACAAGCGTAGATACATCTGAGGATTTTACTAGATTAATAGGTGAAGATATAAAAGGAATGAAAATTGCGATTCCAAACTTTTATATGAGTGATAAAGTTAATCCTGAAATAAAAAATAGAATGTTAGAAATAATAGATAATTTAAAAAATGATGGTGTTACTATAGATTATGTAGATATTCCTTTTATAGAATATTCAGTGCCACTATATGAAATTATTGCATTGGCAGAGGCATCATCTAATTTGGCTAGGTTTGATGGAGTAAGATATGGATATTCTACAAAAAAAGAAGTTTCTAACATAGATGAAATGTACAAGAAAACAAGAGGAGAGGCCTTTGGAAACGAAGTAAAAAGAAGAATGATGATTGGATCTTATGTATTAAGCGGAAAGAATGCAAAAACATATTACTATAAGGCATTAAAAATAAGAAAAGCGATAATAAATAGCTTTGATGAAATATTTAAAAAATACGATTTAATTATTGGACCAACAACAACAAACTTTGCTTACAAATTAGGAGAAAGCGAAGATGATGCAGTTAAAAGCTTCTTTGATGATTTATTTACAAACCCTGTAAATATGGCAGGTCTTCCTGCTATTAGTATTCCTATTGGATTTGGTAAAAACAATTTACCAATTGGTATGCAAATAATCGCAAATCACTTTGATGAGGCAACTATATATAAACTTGCAAGTTATATAGAAAGGGAGTATTAAAATGAAACCAACGATTGGAATAGAAGTTCATTGTGAATTAAAAACAAATAGTAAAGCATTCTCACAATCTAAAAACACTTATGGTGAAATTCCAAATACTATGATAAATGTACTTGATTTAGGTTATCCTGGAACTTTACCAGTATTAAATAAGAAAATAATAGATTTAGGAATTAAAGCTGCAATTGTACTTAATTGTGATATAACAAGAACCATATATTTTGATAGAAAAAACTATTTTTATCCAGATAATCCCAAAAACTATCAAGTAACACAAAATAGTACCCCAATAGGAAGAAATGGTTATGTATTAATTGAATATGATGGGATAAAAAAGAAAATAGAAATAGAAGAAATCCATATAGAAGAAGATACTTGTAAAAGTATTCATGAATCTAATCATACATTACTTGATTTTAACAGGGCTGGCATACCACTTGTTGAAATAGTAACAAAACCAGTAATATCAAATGAAAAAGAAGCAGTACTATATCTAGAAGCATTAAGAGAAATATTTCTATATGCTGGAATAAGTGATGTAAAAATAGAAGAAGGAAGTATGAGATGTGATTTAAATATCTCATTAAGTAATACAGAAAAACTAGGAACAAAAGTCGAAGTAAAAAATATCGGATCTATAAGTAATGTAGCAGATAGTGTTTTATATGAAATAAAAAGACAAGAAAAATTACTAAACGAAGGAATAGTTTTAAAAGAAGAAACAAGAAGATGGGATGATAAAACATCTAGTACGATACTTATGAGAGTAAAAGAAACAGGAAATGATTATAGATATTTTCCAGAGCCAGATATACCAAAAGTAATAATAGACGATCAATGGATAAATAATATTAAAAAAGAAATCCCAATGTTACCAAATGAACTTAAAGAAAAATATAAAAATTTAGGAATAAACGAAATAACTATAAAAACACTTATTCAAAATAGAGAACTAAGCTTATTCTTAAATCAATTAATAGATAAAAATATAAATGCAGTAGTATGTGCAAATATACTTACAGGAGATATACTATCTTATTTAAATAAAAAATATATTACTCTAAAAGATACAAAAATAACAGAAAAAAATATAATAGATTTAGTAAATAAACTAGATTCTAATGAAATCTCATCTAAAATATCAAAAGATATATTAAATGAATTACTTATAAATGGTGGAAATGTAGATGATATAATCTCATCAAAGGGATTAAAACAAATAAGTAATATAGATGAAATAAGAGAAATAATAAAAAATATAATTAATAATAATGAAAAAGCAGTAGAAGATTATAAAAACGGATTAGATAGAAGTATTAAATTCTTAATGGGTCAAATAATGAAAGAAACAAAAGGCAAGGCAAATCCTAAATTAGCAAATGATATGTTAATAGAGGAATTAAATAACATAAAATAAAGGTAAAAGTTATTTTACTTTTATTTTTTATGCTATAATTAAATCGAAGTAGGTGCATTATGAAAGAAGATATTAAGTATTTATCTATATCAGAATTAAATAGAATTATTAAAATGAAATTTGATAGTAGTGCATTTTTTAATAGAGTATTTATTAAAGGAGAAATATCAAATTTCAAAGTACAAATGCCTAGTGGACACTGTTATTTTACTATTAAAGATGAAATGAGTAGAATATCAGCGGTTATGTTTAAAGGAACTGCAAATAAAGTAGGAACAAACTTTAAAGATGGAGACATGGTAAACGTAGTTGGTAAAATAAGTGTGTATGAAGCATCTGGAAATTATCAAATATATATTGAATCTATGGAACTAAATGGTAGTGGAGATTTATACAAAAAATTTCTTTTATTAAAAGAAAAATTATATAAAGAAGGATTATTTGATGAATCACACAAAAAACAAATCCCAAAATATCCAAAGAAAATAGGTGTTGTAACAGCAAGTACAGGTGCTGCTATAAGAGATATTATTACAACCATTAAAAGAAGATATCCTTTATGCGAAGTAATATTATTCCCATCTCTAGTACAAGGAGTATCTGCAAAAGAGGATATAGTAAAAAAAATTGAACTCGCAAATACATTTGATATAGATACTCTGATAGTAGGTAGAGGTGGTGGTTCAATAGAAGATTTATGGGCATATAATGAAGAAATAGTTGCAAGAGCAATATATAATTCAAAAGTACCAATTATAAGCGCTGTTGGACATGAAATAGATTTTACAATAGCAGATTATGTAGCAGATAAAAGAGCAGCAACGCCAACTGGAGCAGCAGAATTAGCAGTACCTAATATATATGATATAAGTATGTCTATTGATACTACTATAGATAGAATAACAAACAAAATAATGTCTTTAATAAGCCATTATAAAGATATATTAAATAAAATTAAAATGAGTAATGTACTATTAAATCCAGTAAATATTTATAACATAAAAAAGGATATGTTAAAAATAGATATAAATAATTTAAATAAAAGTAATTATTTGAATTACAAAGTAAATCTATTATCTCTATATTTTCATATATACCTTCTATCATAGATTTAGTTATCTCTTTTTTTTCTAAAATATGCTCAATAAGTTTTTTACCATCAAACTCAGCAAATAAATCCTTTTCACTAAGTTTAAAACTAAATAAAGAACCACCATTCTTACAATATAAATAGGCTGCTAGCGCATTAGTCTTTAATTCTTCTTTTAGTTCTAATGGTATCATTATTTTCTTTCTTAATAAGTATTCTAAAAAATAAATACCATTATCATCTTTAGTAAAAAGATCCTCCTTAGTTAAACCAAGACCATAAACAAATTTTATACTACCATCATTTATTCCATCAATAATATTTTGTAATCTTTCACTCATAAAATACACCTTCTTTATTTATTTCTATAATAAGTATACTATAGATAAATATTTTAGTAAATATTCTTTACATAATTTTACCATTATGCGTAAATACTATTACTGGTGATAATATGGATAATAAGAAATATAAAGAAATAGTAGATAAAAATACTCCTAAAGAGAACTATATTAAGAATGCTATAATAGCTTTTGTAGTAGGAGGCTTTCTAGGTTCGTTATCAGAACTATTACTAAGGTGTTATAGTATGTGGCTTAACTTACCTAGAAAAGAATCAGGAGTACTCGTAATATTAACATTAATAACTATAGCCTCAATACTTACTGCTCTAGGAATATTTGATACCTTAGTAACTAAAGTAAAAGCAGCTTTAATAATACCAATAACTGGCTTTGCTCATTCTATGACATCAGCAGCCTTAGAATATAAAAATGAAGGATTAGTACTTGGAATAGGAGCCAATATCTTTAAATTAGCAGGTACCGTAATATTATATGGAGTAGTCTCTGTATATATATTTGGCTTAATTAGACTACTGGTAATAGGAGGTTAATATGACAATAAAATATAACAATGTCTTTATTGAAGACGCATATACCATATGTGGTAATTATGAGAATGATGGACCACTATCAAAATATTTTGATAAAAAATATGAAAAAGATTTATACTTTGGTGAAAAATCTTGGGAGCAGGCTGAAGTACATTTATTAAAAGAAGCTAATACTAATATTTTAAAGAAAAATAAATTAAAAGAAGAAGATATCGATTTATTAATATCTGGAGATTTACAAAATCAGATTGCAGCTTCTAACTATATGGCTAGAGAATTTAATATCCCTTTTCTTGGTATATTTGAAGCTTGTTCTACTAGTGGGGAAGGACTAGCTATAGGAAGTACTTATATCGAAGGAGGCTTTGCTAAAAGAATATTAGTATCTACTTCAAGTCATAATATGGCTGCTGAAAAACAATTTAGAAATCCTACTGAGTATGGAACACCTAAACCAAAGACTGCTACTTTTACTTCAACAGGAGGAGTAAGTATCTTACTTAGTAATAAAAAGAGTAAAGTTAAAGTAGAATCCGTGACTATTGGCAAAGTAGTAGATATGGGTACTACAGATGTAAATCATATGGGAGCAGTAATGGCCCCAGCAGCAGGAGATGTAATATATAACCATTTAAAAGATACCAAGAGAGATATCTCATATTATGATCTTATCTTAACAGGTGACTTAGGAATATATGGTAAGAATATACTTAAAGATTATATGATGACTAAATATAATATTGAGCTTAATGATAACTATAACGACTGTGGTACAATGCTTTATGATTTAGATAGACAACCCGTCTTAGCGGGAGCATCAGGACCAGCTTGCTTGCCATTAGTAGTATTTAGTTATATATATAAAGAAATGTTAAAGAAAAAATATAAGAAAGTATTAATAGTACCAACTGGAGCTGTCTTTTCACCAACTTTTACATTTCAAAAAGAATCAATACCTAGTATAGCTAATGCTATTAGTTTGGAGGTAATATAATATGATGACTTATGTTTATGCTTTTCTATTTTGTGGTTTAGTATGTATGATAGCTCAGTTAATATTAGATAATACCAAACTAACCCCTGGTCATGTAACTAGTCTCTTTGTCGTAATAGGAGCCTTTCTTGATATAGCAGGTATCTATGATCGAATAGTTTTATATGCTGGAGCAGGAGCTCTAATACCAATTACTTCTTTTGGTCACTTACTAATCCATGGTGCTATGGAAACAGGCACTACCTTGGGACCACTTGGCTTAGCCTTTGGTATATTTAACCTAACATCCGCAGGTATTTCCATAGCCTTATTTCTTTCTTTTGTTTTAGCCTTAATATTTAAACCACGACATTAATTTATTCTATATGCACTCTAAGCCCAGGTCTTAGAGTGTTCTTTTTAGCTTATAATCAAAAAAGAAATATCAACCATATCTATTATATATAAGAGAGTACTATATATTAAAAATAAAGAAAGTAACAAAGAATATCATTCTTGTGTTGTAATGATACATGAAGTAATTAATTATTATGTATTTAATTTATATGGAGAGTTTATGGATACATTTAAAAAGTTAAATTTAATTGAAAAAAGAAAAATGGCAATTGAAGAACTAGTTAATTATTATGCAGAATATAGAATATATTGTTATAACAAAGGAGATAAATTAAAAGGAATTGAACTTAGAAAAAAGATTCATCCATTAATTAATCTAATATTAAAAAAAGATGAAGTATTATCTAAAGAAGAAAATATAATTGTTGCTAATGAAAATAAAGCCAAAGAAGGTGTACCAAAAATATTTGCTTGTACTCATATAGGTGGTAATGATATACAAAAAGAAGTAAATTACTTTACTCCTTCGATAATATCCTGATAAGATTTAGTATTAACAATCAAAGTATTAGTTTTAATTGCTTCACAAATAATTTCTATTTTCTTTTGATAATTCTTATTACCGTACCAATTACTAGGAAATAATTCATTATCATTAAGATTATTAAAATGCTTCTTATATTTAAGTTCTGCTAATGTATATAATTCAAATAACTTATCATTCATATTATTATTCATCTCTTGCCTCCATATACTTTAGTTTCTTCTAATTCCTCAGTATTTAATTTCAATATATCATGATAATAGAAATTACTTATCATATCATATACTTCATCTCCGACAATAGATTTAAGCATCTGCAGTTTCTCTTCACCATCACCCGTCTTTGAAATAGCAGCAAAATTAGCAATCATTTCATCAAAGCCATGATCCGTAGCGTAATAGTAGTATAATCCATGACCACCAGTTCTACCAATGCCTTCTCCTAGATGATCCTTTAAAGTACCACTATGTAATCTACCTTCATAGATAGCGTCTAGAATATCACCAATTGGGAAAAAACTACTAGATTCATTTCTTAAGACAGCATCAACATTTTCGTCAATAAATATTCTTTTTTGATGTTCAATATATTCTTCTGGTGTATACATATCACTTAAAATTATATCTAATTGCTCATCAGGTATCTGAAGAACTTTATATTCTTTCATCTTTTCTTCTTTTGATTTAGTAAGACTACTTTTAATTTCTTCTACTTTTTTACTATCATAATAATCTTTAAAGAAACTATCATATCTCTGTTCTACTAATAAAGTAACATTATTTATAAGTCTCCTATAATTAGTAGCATATTCTTTAGTTTTAACAAGTACTTCAGGATTCTCTCTTGCTTCTTCAACTATTCTCTGATACTCATCAGGAGTCTTCATATCTGCTATATAAAAGTGAAGAGCATGTCCTGTCTCATGTAGTAGTATACTAGCATTAGCATTTTCACAAAAGATAGAACCATTAAGAGGAGAAAAATAACTACCCTTATTACTCTTTATATAACAAAATATATCTTTATTCTCCTTTTTTATTTCAATTAATTTTTTAATTTCTTCCATATTAATATCATAATTAATTATAAGAGCATTTCTATATCCTGCTACTAAACCAGTAATTAAATCCTTATCACTTTTACCATCAGTAAGAAATAATTCTTTAAGTTCATTTAATAATTTTTCTCCCTCTTCCGGTAGGGGACCAATACCAAGATGACTATTAATATTTTCAATATACCTTGTTGCATATTTATTTTTTTCTTTTGCAACATCAACATCTTTTTGCTCGATACCTCTATTTTTCAAAATAATAGCAATACCAGGATCAGCCTTTAAATTTCTTGACAAAATTTTATTTAAAGTAAGATCACTATCAGTATCTAATAAATGTTCTAGAAGTGTCTTATCCCCATATTTTTTTAGAAGAGTCTCTGCTTTTATTTCTCCTATATACTTCATCATATCATGCTTTGCAATAGTAGTATAATATTTTATATGTTCATTAACATCCGAAGAATATGGTGCTCTCGGTGTTTTAGCTTTAAGTCCCTTATTAGAAATAGCATCTAAAAGAAAATCAAAATAAGTATAAGTATCATCAATAGGTTTTAGTAGGTCACTGATACTAGCTTCTTCTAATAAATCAGGTCTTTGCTCTAAGTAGCAGATCTTAAGTAACTTTTCACTACTAATCCGAGAACTATTTAACTTATAACCATGTCTTATCATATATTCAAATAACGTTTCATTACCTAAAGAATCATCACTAAATAATTCTTTTACTGGAGTAAGAAGTACATCATCACTAACAAATTTTGCTAAATTTAATTTTTGCTTTCGATATAATATGCTAATAGTCTTTTTATTATATATATATTTAACTTCTGGATCATAACCCTTGTCTATAAGAAATTCAAGTAATGTTTTACCAGAGTCAACTTTCATAAGAAGAACATCTTCACTTGCTTTCTTAAGATAATCATAAAGATTATTTTCAATCAAATACTTAATAAAAATTATATCTTCAGGAATCTTATTTAAACAATCAGGTACAACCTTTTTATCATTAAGTAAAAATAGTAATATTGACTTATCATCTTTATAATTAGTTATAAGCATTCTTGCCTTAA
>ERZ780226.868-NODE-868-length-25755-cov-58.612062_pt1 | contig 25755 bp, 20 predicted proteins | sample MGYA00511165_ERZ780226 | MGnify/ENA primary metagenome ERZ780226 (study PRJEB29588, sample SAMEA2152373) | human gut metagenome | biome: human gut; feature: human-associated habitat; material: faeces | place: Denmark | collected 2008/2010 ...
GCCCTCACCACGATGGGGTTCGGCATCTTCATCGGAGCCATCTGGGCTAACGTGAGCTGGGGTAATTACTGGAGTTGGGATAGCAAGGAGACGTGGGCGCTCATCACCTTTATGATTTATGCCGTAGTAGTGCATACGCAGAGTCTACCGGTCTTCCGCAAGCCACTGGTATATCACATTTACATCACCCTGGCATTCATGAGCATTGCCATGACATATTTCGGAGTAAATTACTTCCTTACCGGAATGCACTCGTATGCATAAAAAATGAAATAGGCTTCAATGGCAAATGAAGCCTATTTCATTGTCCAACGAAAGTACTTTCATGAGCTCATGAAAGTACTTTCGTTTTTTATTGCTTTTCTACTATATTTTATTCCATAAAGACAGAGCGCCAAAGACTGTAGCGCGCCTCTGGATTCAACTGTTCCAAATGCAGGAAGACGGCTTGCATATCCGAACGGCGGGTAGTCTCTTCGTAAGGACACAACGCCTTCTGCTTAGTGAAATGCAACTCTTCTGCTACCTGCCGGATATCCGCCTCATGTACGAGACAGAGCGGACGAATAATGGTAAGCGGATAATGTTTCAGAGGAAGACTGGGCTGCATGGTGGAATGCGAACCCTCGAAGGTGATGTTCATCAGCAGGGTAACGAGGATATCATCCATGTGATGTCCCAGAGCTATCTTATTGAACCCGTGGCTTACAGCAAACTCGAAGAGCGTCTTGCGTCGGTTCCAGGCACAGAGGAAGCAACGGGTCTTTCGGGGATCGGTGGATTCATCGAACGAACTATGAAGGATATGGAGCTTGATGCCATTCTCTGCACAGAAATCCTGCAGATAAGAGCGGTCGGTCTCGTAAGGAATATTATCCATGATGATATGAGCCGCCTCTACCTCGATATGCGGCTTATAGATGCGGGCACGCTGAGCCAGCAAACGGACCAGTTCCAGGGAATCCTTTCCACCACTCAAGGCTATAAGAATATGGTCACCATCTTCCAAAAGCCGGTAATCGACACATCCCTTATTGAATCGCTTTAATACTTTCTGTTCTGCTTTCATCATATTCTGAAAAGGGAAAAGAAAAGCCGCACCCTATAAACAGAGTACGGCTTTATCAAGATACATCTCTCTACCTTGCAGAAGAGAAACGACAATTTAAACTTCAAATATAATTCTATCTTACTTAGCGTAAGCTACACTACGAGTCTCACGAATCACAGTAATCTTAACCTGACCAGGATAAGTCATCTCATTCTGAATCTTGGTTGCGATTTCATCAGAAAGCTTGATGCTCTCTTCATCGTTCATCTTATCCGCACCAACGATGACACGGAGTTCACGACCTGCCTGGATAGCGTAAGTCTTGGTTACGCCAGGATAACTCATGGCGATAGCTTCAAGATCGTTCAAACGCTTGATATAAGCCTCTACAATCTCACGACGGGCACCAGGACGGGCACCAGAGATAGCATCACAAACCTGTACGATAGGAGCCAATAATGTGTTCATCTCCATCTCATCATGGTGAGCACCGATGGCATTGCAGATATCAGGTTTTTCCTTATACTTCTCTGCAATCTTGGCACCATACAATGCGTGTGGCAATTCACTCTCCTCATCAGGCACCTTACCAATATCGTGCAAAAGACCGGCACGCTTAGCCTTCTTAGGATTCAATCCCAATTCAGAAGCCATAACCGCACAGAGGTTAGCGGTTTCACGGGCATGCTGCAAGAGGTTCTGACCATAAGAAGAACGGTACTTCATCTTACCGATGATACGAATCAACTCTGGGTGCAGACCATGAATACCGAGGTCGATAGCTGTACGCTTACCAGTTTCGATAATTTCATTATCCAACTGTTTCTTCACCTTGGCTACCACCTCCTCGATACGGGCTGGGTGGATACGGCCGTCAGCAACCAACTGATGGAGAGCCAGACGGCAAACCTCACGACGAACAGGGTCGAAGGCTGAGATAACGATTGCCTCAGGAGTATCATCCACAACGATTTCTACACCAGTTGCTGCTTCCAGAGCACGGATATTGCGGCCTTCACGACCGATAATACGTCCCTTTACCTCATCATTATCGATATGGAAAACGCTAACAGAGTTCTCAATGGCTGTTTCTGTAGCAACACGCTGGATTGTCTGAATCACAATCTTCTTAGCCTGCTGGTTAGCATTGAGTTTGGCATCATCCATAATTTCGTTCACATAGCTTGCAGCATCGAGTTTAGCCTGATCTTTCAGACTCTCAATCAATCTCTGCTTAGCCTCCTCAGCGCTCAGACCAGAAAGTTCTTCCAGTTTAGCCTGCTCCTGTTTCTGCATCTTATCAAGTTCCTGCTGCTTTACAGACAAGAGTTTCTTCTCGTTGTCAACACGCTGCTGATACTGATCAATCTCCATCTTGCGTCGACCGAGGTCTTCCTGACGCTGATTGAGAGAAATCTCGCGCTGCTTCAACTTATTCTCATTCTGCTGGATGCGAGAATTACGCTGCTGCACTTCTTTTTCGAGTTCCGCCTTCTTGTTGAGGAATTTCTCCTTCACTTCCAAAAGCTTCTTCTCTTTTACTACTTCTGCCTCTTTGTTGGCAGCTTCTATCATTTCATTATATTTTCCCTTAATGACATAACGGAAAATGAAATACCCAGCAGCACCGCCGATAACAAGCGCCACCAAGGCTGCTATAATAGTTACTATCATTATATTATATATATGTTTATTAATATTCTTATTTCAAAGCGTCTTCAATCTCGGAGGTAAGCTTCTCAAGAATATCATCATAAGGTTTCGTATCATTCCGATCCGATTCCTTTTCATATCTCAATGCCACATCAATGAGCGCCATATACAGGATTTCCTTATCGCTCTTTCTGCCTTTGAAAATCTTGGTATATGAGTTTACAATATCATCTATCAGCTTAGCTGATTTACGATAATACTCCTCGTCTTCCCTAGGTATTCTTACCGAAAGATCTGTATCATAGACGTGTAACCGTATGAGTAATTTATCTTGTTCTGCCATCGTTCCGATTTTTACTTTTCACCCAATAGTGTGATACACTTATTGACATCTCTTATGAGCTTGGCGATGCGCTTCTGAGTAGCTTCCATATCATTGTCAGAAATCGTCATCATCTTTGCCATCTTCAAGCTGTCGTAATCACTCTGCGCTTGAGCCAACTTTTCCTCCAATGCCTTGATTTTGGCATCACGCTCATCCACCATCGCATAGAGTTCAGCATTCTCCTGCTTGACCTCGTCAAACTTGAGAATCATCTGCCTTACTCTTGTGGCAAACGTATTAATTGTTTTCTCATTTGCACTCATGACTATTATTTTTGGCTACAAATTTAAGAGAATTATTTGAATAAAACAAATATTCTGCTATTTTTTTTCATTTTGGGCGCAACATTTGTTACTTTCCCATCTTTTGCTTTGCCTTTTCTACGTCTTCATCTGATGGACGTGGCTCTTTTTTGGCAAGCATCAATACCTGGAAGGTAAAGTCGGTTACCCATTGCTGGCTGAATGCCAAGCGCTTGTTGAACTGACGCAACTGAAGCACGGTTTTCAGCACACTGGCATCAGAGAAATCATTCTTAGTGAAGATATCTTCTACAGTTTTAGCAGTCAGCTTGTAAAGTGAATTCTTCATGAAGCTAGGCAAACGGAGCTTAAACTTCATCAAGTTGCCCATCAGCATCATCAGATCCTGTGTGAAGTTCTGGAACTGGATGAGATATACATTGACATCCTGCAGTTTGTGGCAGTTCTTACGGATACTGGAATCTATTTCCTTAAAGAAGGCATCATCCGTATCATAGATATTCTTCATCATTTTCTTCACCTGAACCTTTTCGCCAATACCCAGGCGATTGTTGACCGTCGGAACATGCAGACTTGTCTTGAAGACACGCAAGTCTGGCAACATGGCTAAATTGGTGATACCTAACTGAGAAGCAAGTGCAGCCTGAAAGTATACACGGACCAAGGTCATGTAATCTTCCATTCCACCTACCTTTTTATCGTCGTCCTTACGACCGAATAGTTTTGCAAAAATTCCCATTCCTTTATTATTTTATTTTCTATTTCTATTTAAATTGTTCTGCAAAAATACAATAAAATCAGTAAATACCCAAATCAAAGCGACGTTTTTTATATAAAAACGGTGCTTTTTTATCAAAAAATGCATTTTTATGGCCTATGATTTCACTCATTCAACTTTTTTTAGTAACTTTGCCGCGTTTTAAGATAAGACTATTCAACTTTATATTAGAAATAGAGAAGATATGAAAGGAATCGTATTAGCGGGAGGTTCGGGTACAAGACTTTACCCTATTACCAAAGGTATCAGTAAGCAATTGATACCCATTTTTGATAAGCCAATGATATACTACCCTGTTTCCGTGCTAATGTTGGCAGGAATCAAGGAGATTTTGATTATATCTACCCCATTCGACTTGCCTGGTTTCAAACGTCTGTTAGGCGACGGCAGCGAATTGGGTGTACACTTCGAATATGCAGAACAGCCATCACCCGATGGTCTGGCTCAAGCCTTCATCATTGGCGAGAAGTTTATCGGTAATGATACAGCCTGCCTGGTTTTGGGTGACAACATTTTCTATGGAGCCGGTTTTACGGGTTTACTCAAGGAAAGCGTAAAAGCTGCAGAAGAAGGACTGGCAAGCGTATTTGGCTATTATGTCAACGATCCGGAAAGATATGGTGTGGCAGAGTTTGATGAAAACGGCAACTGCCTGAGTATAGAAGAAAAACCGGAAATGCCTAAGAGCAACTATGCGGTTGTAGGACTCTATTTCTATCCAAACAGCGTGGTGCATGTGGCTAAAAACATCAAGCCTAGCGCAAGAGGTGAGCTGGAAATAACAACTGTAAACCAGCACTATCTGACAGAAAAGACTCTGAAGGTAAGAACCTTACAGCGCGGTTTCGCCTGGCTTGACACCGGTACCCACGATAGCCTTTCGGAAGCCAGTACCTTTATAGAAGTCATCGAAAAGAGACAGGGGCTGAAAGTGGCATGTCTGGAAGAAATCGCATTCAAACAAGGATGGATTGACAAAGAACAGTTGCTGAAACTTGCCCAACCGATGCTCAAAAACGGTTATGGACAGTATCTGAAAGAACTAGCGGCAAGCAGATAGCACAGATTCTATCATTTATCTTATACGAATATAAAAAGGTGTAAACACAATAGAATATAAAATAATGGAAGAAACAAAGAACTTAGAATTGGGAAGTGGACAAGAGCAAGAAGAGAAGTCAGCTATCGACTTCCAATTGATTTACTCTACACTTATCCTTAACTGGAAATGGTTCGTTCTCTCACTCATTGTATGTTTGGGAATGGGGTATCTCTACTTGCGCTATACAAGACCTCAATATCAGGCTACAGCAAAGTTGTTGATTAAGGATGACGACCAGAACAAGAGCAGAGGTATGGGTAACAGCATGATTCAAAATGCTGCAAACCTCGGTTTTATTTCAAACTCAAACGGTATAGACAATGAGATTGAAATCCTTTCTGCACAAGACTTGGCCACTCAAGCTGTAATAGACATGAAGTGTTATGTGAACTATTATCACAAAGGCACATTCAAGGATCAGCTGGTTTACAAAGAGCAGGAAGTCAACGTAGATTTAGACCTGGCTCATCTCAAGAAACTGAATGCTCCTATCAAACTCAAAATTGAGAAAGACGGCAACCAGTATTTGGTTACAGGTTCATACTATATTCCTGTTGATGCATTCTCATCTCAGAAGGAGCCTGTAAAAATCGAAAAAACTTTAGCAAGTTTACCAGCAAGCATCAACACCCGCGTCGGAACCCTCCACTTCACTCAGAACGGCAAATACGCATTAAAAGACGGTGAGAGCCTGAAGGTGATTATCGTGTCACCAGAAATGGCGGCTAAGGGCTATACAAAAGCACTGGCAGTCAGCCAGACTTCCAAGACGACAACTATTGCCGAACTTGTATTGAAAGACGAAGATCCTCAGCGCAGTATCGACTACCTGAATACATTGATAAAGGTATATAACCGCCAGGCAAACGAGGACAAGAATGAAATTTCTTTCCGCACAGAACAGTTCATCAACCAGCGTCTGGAGAAGATCAACAACGAATTGGGCAATACAGAAGGCCAGCTCGAAAGCTACAAGAAGCGTAACAATGTTGTAGAGATGAAGCTCAACGCAACAGCTGCCATCGCTAACTCAGACACATACGCACAGAAACTCCAGGAGGCTAACACACAGGTTGAACTTCTGAATGAGCTTGGCAAATACATGAACGAACCTGGCAACAGATATCAGCCTATCCCATCAAACGTAGGTCTGACTGATGAAAGTTCAACAGAGTTGATTAACGAATACAACAAGATAGCTCTGAACCGCAATCAGATGTTGCATTCTGCCAGTGAGAATTCTCCAACCGTTACACCATTGTCAGCCCAGTTGGATGACCTTACAAAATCTATCAAGCGTGCCATGCGCCAGGCTAAGCTGGGTATGGAAATCCAGCGTAACAGCATTGCCAAACAAGCTGCCATGTATGCTAGTCAGATAGGTAACTCGCCAGAGCAAGAGCGAGTTCTTACACAGATTGGTCGCCAGCAGGAAGTAAAATCTGGTCTTTACCTGATGCTTCTTCAGAAACGTGAGGAAAACTCCATATCGCTAGCAGCAACGGCAGACAAGGGTAAGGTTATCGATGCTCCTTCATTGGAAGGAAAGGTTAGTCCTAAGAGTCCTATCATTATGTTGATAGCACTGGTACTGGGTATTGCAATCCCTGCCGGCATCCTCTTCCTGAGAGAATTCTTCAAGTACAAGATTGAGGGACATGAAGACGTGATAAAACTCACTCAGATACCTGTCATTGCCGATATTCCTGTGGCAAGCGACGCTACCAAGAAGGAAGGAAAGGCTGACATTGTAGTTCACCAGAATGTAAACAACCTGATGGAGGAGATTTTCCGTGGCCTGCGTACCAATATTCAGTTTATGCTGAAAGAAGGTGAGAAGGTGATGATGTTTACCTCTTCTACATCAGGTGAAGGTAAAACATTCGTGGCATCCAATATCGGTATCTCGCTCGCCTTGCTGGGCAAGAAGGTTATCATGGTAGGTCTGGATATCCGCAAGCCACGTCTGGCAGAGCTTTTCGAGATTGACAACCACCATAATGGTATCACCAATCTGATTATACACGACCATAATACTTGGGATGACATTCAGAAACAGATTCTCTCTTCGGGTGTCAACAGTAAACTCGACCTCCTTATGGCTGGTCCTGTTCCTCCTAACCCAGGAGAGTTAGTAACCAGAGCAAGCCTTGATGACATTATCAGTCAGTTGAAGGAACATTACGACTATGTTATCCTCGATACGGCTCCTATAGGTCTTGTAAACGACAGTTTGCAGCTTGGACGTCTGGCTAATCTCTGCGTATACGTCTGCCGCGCAGATTATACTCCAAAGGCTAGTTTCGGCATGATCAATGGTTTGAAAGCCGAGAATAAATTGCCTAATATGTGCTTAGTACTTAATGCTGTAGACCTCTCTAAGAAGAAGCACAGTTTCTACTATGGTGTAGGTAAGTATGGCAAGTACGGCAAATATGGAAACTATGGATCTTATGGCTCATATGGCAAATATGGAACTTATGGTCAGTATGGCAGCTATGGTAACTACAGCAACAGCCACTATGGCAATGCCAACGACAACAGTATCAAGAAGTAATCAAGAACATACATACAACAAAGAAAAGAGTCTTTCTATCCAGATAGGAAGACTCTTTTAGATTTTAAAAACATTAAGACTATATGGCAACAATTGCAGTAGATTTTGATGGTACAATCGTAACCCACGAGTACCCGAAGATTGGTACAGAGCTACCTTTCGCCACAGAAACATTAAAGATGTTGATTAGAGACCACCACAAGCTTATTCTATGGAGCGTACGCGAAGGAAAGCTCCTGGACGAGGCAGTAGAATGGTGTAGAGAAAGAGGAGTTGAATTCTGGGCTGTAAATAAGGATTATCCTGAAGAGAGTCTGGAGAACAACAATCACTTCTCACGCAAGCTCAAAGCCGACTGGTTCATTGACGACCGAGGTATCGGCGGTTTGCCTGACTGGGGGGAGATTTATCAGATTATCACCAATCATACAAGTTATCGCAGAGTGCTGAAACAGAAGTTCGGCGAACAGCAGGAAGCTCCCAAAAAGAAACATTGGTGGAGCCGCGGATAACAGATAAAGAAGATTCTCCAAAAGATATCATAATAGATACAATAAAAGATATCCCAATAAATAAAAAAGGTGTATTGCTCATTGGCAATACACCTTTTTTATTTATTGGAAGGAATTTACTAGTCTGAATTAGAAGAACAAGTAGCGGTTATCTACTACATGAGCGTTCAGATAAAGCTCGTTCATGAAGTTACCTGCATACTGCATAGCCTTCTGGCGGCACTTCTGCTCGTATGTCTTGTCATCGAACTTAACAGGACGATTAGTCTTGTTAGTAACCTGGAAGAGATAAACACCAGCGTTACCCTTCACAGCATGAGCAGAGAAAGCACCCTTCTTAGTACCTGCAACAGCACCAGAGAGAGCAGGCTCGCTAGCGCCAGTAGCTGCGATGAATACAGGAGCAGCGAAAGTAATCTGGTTTACAGAAGAAACCTTACCACCCTTAGCCTTAGCAGCTGCGATGTTCTTAACACCATTCAACTTAGCCTCAATCATCTCAGCCTTCTTATCCTTGAGCACCTCTGCCTTAACAGTCTCCTTGACAACTGCATCATTCAAATCACGATAACCGATATGATGAATCTTATCAAGAACCACAACCAACAGGTGGTTGTTGTCACCACACTCATAGAGAGGTGAAATCTCACCCTCCTTACTATCGAAGATCCACTTCAAAGCCTCGCGAGTAGAATGGATGTTTGCTACATAGTGAACAGAAGTTGTAATATCCTTTAAGTCCTGAACCTTGTAACCTTCCTTAGCTGCATTCTTCAAAAGATCCTCTGACTTAGGATTAGCACTTACGAAACTAGAGAACTTGTTGTAAACTGTACGGTAAGTACCCTGAGAGAAGTCGATAGGCTTCTTGATAACGGCAGCAGTATACTTGCTGACCATTGCCTTGCGGTCAAGAACCTGAAGAACTACATATCCCTGACCCAGCTGAAGCTGGTTCAAAGAATTGACAGCTGCTGTGTTCAATGTATTGATGAATGTCTTGTTGTCCTTATCCATAGACTGGGCATACTCATACTGCTTGGTAGTCATCCAAGCTTTGTCACCAGTCTGGCCATACTTCTTAGCGATAGCCTCGAAATCAGCACCACCGGCAATAGCGCCCTGAATAGAATCTGCCTTAGTCTTAGCCTCAGCTACTGAGTTAGCAGCAACCTGGATAACACGATACTGTACTGAATCAGGCAATTCCTGCTTAGCTACCAACTTAACGATGTTCAATGTATTGTCACCAGCATTAGCCTTAACAGCAGAAGTAGAACCTACAGCCATAGAATCGAGCTGAGCAGCGATATCACGTGGGAAAGCATCCTTTGAAACAGGAATACCAAGATATGCTACAGTAGAAGCTGACTTACGTACAACCTCTGTAGGATCTGCAGCAGCAGACAACTGTGAGTGATAACCTGCAAATTCCTTGTTAAGAGCAGCACGGTCTGCATTTGAGGCCTGAACCTCGATATCAACAAACTTGATGTCACGGCTCTCAACAGGCTGCTTGAAGCGTGCCTTAATCTCATCATACTTAGCCTTCAGATCGCTTTCAGAAATCTTCACCTTATCATCCTGGATATCAGAGTATGGGAAAGCAGCCAACTGAATCTGGCTCTCTTCATTCTCCTCCTTGAAAGCCATCTTTGCCTCTACAGGGTTTGACAGGAAGCAACCGGCGAGAAGAGCCTGATACTTCTGAGCCAAAGTCTGCTGGCGGAGAGTCTTCTCGATGAATGACCAGTAGTTGTAAATCTTGGTATACTGATCCATCATCTGTGCGTTAGCAGATGGGTTAGCCTTCTGTGCCTTGTAGTCTGCCAAGAACTTCTGGAGAGAAGATGCGTCGAAACGACCTGTCTGCTGATTAACGAAAGGAGTCTGCTGAAGCATAGGGTTAGTACCTGTCTTCAAGATGTCCTGAAGTTCAGCGTCGGTTACTGTAAGACCCAACTTGCTAGCTTCCTTAGCGATAATCTGGTTCTGGATGTAGGTATTCCATACCATATCCTTCACCTGATTCATCTGCTCTTCAGGAAGATTTTCCTGACCCTGTTGCATTTTAATAACTTCTGAATACTCATCAACGAGCTTCTGGAAATCCTGCACGCTGATTTTTTCGCCCAAAACTTCACCAATCTGCTGGCGCTCATTATTCTTTGCTGAATCGCAAGAACGGAAAGCTTCCTCGGCAATAAAGGCGAAGAGGCCGAAACTGATGATACAAACCAGTATCACGCCTCTTTTTCTAATTGTTCCTAATGCTGCCATTACGTTTTAATTATTATTATTATTTTTATTTTTTTCTAAGTTTAGATTGAACCACTTTTAATGCTAGTAGCCAATTGTCTGCAAAAATACAAAAATAATACGAGAAAAGGGAATTTTTTGCTATCTTTTTTGACTATTACCTCAAAAAAAGCAAAAAATTCCCTTTTCCTGCTCAGCTATTTGATGATGTGGAGTTTAACAAGCTCTATTTTACGCGATGTTGACTTGATAATCTTGAACTCAAAGTTATCAAACTTAATCACCTCGTTGAGTTTAGGAAAGCTCTGATATTCATGCAATATCAAACCGCCTACAGTCATATACTCATCACTTTCCGGCAGTTCAAGACCAAACATATCGTTCACCTTGTCAATCTCCAGTCGTGCAGAAAGGAGATAGTCACCATCATCGGTTTTCTTAGCCACATACTTGGCAGCATCGTGCTCATCTTCAATATCTCCGAAGATTTCCTCAACGATATCTTCCAGACTCACCAAACCGCTGGTACCGCCAAACTCATCTACAACGATACCTAAAGACTTCTTCTGCTGCAAAAAAGTCTGCATCAGTTTCTGCGCCTGCATCGTTTCCGGCACAAAAGGAAGTGTACGGATATGATCCTGCCAACGTGAAGGATGATGGAACAGCTCGGAACTGTGAATATATCCCGCAATATGGTCTATATCCTCTTCATATACAATGATTTTCGAATTACCACTCTCTATGAATTTCTGCTGCAGTTCTTCGAGAGAAGTATCCATTTCAACAGCCTGAATCTCAGTACGTGGCACCATACAGTCGCGTACTTTAGTACCGGAGAAATCAAGGGCATTCTGGAATATCTTCACCTCGTCATTAATTTCATCTTCATTGGTAGCGTTATCGATACTTGACTGCACAAGATAATCAAGATCTACCTTAGAAAAGCCTTCATCTGCCCCCTCAGTATCCATCTTCATACCTATCAGACGCAGCAGGCACTTACTCAAGAAAGTACTGAATTTACTGATAGGCCACAATACCACATAGCACAGATAAGCTATCGGACTGAAGATAGAAAGCAAGCGGTTCGGATTAGACTTGAAAAGCGTCTTTGGCAGAAACTCACCTGTAAAGAGTACTATCAGCGTAGACAGAATGGTATCTGCAGGCACCGTAAAGGCTGCATCAAAACCTGCGAAAATCGTATTGTCGAAAAGACTGGCTATCAGGATACCATAAACTACAAGGGCTATATTGTTACCCACGAGCATGGTACTGACGAAGCCATTCGGATGATTATAAAACAAAGATAACAGTCGTTGCGTAAGGCCGTTTTTCTCCTTATCCATCTCCGCCAACATACGGTTGGAAGAGACGAAGGCAATCTCCATTCCGCTGAAGAATGCTGAGAAGACCATTGTAATAAGAATGCCTACGACTAAACTCATATCCACCTGTTCATTCATTATATCTTTTTCTTTTTAATTAGTGCAGGATAGGAATCGTAGTGGCTCTGACAGGTGTAGCCGGCTGACGGAAGTTATTCTTGACAGAATCAGGCTGGCTGCTCAAAGTATCGGCAGCACCACCACCTCCTGTCAGGTCTCCCTTTTCAAAGCTACCCTTCGAATTGCTCACATAATAGCGTGTCATCTTTTCATCACTCCAGAAATGAGAACCCTGAAGCGTTCTTTCCGGAGTAACAAGTTTGCTGAACACGTTACTTGACAATTCGTGCTTATTCTGGTCCCAGGTAAGTTGCTCACTATTGAAGCGCAAACCATCTTTGGTCAGGATGCTCACCCTACCATAAAGCTTCCATATCTTCTGCTGATCATAATAATAAGCTGTATCACACTGGATATAACTATTAATATGGAATTTCTCATCAAACTGCTCCAGCAAAAGTCCCTTATCAAAGATCCACAAAGATGGATTCTTGCTGGTATTCACCTCCCACCGTTCTGTTACGATGCGATATTTCATAACTCCCGAGTCGCTTACCAATGTATTTACACCATACGACGTCATCATCGCCACCGAGTCTTGCGGACGGATGGCGGGCGCAGTATGTTCTACCTGGTTCTGGCAACCAGCCAAAATCAGGAACATCAGGATACCGACAACATAAGAGCCTTTTATTCTATACATTATTATATAGAGATTCTATACATTATTATATATAAGCGGAAGATTAATCCATCTTCCACTTCTTAAACCAATCCTCGTTGAATGTGAATCCGATATTGATACGGAAAGAATTTTCCTTAATCAGATCCTTAGCTGAACTCTTCACCCACTGACCGCTGATATTCAGCATAGAGCGGTTGTTGTAAGCGTTCATGATAGGAATACCGAAACCAGCACTCACGGAGATTTCCTTCGGACCATCAACACCATTCATCTTAAAATAAGGTGTGGCATAGCTGGCACCTACACGATACTGAACACGCTTGAAGAAAGCACGGCTACGCTCTCCATAGCAATACTGGGCACCAAGATTAAACTTGCTTCTATCTTTGTAGATGCCATCCTGCAAAGTGTAATTGGTACCATCAAAACTAGGATAACCTAAGCTACCCCACTTCTGCAGACTGTAATCAAAGCCTACCTTCCACTGGTTGTTATGATTCCACATCACACCCGCACCAATCATGGTAGGCAACTTATAAGCCTTGTCAATAGAGTAAGCAGTGGTATCGGTAACACCATTCTGAGTATCATTAGAAATGATATTCATATCAGCAGAAGCCCCCAGACCATGTCCTGGCGAGAAGGTGACACCCACGGTAGCCCAATCTTTCTTTGAGAACTGATGGGTATACTGTACACCGAAATCAACCTTATAGCTGTTCACCTGCATAGAATAGTAACGGGTGAGGGTCTTGTAATAAGAATTGCTGTAGCTGTTTGATACACTTCTGTCTATACTACCCCAGAGATATGAGAAGTTGGCACCTACGGCCAAGCCCTTGACCGGTTCCCAACCCGCACCGATGTATGCCTGATGCAAACCACCATCGCCGGAATAAGTATTAGTATAGTAAGTTTCCTTGTCAGCATTCACCCATTCTGATGCAGAATAATTATAGCCAACATTGGTAAAAGGAATGATACCGAAGCTCATACCTACATGTGGCAGCAAGCGGAAGCCTGCAACAACATACTCAAAATTTGAGTTATTGGCATTCTTCTTCACACCATTCTCTTCAAAATTTGTCACCTGACCAGAGATACCGGCATCAAGGATGAAAGTCATCGAATCAATCGAAGCATAAGATGCAGGGTTGAGATAGTTTACCTGATTATGCTCATGAAAGCCAAGACCGACTCCATTCATACCGCGATTAAAACCAGAAGTCTGGTCCGACAAGATGCCAAGACCATACTGGCTGTATGGCGAATTAGTACCACTTTGGGCATTAACCATAAGGGCTGACCCCAACAATAGGGTTGCTAAAAAAAGCTTTCTCATTCTTTAATAATCATTCAAAATTATATTCAGAGTGCAAAAGTATTAAAAAAAATCTAGAAAAAAGAAGGATAATTGAAAATAATAAGGTATTTTTGCATCGTGAAACGTTTTAAGCATATTTTTAGTGCCATTTTAGCAGTAATTTTAATCAATTTAACTACTGAAGTGGCTGCACAGGATTTTTCAAGAGACAAAGACTCTGATATTTCTGTGCAGAACAGTCGTGTCAATGAAGAAGCTACTGCGTGGCTCGATTCTGTTGACATTTCTCTCCTGACTTGCGGACCAGGTCAGGAGGTGTGGTCGTATTATGGACATACCGCTCTCCGCATACAGAACAAAGCTATGGGAACTGATGTTGCCGTCAACTGGGGTATGTTCAGTTTTAACCAAAGTTGCTTTGTACTCCGTTTTGTTTTCGGACTCACCGATTACCAGATTGGCATCTACCCTATGAGCGACTTCATTGCCGAATATGCACATGAAGGCAGATGGGTAAGACAGCAGCGCCTCCGTCTCTCCCGTACAGAGAAACTGGGAATTCTGAGAAGCATCGACAAGAATGCACAGCCGGAGAACCGCGTATACCGCTACAATTTCTTCTATGATAATTGTACGACCCGGGCACGCGAGATGATTCTCTCCAACATTGGGAACCAGAGTACCAACTTTAAAGATATCCCTACAACTTCTACCTACAGGGAAGAGATTCACAAACTCAACGGACAGCACCGCTGGGCAAGATTCGGCAATGACCTTCTTTTGGGTTGTCAGGCAGACCGCCCTATCTCACAAAGAGAATGGGAATTCTTGCCAGACAATCTGAGCAAAGACTTTGCCACAGAAGGAAGAACCGACTTTATTGATGCATCTCAGACTACAGACGGCAAAACCAATACAACAAGTGACAGCGGCTATATCACCCTGGTAGATGAAACATCCGATATTATCCCAGTCCAGGCACAAATAACAGACGATACTCCTGTTACACCACAAATGATAGCCATAGCCCTAGCAATCATCATTATAGGAACAACGGTAAGAGAATGTGTAAAAAAGAAAAACTACTGGTGGTTTGATGCCATCCTGCTTGTTCTGACAGGATTACCGGGACTGATTCTCTTTGCCATGATTTTCTCGCAGCATCCTACCGTACAGATAAATTTCCAGATTCTGATACTGAATCCGCTCAACCTCATCTTTGCCTGGAAGACTGTCAAGAGGATGAAAGCAGGTCGTCAGTATTGGTATTTCGAACTCCTGGGATGGCTTCTGCTCATTGCCCTGTTCATGCAGATATGGCAGAACTATGCTGAGGGTATGAGTATTTTGGCACTTTCTTTGCTAGCGAGATACTGCGTCAAGTCGACCATGATGGATTTAAGTCCAAACAATTACGGTTTGCAGAAGCATATCGTAAAGAAATTCAGAAAGAATAAATAGACATTAAAACATACGTAAGGAAACGATTGGCACAACATCGTTTCCGAGCAGAAGAAGATAAACAACAATGATGGTAAACAGATATATCACAGCCCTTTTGGTTGTCCTGGCGGCAACCGGCATGGAGGCGCAGACTTATCAGCAGGCGCTGAAGTTTGCGCTTACGGATATATCCTACGATGAATTCATCCAGCAACCGGAGGCGAAGGCATTGGAGGAGGACATTCTCTGCGTGCTCAAAGCCATCAAAGCGGCATCAGAAGATGAGAGCATCGCAACGCATCATCCTATCCTGTCGGCAACGCTTGCCGCCAATTCTTCTGACATTCTGACAGACATTCATTCACATATTTATTATGATTCCCCTACGGAGCATAGATACAAAGTTCCGTATGGGAGTATTGTTATTCGAGGTCCAGACTGCTGATTTTATGCTTTCAGTAAGCAAAACTCAGAAGATTTGCCATAAAAACAGGTAATAATTGGCAATTCCTTGCAGATTTACAGATATTTTTAGTAAATTTGCAAGCTAGTTATAAACAACAGGAGATTTTACTCCCAAACATCATCGAATAATAATAAAAAATAAATATACAATGAACTTTAACAAAATTCTCCAGTCATTGTTTGGCAACAAGTCAACTCGCGATATGAAGTTGATCCAGCCAATCGTAGAAAAGATCAAGGCAGAGTATCCTAAGATGCAGGCCTTAAGCAATGACGAACTTCGTGCAAAAACAAAAGAACTTCAGAAGTACGTACAGGAGTACGCCAAGGAAGAGAAGGCTAAGATTGCTGAACTCAAGGCTAAAATTGAAGACACTCCTATCGATGAGCGTGAAGGTATCTTCAATCAGATCGACAAGTTAGAGCAGGAAGCACTTGACAAGTATGAGGTAGCCCTCAACGAGGTTTTGCCTCAGGTTTTCGCTATCGTTAAGGATACTGCTCGCCGTTTCGCTGAGAACGAGGAAACAATAGTTACTGCTACCGACTTCGACCGCGAGCTGGCTTCTAATCCAGCTAACGACTTCGTTACCATCGATGGCGACAAGGCTATCTATCACAACCACTGGACAGCCGGCGGTAATGATATGAAATGGGAAATGATTCACTACGATGTACAGCTCTTCGGTGGTGTTGTTCTCCATCAGGGTAAGATTGCCGAGATGGCTACCGGTGAGGGTAAGACCCTTGTAGGTACAACACCTATCTTCCTGAATGCCTTGACTGGTAATGGTGTTCACGTCGTTACCGTGAACGACTATTTGGCTAAGCGTGACTCTGAGTGGATGGGACCTCTCTATATGTTCCACGGTCTCTCTGTAGATTGTATCGACAAGCACCGTCCTAATTCCGACGAGCGTCGCAAGGCATACCTGGCAGATATCACCTTCGGTACCAACAACGAGTTCGGTTTCGATTATCTTCGTGATAACATGGCTACCAACCCAGCCGATCTGGTACAGCGCCAGCACAACTACGCCATCGTCGATGAGGTCGACTCAGTGTTGATTGATGATGCCCGTACTCCATTGATTATCTCTGGTCCTATTCCAAAGGGCGACGACCAGATGTTTGAGCAGTATCAGCCATTGGTTGAGAAACTTTATGAGGTACAGCGCAAGCAGGCTACAGAATTGCTCGCCGAGGCTAAGCAGAAGATTAACGAAGGTACAAAAGCTAAGAATCAGGAACTCCTTGATGAAGGCTTCCTCGCACTCTTCCGTTCTTACAAGGCATTGCCTAAGAACAAGCCATTGATCAAGTATCTTTCTGAGGAAGGTATCAAGGCTGGTCTGCTGAAAACCGAGGAGTACTACATGGCAAACAACAACCGTGAGATGCCTAAGGCTACTGAGCCATTGTACTTCGTAGTAGACGAGAAAATGAATTCTGCCGACCTTACCGATAAGGGAACCGACTGGTTGGCTAAGCAGGTAAACGACAAGGAACTCTTCGTATTGCCTGATATCACAACAGAAATGAGTGAACTCGAGGCACGTACAGACCTTACCGACCAGGAGCGTCTTGACAAGAAAGACGAGATGCTGGCTCACTATGGTGTACAGAGCGAACGTGTTCACACCTTGCAGCAGCTCCTGAAGGGTTACACCATGTTCAATAAGGACGACGAATATGTTGTCATGGACGGACAGGTGAAGATTGTGGATGAGCAGACAGGACGTATCATGGAAGGCCGTCGCTGGAGCGATGGTTTGCACCAGGCTATTGAAGCTAAGGAGCACGTAAAGGTAGAGGCTGCTACACAGACCTTTGCTACCATCACACTTCAGAACTACTTCCGTATGTACCACAAACTCGCAGGTATGACCGGTACAGCAAGTACAGAGTCAGGTGAGTTCTGGGATATCTACAAACTCGATGTTGTTGAGATTCCAACCAACCGCCCTATCCAGCGTAAGGACTTGGATGACCGTGTATACAAGACTGCCCGCGAGAAATATCGTGCAGTTATCGACGAAATCGAGGAAACACGTAATGCTGGCCGCCCAGTCTTGGTAGGTACAACATCTGTCGAGATTTCTGAGTTGTTGAGCAAGATGTTGAAGATGCGTAACATTCCTCATAATGTATTGAACGCTAAGCTGCACCAGCAGGAGGCTCAGATCGTAGCCGAGGCAGGTCGCTCAGTAAACGGTAAGGGTGCCGTAACCATCGCTACCAACATGGCAGGTCGTGGTACCGATATCAAGCTGACTCCAGAGGTAAAGGCTGCAGGTGGTCTTGCCATCATCGGTACAGAACGTCATGAGAGCCGCCGTGTAGACCGTCAGCTCCGTGGTCGTGCTGGTCGTCAGGGTGACCCAGGTTCTTCTGTATTCTATGTATCATTGGAGGATAAGCTGATGCGTCTGTTCGCTTCAGAGCGTATCGCCAAGGTTATGGACCGTCTCGGTTTCGAGGATGGCGAGCGTATCGAGAGCCCAATGATCAGCAAGAGCATCGAGCGTGCTCAGCGCAAGGTTGAGGAAAACAACTTCGGTATCCGTAAACACCTCTTGGAGTATGATGACGTGATGAACCGTCAGCGTACCGTTATCTACGAGAAGCGTCGCCACGCCCTCATGGGTGAGCGTATCGGTATGGATATTGCCAACATCATTTGGGACCGCGTATTGAACATCGTTAACAACAACGACTTCTTCGGTGCCAAGGAAGAGTTCCTGAAAGTTCTCGCTATGGAGATTCCATTCAACGAGGATGAGTATGAGAACGGCAGACGTGAGGATTTGGCAGAGCGTGCTTTCCAGGAGGCTATGGCTACATTCAAGCGTAAGACAGACCGCATCCAGGCTACAGCTATGCCTATCATCAAGCAGGTATACGAAAACCAGGGTGCTATGTACGAGCGCATCATGGTGCCTATCACAGACGGCAAGCGCATGTACAATATTCCTTGCAACCTCAAGGAGGCATACGAGAGCGAGGCTAAGAACGTAGTGAAGGAGTTTGAGAAGAGCGTTGTTCTCCAGATTATCGATGACGACTGGAAGGAGAACCTCCGCAAGCTCGATGAACTGAAGCACTCTGTACAGAATGCAAGCTACGAGCAGAAGGATCCTCTCCTCATCTTTAAGTTGGAGAGTGCCAAGGTTTGGGATGCCATGATCAATGACATGTACGACCGTATTACAAGTATCCTGATGCGTGGTCAGATTCCAGTAATGGAGCAAGAGCAGCCAGTTCAGGAGGCAGCTCCTGAGCAGCACACTCAACAGAACTATGTAGAGAGCAAGGTAGATTTGGATGCAGAGCGTGAGGCACAGGAGGCAGCTGCAAACCAGGATACCCGAGAGGGCGCACAGGTAAACCGCACTCCTTACCGTGCAGAGCACATGCCACGTCCTAACGACCCATGTCCATGCGGAAGCGGCAAGAAGTTTAAGAACTGCCACGGCAGAAACCTGTAATCACAGAAAATGATGATGCTCTTATATACAATAAGGTATAAGAACATCCATCATCAGAAATAATGATAAGAATACCTAGATTTGATGATACTCTCATCATTTCTAGGTATTTTTGTTTTAAAACTACATTATTGCTACCAAGTTGCAAAAATTATTAGTATTTTTGCAGTCGAAAAGAAAAAGAGTTGACCATGAGGTCATGCCCCAAAGAAAAGAACAAGATTAAAACAAGGAAAGATATATGAAATTATCAGAACTTAAAACAGGTGAAAGCGCCGTTATCGTCAAGGTATCAGGACACGGTGGCTTCAGAAAGAGAGTCATTGAGATGGGATTCATCAAGGGCAAGAAGGTAGATGTACTCCTTAACGCCCCACTCCAGGATCCAGTAAAATACAAGATTATGGGCTATGAAGTTTCTCTCCGCCACAGCGAAGCCGACCATATCGAGGTGGTTTCCATTGATGAAGCCAAGAACGATGCAAAGCTCAGCAAGGCGGAAGAAGAAGACCGCCAGCAGGTAATTGACTCAAAAATAGTAGATTCCAACGATAGCGACGAGCAGGCGCTCGGCGACAAGATGCTCGTGGCTGAAAGAAAAGACAATGCCAGCAACGAGGCTTTGGCTGAGCAGGAAGCAGAACGACTCCACCGCGTCATCAATGTGGCACTGGTAGGTAACCCAAACTGCGGTAAGACTTCCCTCTTCAACTTCGCATCGGGTGCTCACGAACGTGTTGGAAATTATAGTGGTGTAACCGTGGATGCCAAGGTGGGCGAAGCCGATTTCAACGGCTACCACTTCAATCTGGTAGATTTACCAGGCACCTATTCGCTTTCAGCCTATTCTCCGGAAGAACTCTATGTGCGCAAGCAGCTCATCGAGCATACGCCGGATATCGTTATCAACGTCATCGACACCAGCAACCTGGAGCGCAATCTCTATCTCACCACACAGTTGATAGATATGCACATCCGCATGGTCTGCGCCCTCAATATGTTTGATGAAACCGAGAAGCGTGGCGATAACATCGACTACGACAAACTGGGCGAACTCTTCGGTATCTCGATGATTCCTACCGTCTTCACCAATGGCCGAGGCGTGGACAAGCTCTTCGAGACCATCATCGAACTCTACGAAGGCAAGGAAGATTCCAGCGCTCACTATCGCCATATCCACATCAACCACGGACATGAGATAGAGCACGGCATCGAACATATCCAGAAATATCTGAAGGCAGATGATTCCATCCGCCAGCGCTACTCTACCCGATACCTCTCTATCAAGTTGTTGGAGAATGATAAGCACGCCGAGGAATACGTCAGCCATCTGAAATCGGCCAAGGAAATCTTTGCAGCCCGTGATGAGGCAGCCAAGCGCGTGAAGGAAGAGACCCTGGAGGATAGCGAAACCGCCATCATGGATGCCAAATATGGTTTTATCCATGGCGCATTGCAGGAAGCAGGCTATGAACCGGGCAAGGCGAAGGATACCTATCAGGTAACCCACCTCATCGACAGCATCCTGACCAATAAATATGTAGGCTTCCCAATCTTCGTTCTCCTGCTGTTCATCATGTTCTCAGCCACCTTCGTACTGGGCGAGATTCCTAAGGGATGGATTGAGGACGGCGTGGCATGGCTGGGCGAGTTCATCAGCAATACAATGCCAGATGGACCAGTGAAGGATATGCTGGTAGATGGTGTGATTGGTGGTGTAGGTGCCGTGATTGTCTTCCTGCCACAGATTCTGATTCTGTATTTCTTCATTTCTTATATGGAGGATTCGGGATATATGGCTCGTGCAGCCTTCATCATGGATAAGCTGATGCACAAGATGGGGCTGCATGGCAAGTCATTCATCCCGCTGATTATGGGATTCGGATGTAACGTACCTGCAGTGATGGCAACAAGAACCATCGAGAGTCACCGTTCGCGTCTGGTTACGATGCTGATTCTGCCATTGATGAGCTGTTCTGCTCGTCTGCCAATCTACATCATGGTCATCGGAACGTTCTTTGCCATCCAATACCGTTCGCTCATCATGGTATCGCTCTATCTCATCGGCATCTTCCTAGCCGTGATATTGAGCCGCATCTTTGCCAGTTTCGTGGTGAAGGGCGAAGATACCCCATTCGTTATGGAGCTGCCTCCTTACCGCTTCCCTACCTGGAAGGCGATAGGCCGACATACCTGGGAGAAGGGTAAGCAGTACTTAAAGAAGATGGGTGGTATCATCCTTGTGGCAAGTATCATCGTATGGGCTTTGGGTTATTTCCCTCATAATGAAGAACTTGATACCCAGGCTCAGCAGGAACAGAGCTATATCGGCAGAATCGGTAAGACCATCGAGCCTATCTTCACCCCACAGGGTTTCGACTGGAAACTGGATGTGGGCTTGGTTTCCGGTGTGGGTGCCAAGGAGATTGTAGCCTCAACAATGGGCGTGCTCTACAGCAACAACGACAGTTTCTCTGATGATCAGGATTACAACGATGAAGACGGAAAATACGAAGTCTTGAAGAAGCAGATGACTTCAGACCTGAAGAAGACCTACGGTTACAGCGATGCCGAGGCAGCAGCGAAGGCAACGCTCACCGCCTACTGTTTCCTCCTCTTTGTATTGCTCTACTTCCCTTGCATCGCCACCATCGCTGCCATCAAGGGCGAGACGGGCAGTTGGAAATGGGCAGGCTTCGCTGCCGGCTACACCACGCTTCTGGCATGGGTAGTATCAGCCCTGGTCTTCCAGATAGGAAGTTTGTTTATCTAATCAAGGTGTCTGCTTTAAGAAAACAAACAAAGAGAGCGCACAACACCTGAACGACAGCCGCACAACAGCTGAGCGACGCTCGCACAACACCTGTTGTGCAAGCGCACATCAGCTGTTGTGCGGCTCACTATTTAATATATCCTGAAGACTTATTCAATATATCTGAAAGACTTCAAGTAACTGTTCGGAAGACTTATGTCATATCCTTGAACGCCATCAATCATATCCTTAAACGACATCAACCATATCATTAGAAGACATCAACCGTATCCTTATTCAAGATAATCTCTTTCCTACCTTTGCGGCAACAAACGCAATCATCAGACCCAGACAGGCGGCAATACTGATGGCAATGCGGAGACCGGTAGCCTCAGCAAGCCATCCGATAACCGGAGGTCCTACAAGGAAACCGAAGAAACTGATGCTCGAAACGATAGTAATGGCGATACTCGCCTTGATGGTTCCCAGTTTTCCGGCGATACTGTAACAGATAGGAACCGACGAAGAGATGCCGAAACCTACCAGCAGGAAGCCCAAGGTGGCAGGAATGAGATAAGGCAAGGCAGCAGCCAGCCACAAGCCGCCCAATATCAAACCACCACAAACCTTCAATACTCTGGCTGGGCCGTATTTCGTAACAAACCCATCAGCCATGAATCTACCCAACGTCATCGCACCCATACCAGCCACATAGCCCGCACGGATAAAAGCCTCATCGGGTTTTACTACTGATGAAAAATATACGCTACTCCAATCGTAAACGGTACCTTCACAGAACATGCCTGCAAATCCCATCAGTCCCAAAAGGAACAGAATCGGGTCAATGGTCTTGAAAGAGAACTTTGGAACATCCTCCTCTTCTGCTTTCGCCATGGCATCATTAATCAGAAAGCGGAAACCGACAGCAATGATGAGAATACTCAGAGCCAGGATAGTTCCAAAGTGGACATCTATCGGGAGTAAAGTATTGGCAAAGATGGCACCGATGATACCACCGGAGAATCCACCCAGACTCCACAGACCATGAAACGACGACATGATGTTGCGCCCATACATCTTCTCTACCAGACATGCCTGCGTATTGGTGGCAATGTTCATCAGATTCGCCATCATTCCGAAAGCAATAAGACTCAAAATCAGATGAAAAACCGTAGTACTGCTACCGATGCTGAAAAGAACCAGGGCATAGAGCACCTCAGAGAGAACCAGCATCTTCTTGCTGCCAAATCTACTCACCAGGATACCCGAGAAAGCCATCATCAGAAGTTGGCCGATAGGAATGGCGAAAAGCACCGTTCCCAACTGGCCGTTGCTCAGATGCAACATCTGTTTTACATCCGGAATACGGCTTGCCCAACTGGCAAACACTACTCCCGGCACAAAATAATAAGCCGCAACCGCCACTCGCTTGCGCGCCAAATCACTTAAATTACTCAAACTGACTGTCATCCTTAATAATATACCTATTATAAATACTCATTTCTATTAGCGGCTGCAAAATTACAAAAAAAAACAGAAAAAGACTGATATTTGAACAATAAATGTTGCGCCGTTTGAGATTTTTGCCGTACCTTTGCACTCAGAAAAAGAATTAAAAACAAACTAGCAATGAAGAAACAAACAATGATTAACCTGGCACTCGCCCTCACTCTGGCAATGCCTACCCTACCCGCCTTCGCCCAGAAGGCGATGAGCAAGAAAGAAATTGCCGAAAAAGAAAAGGCTTTCAAGAACCTTCAGCATCCTTGGAAGGGAAAGAAGGTGGCTTACTTCGGCGACTCCATCACAGACCCTAACATCAAGGCATCAAAAGTAAAATACTGGGGATTCCTGCAGGATTGGCTCGGCATCACCCCTTACGTTTATGGTGTGAGCGGCAGACAGTGGAACGATATTCCCCGTCAGGCAGACCAACTGCAGAAGGAACATGGTGATGATTTCGATGCCATCCTCATCTTTATGGGTACCAACGATTACAATAACGGTGTGCCTGTAGGCGAATGGTACACAGAGACTTTCGACAGCGTGAGAGTTGCCCGCCACAAGCCAAGCGAAATGGTACAGCGCCGCCACCGCCACTTCTGCATGGACAAGAATACATTAAAAGGCCGCATCAACATCGCCATGTCGAAGTTGAAGCTGATGTATCCTACCAAGCAAATCGTGGTGATGACTCCTGTGCATCGTGCTCTCTTTGCCAGTGGTGACAAGAACATCCAGCCAGATGAGATGTACGAGAATGCGCGTGGCATCTTCTTCGATGAATACGTGAAAGCTATCAAGGAAACAGGCAATGTCTGGGCGGTTCCGGTCATCGACCTCAACTCCCTTTCCGGTCTCTTCCCTCTTTACGATGCTGGTGCGCAGATGTTTAACAAACCGGATACCGACCGTCTTCATCCAAATGATGCCGGCCACTCTCGCATGGCTAAGACCATTATGCAGCAGCTCTCTGCATTGCCTTGCGTCTTCTAGAAATCCGCATCATTTTCTGCCCGCGTACTTGAGCATCTATACCCACGTACAGTAATCAATGCCTCGTTTCTCACACTCTCCTCGCAGGGCGGCGAGGAAGTAGCTGCGCTCGCTGCCCCAACCACGAACCTTGCGCTCGTGATCTATGCTCTGCTTCAAGCGCTCATCGCTGTAAGCGGCAAAGCGGGCTGCATACTCTGAAATTCTTGACTCGGCATAACCTGCACCAACAGTTGATGACTCAGCAGTAGCTGCCTTAATTGTTGATGACTCGGCATTAACTGCCATTACACTCTCATTGTTCTTTAAATCTGAATTTGGATTCATAAAGATAATTATTTTAAGTTGTTAAACACTTACACATTCTTTTACCACCGTGGTTATCTCTATGCGAAACTCGGTTGGTGTGCCGCAACTGGGCAACTCTTAATGCTTGATTTCGGGTGTAAAAGTACATCATTATTCTGAAACCACCAAATTTTTTCGGGATTATTTTTCCTGTTTTTTTCCCTTCTTCTAAAGAAGAAGATTCTTCGGGGTAGCAGATAGTAAGGAAGAGAAATCCTTTAATGGTTAAACTTTCCTATATTTGCATTATAATAGTATTATAATAATAAAATTATAATTACCTTTGTAAATTGACAATCAGAAAGATACAAACAATTGAAATATAAAAACAAAGAATGATATGATACAGCAAGTAGAATTTTCATTGCGTCCGCTTCCTCGCGGCTTTCACCTCGTAACCAACGAGGTGATGAGGAACCTGCCAGCGCTGCCTAAGACAGGGATTCTGAATCTCTTCGTAAGACATACCAGTTGCGGATTGTCGCTGAACGAGAACTTCGACCCAGATGTGAGACATGACTTGAAGGGTATCTTCGAAAGACTGGTTCCGGATGGCGACCCAAGATACCTGCACCAGGATGAAGGACCGACGGATATGTCGGCTCATGCAAAATCGAGCATGGTTGGTGTATCGCTCACCATTCCCATTACCAACGGCAGATTAAACCTCGGAACATGGCAGGGGATCTACCTCTGTGAATTCAGAGAGGGAGGCGGAAGCCGACACCTCATCGCAACGATTA
>ERZ780226.872-NODE-872-length-25733-cov-6.923008_pt1 | contig 25733 bp, 20 predicted proteins | sample MGYA00511165_ERZ780226 | MGnify/ENA primary metagenome ERZ780226 (study PRJEB29588, sample SAMEA2152373) | human gut metagenome | biome: human gut; feature: human-associated habitat; material: faeces | place: Denmark | collected 2008/2010 ...
CCGCCGCACTTGGGGCAGCGACCGGGCATCCGCTCCACCAGAGGCTTGGTACTCTTACACTCCGGGTAGCCCGGGCAGGCCAGAAATTTACCGAACCGGCCGGTTTTCACCACCATTTTCCGTCCGCACAGCTCGCAGACCTCGTCGGTCTCCTCCTCCGGCACCTTCAGGTGAACCCCCTCCAGCGCCGTCTCCGCGTCAGACAGCTCCTTGCTGAAATCCTTGTAGAAATCCGCCAGCAAGTCCTTCCAGTTCTGCTTGCCCGTCTCCACATCGTCCAGACGGGACTCCATATTGGCGGTAAACTCCACATCGATGATATCGGTGAAGCGCTCCACCATCAGCCCGGTGACGATCTCGCCCAGGGGCGTGGGGGCAAGGCGCTTGTCCTGCTTGACCACGTACTCCCGGTCTTCAATGGTGGACACGGTGGCAGCGTAGGTGGAAGGACGTCCGACGCCCTTTTCCTCCATGGCCTTGACCAGCGTCGCCTCGGTATACCGGGCGGGGGGCTGGGTGAAATGCTGCTCCTTCTGGATGTTGGAGGGGAGCGTCTTCTCCCCCACCGCCAGATCCGGCAGCGGAGAGCCGACGGCCTCCTGCTCATCGTCCCGTCCTTCTTCGTAAACGGCAATGAAGCCGGCGAAGCGCAGGCTCTGATGGCTGGCGCGGAACACATGCCCGGCGCACATGGTGTCGATGGACACGGTGTCATAAACGGCGCAGGCCATCTGCGTCGCGAGGAAGCGGCTCCAGATCAGCTTGTAGAGCTTATACTGATCGGGGGTCAGACTGGTACGCACCCGTTCCGGCTCCAGTTCCACATGGGACGGCCGGATGGCTTCGTGGGCGTCCTGCGCCCCTGCCTTGGTCTTGAACACATGGTGCTGGCCGTAATAATACTCATTTCCGTAGCGGCTGCGGATAAACCCGGCGGCAGCGTCCATGGCCTCGTCGGAAAGCCGCAGAGAGTCGGTACGCATGTAGGTAATTAAACCGGTGGTACCTTCCCCTGCCACGTCCACGCCTTCATACAGCTGCTGGGCGACCATCATGGTCTTTTTCGGCGTGAAGCCCAGCTTCCGGGATGCCTCCTGCTGCAGGGTGGAGGTGGTGAAGGGCGGGGCGGAATAACGCTTTTTCTCCGCTTTTTTGACGTTGGTAACGTCGAATTCCTTCCCGTCGATGTCGCCGATCACGGCAAGGGTATCAGCCTCATTCTCCAGCTCCCGCTTCTTTTCCTCGCCCCAGTAGTGGGCGACAAAGGCGCCGGGCTTGCCCTTACGGTTCAATGTCACGTCCAGCGTCCAGTATTCCTTGGGCTGGAACGCGCGAATTTCGTTTTCCCGGTCAACCACCAGCCGGGTGGCGACGGACTGAACGCGGCCTGCGGACAGACCCCGCCGTATCTTCTTCCACAGCAGCGGGGAAAGCTCATAGCCCACGATCCTGTCCAGAATACGCCGCGCCTGCTGGGCGTCAACCAGATCATAGTCGATATCCCGGGGGTGGCGGATGGACTCCTTGACCACCTTCTGGGTGATCTCATTAAAGGTCACACGCTGCGCCTTCCCGTCGGGGAGGTTCAGCAGCTCTTTCAAATGCCACGAAATGGCCTCGCCCTCCCGGTCAGGGTCGGTTGCGAGGTATACGGTTTTCGCCTTTTCCGCATCGGTTTTCAGTTCCTTGATCAGGGCTTCCTTGCCCCGGACAGGGATATAGTGAGGGGTGAAATCATGCTCCAGATCCACACCCATCGTGCTTTTCGGCAGATCCCGGAGATGCCCCATGCTGGCCTTGACAACATAATCGTCTCCTAAATATTTGCCAATGGTCTTTGCCTTGGAGGGGGACTCCACAATCACCAGATTTTCAGGTTTGCCCATGAATGAAAATTCTCCGTTTCGTTACTTCAGATTCAGCGGTTACGTCTCTCTATTTCCCGCTCAGAACAATGCGCTTGCCCGGCAGGCGCCTGATAATGCCCTTCAGTTCCAGCATGGTCAGGCTGGAAAGCAGCTTTCCGGTGGACAGACCGGTTTCGGCGATCACATCGTCCACCAGCCGCTGCCCGCCGCTTAAGGCGTCCACAATGGTCTGCTCCTCCGGCGACAGCTTCGGCCTGACCGAGCCTACGTCACTATAAGGCGCGCAAGGCGTCTTGTCAATGCCCTGAGGGGCTAAATCTTTTTTAAGATTCTCATTTTTCCGGGGAAGACGCAGTTTCTGCGCCACTTTCAGCAGCGGTTTTTCCGCTTCCGCGGCCTTGCGCACCTCGTCCGGATAGGCCGTCTGGTGGGCGGGCGCATCTTCCTTCCGAATCTTATCCGGAAAGAGGGCTTCGTATTCGCTCAGAACGTCCCAGCCGGAGGAAACCATGATCGCCCCGTCCCGCAGAAGCCGGTTGCTCCCCACAAAGGACGGCTGGTCGATGTTTCCCGGCACCGCGAACACGTCCCGCCCCTGCTCGGCGGCTAAGCGGGCGGTGATCAGCGCGCCGCTTTTCTCCGGCGCTTCCACCACCAGCACCCCGCAGCTCAGGCCGCTGATGATACGGTTCCGCTTGGGAAACGTCCATTTTGCCGGCGGCGTCCCCGGCGCGAACTCGCTGAGAATGCAGCCGTATTCCTCCGTGTCCCGGAACAGCGCCCGGTTGGAAACGGGATAAACGATATCCGCACCGCAGCCCAGCACACCCACCGCAGGCGCGCCTGCGGTCAGCGCTCCGGACATGGCCATGCCGTCGATGCCGTAGGCCATCCCGGATACCACAATGCCGCCGCAGCGGGCAATCTGATAGCCCATGCGCTTGGCGGTGGTCAGGCCGTAGGCCGACGCCTTCCGGGTGCCGACCACGCCGATCACCGGGCTTCCGTCAAAATCCGGCAGCCGCCCCTTGTAGTAGAGAACATTGGGCGGGTCGGCAATGTTTTTGAGCCGCGCGGGATAAGCCGCATCCTGACAGGTCAGGATGTGGAGCTTTTCCCGGTCACAGGCTTCCAGAATTTCCTCCGCGGAGGTCAGATTTTTCTCCCGAAGGGCAGTCTTTGCCTCCTCGCTGAGACCGATGGCGTCAAACGCCCCGTCGTCGGCGAAGTAAATGTCCTCAGGATCCCGAAAATGCTGCAACAGTGCCATTTTGTCCCGGTCGTTCAGCCCGGGGCGATGGGCGAACCATATCCAGTGTACCAGCATTTTCTCACCTGTTTCTCTCTCTATTGCTTCATCTGCCACATGACAATGGCCGCCGCCACCGCCGCGTTCAGGGACTCACAGCGCTTATTCATGGGGATGATAAGCTCCCCGTCGGCGCTTTCCAGAATTTCCCGGCGCACGCCCTGCCCTTCGCTGCCAATGACCACCGCCATGCCGCGAAGGTCGGCATTGCGCAAATCCTTCGCCCGCTGACTCAGTGCCGTCACGGCCACAGGAATTCCGGCAACCCCGCAGGCGGCCTTTACCTCCGCCCAGTCCGCTTTCACCGGCTGGGTGCGGAACACCGCGCCCATGCTGGCGCGTACCGTCTTGGGGCTGTAGGGGTCGGCGCAGCCTTCCAGCAGCGTCACAGGAATGTCCAGCGCGTCCGCCGTGCGCAGAATGGTTCCAAGGTTTCCCGGGTCCTGAATGCCGTCCAGCAGCAGGCAGCCGAGCTGGGGCACATACGCTTTTCTTTCCGGCAGGCGGCACAGAAACAGCGCCCCCTGAGGACTTTCCATGGGGGAGATGGAGGCCATCACATCCTCCGGCACACGGAAAAGCCGCACCGATTCCGGCACGTCCGCATGAACGCCGTCGGATAAGATCACCGTGTCCAGTCCCGGATACCAGCGGACGGCCTCCGCCAGAAGCTTGACCCCGTCGGCAGCGAACAGCCCCGCTTCCTCCCTTGCCTTCCGGGAAGAAAGCAGCTTTTTCACCTGCTGCAGAAGGGGATTTTTCCGGGAGGTGATTCTTTGCTCCGTCACAGCTTCTGCACCCTGCTGAGGGCGTAATTGTCCCCCAGAACCACCATCACGTCTCCCTCCTGAATCCGGTAATCCGCGGCGGGGGAAACGTTGGTCTTGTCCCCGTTTTCCACGGCGATGATGTTCACGCCCAGCTTCGCCCGGACGTTCAGCTCATTGATGCACTTGCCGATCCAGCTCTTGGGGGCAGGAACTTCCAGAATTCCGTAGTCCTGGGAAAGCTCGATGTAATCCAGCACATTGTGGGAGTACATGCTTCTCGCCAGCCGCTGGGCGTGCTCCTGCTCCGGAATGACCACCCGGTCGGCACCCAGCTTTTCCAGAACCAGCCGGTGGGTCTCGTCGTGGGCTTTGCAGACGATGTAGGGCGCGCCCAGCTCCTTTAAGTTCATGGTGATCAGCACGGAGGCCGCAAGATCGTCGCCGATGGCAATGACCGCGCAGTCAAAATTCCGCACGCCCAGCGCCCGCAGGACTTCCTTGTCCCGGGCGTCGCCCACCACCGCGTGGGTGACGTCGTTGGCAAGCTGCTGCACAAGGTCGTTGTGCACGTCCATGGCCAGCACCTCCGCCCCCAGCGTGCACAGCTGCCGCGCCAGAGAGCCGCCGAAACGGCCGAGACCGATGACAATGTAAGACTTCATAATTCTCTCCTTATCCGATCAGCAAATTGGTTTCCGCATAGCGGAACCGCTCCTCCGCCCGGTTTCCCGCCAGGAAGCCCAGGCTGATGGTCAGTACGCCGACCCGTCCGAAATACATATAAATAATGATCAGAATCTGCGCCGGGATACTTAAGGAAGCCGTACCGCCCGCGCTTAATCCCACGGTCGCCAACGCCGAAACCGCCTCATACACGGCGTCCGTAAAGCCCATGGGCGACGTGGCACTGATGAAAATGCCGCCGAAAACGGCCAGTGCCAGCACGATAAAGGCAATGATCATGGCGTTCTGGGTCTGCTCCTCGGGGATCGTCCGCTTGAAGGCGCAGACCGTGCTTTTCCCTCTGGCTCTCGCCCAGATGGTCAGCACCAGCACCAGAAACGTCACGGTCTTGATGCCGCCGGCGGTGGAGCCGGAGGAGCCGCCGATGAACATCAGCACGCTGGAAAAGGCCTTGCCGCTTTCCGTAAGCTTTGCCTGATCAATCGCTGCAAACCCCGCGGTGCGCAGTGTCGCGGACTGGAAAAAGCCGTTGAGCAGCTTTTCGCCCACAGTCATGCCGCCCAGCGTCTCCGGGTTGTTCCATTCCAGCAGACAGGTTCCCGCCCAGCCGACGGCAAGCAGCGCCGCCGTGATCAGCAGTACCAGCTTGGTGTACACGCTGAACTTGCGCAAGGAGCGCTTCCGGGCAATGTTCTCCCACACCAGAAAGCCCAGGCCGCCGATGATGATCAGCGCCGACAGCGTCAGAAGCACAACGGGGTCTGCGTTAAATTCTATCAGGCTCTGCCCCGGGGCAATGGCGCCGAAAATGTCAAAGCCCGCATTGCAGAACGCGGAAACAGAGTGAAAAATGCCCCAGCGCAGCGCTCTTGTAAACCCATACTCCGGCCAGAACCGAAGGGTCAGAATGATCGCCCCCACGGCCTCCACGGAGAAGCTTCCGGTAAGCACCAGCTTTTGCAGCCGCACCACGCCCTTGATATCGTTCACGCTCAGGGACTGGGCGATCATCAGCCGCTGCTGGAGGCCGATCTTCCTGCGCAGCAGAAAAATCAGCAGTGTCGCCACGGACATGAAGCCCAATCCGCCAATTTGAATCAGACACAGAATCACAATCTGGCCAAAGCCGCTCCACTGGCTCCAGGTATCGTACAGCACCAGTCCCGTCACGCAGGTGGCGGAGGTGGCCGTAAACAGCGCCGGGCGCAGCCCGCAGGACACCCCGTCCCGGGACGCGGCGGGCAGAGTCAGCAGCAGCGCCCCCAGGAGAATGATCGCGGCAAACATCAGTGCAACCATCTGCGTGGTAGCAATGTGCCTGGGTCGGTGCTTCATCCAGAAGACCACCAGCTTTCCCCGCAGAGACATATTTGCGCTCCTTTCCGGCAGGCACACCCCGCCATCATACGTTTTCTCTATTATAGCAACTTTACATTCTTTTGCAAGTCTCAATTCATCCCAGCCGCAAAATAGGCAATTTACATTTTCTCCCGTCTGTGTTATACTGGTCAAAAAATTTGAAAGGGGCAGAGTTTATGAGTTATACAGAAAGCTGGTCGGGAAAGATCAACCGCAAGCTTCTAAAAAAGCTGCACATCATTGATGTCGCCGCCGGGCGGGAGAAAGCTGATCTGGTTCTGAAAAACGCCACCTATGTCAACGTGTTTTCCGGGGAGCTGGACACCGGCGACATTGCCGTGGCGGAGGGTCTGATCGTGGGTCTCGGCAGCTACGAAGGCCGGGACGAAGTGGACATGACCGGCAAGATCGTCTGCCCCGGCTTCATCGACGCCCACATCCATCTGGAATCCAGTCTGGTTTCCCCCGCGGAATTTGCCCGGGCAGTCATCCCCCACGGCACCACCACCGTTATCACCGACCCCCATGAGATCACCAACGTCATGGGCACCGACGGCATCGACTATATGCTCTGCGCCACGGAAGGGCTGCCGGTGGACACCCAGTTTATGATCCCCTCCTGCGTCCCGGCGTCGGCGCTGGACGAAAGCGGCGCGAATCTGGACTACCGGGACATCGACAGCTTTTTCGACCACCCCCGGGTGCTGGGTCTTGCGGAAATGATGAATTTCCCCGGCGTGATCTCCGCCGACTCCCCCACCGTTGCCAAGATCATTGCGTCTCAGGCGCACCACAAGAAGATCGACGGCCACGCCCCCGGTCTTTCCGGCACCGACCTGAACGCCTACATTGCCGCCGGTGTCTACTCCGACCACGAGTGCGCGGACATTGACGACGCCATGAAGAAGCTGAAGCTGGGTCAGTTCATCATGATCCGGGAGGGCACCGCCGCCCGGAATCTGGAGGCTCTGATGCCCCTGATCAAGTCCCAGAAATATTTCAGCCGCTGCATGTTCTGCACCGACGACAAGCACCCCAGCGATCTGCTGGAAAAGGGTCACATCGATTACATCTGCCGGGAAGCTGTCGCCATGGGTGCCGACCCCATCATGACCGTGCAGGTGGCCTGTCTCCACGCCGCCCGGTACTTCCTGCTGAATAACCGGGGCGCCATCGCCCCCGGATATCTTGCGGACTTCGCCATCGTGGAGGATTTGAAGGACTTCCACGTGGTGACGGTGTACAAGCGGGGCAAGCGGGTCTACCACGACGGCATCGTGGAGGACTTCCCCCTGCCCGAGATCCCGGAACACCTGAACAAGCGCGCCCACGACACCTTCCACCTGCCGGTGCTTTCTCCCGCGGACTTTGCCAACACCCGTCTGCGGGGCGTCATCGGCATGGTGCCGGGGCAGATCATCACCGAGGACGCGGGCTACGCCGCCGGTGTTGACGTATCCAAGGACATTCTGAAAATGGCCGTTGTAGAGCGGCATAAAAATACCCGCCACATCGGCATTGGCTACCTCAAGGGCTACGGTCTGAAATCCGGCGCGGTGGCCACCTCCGTCGCCCATGACAGCCACAACATCATCTGCGTCGGCACAAATGACGAGGACATGGCCTTCGCCGTCAACCGCATTGCCCGGAACCGAGGCGGCATCGTGGTCGTGGAGAACGGGCAGGTGCTGGCCGAGCTTCCTCTGGAAATTGCCGGCATCATCAGCGGCAAGCCCCTGCGGGAGGTCAACACCCTTCTGGAAGACGCCAAGAAGGCCGCCCACGCTCTGGGCGTCGGCACGGACATCGACCCGTTCATGACGCTGTCCTTCATGAGCCTGCCCGTTATCCCCACCCTGCGCCTGACGACCCGGGGCGTGGTGGATGTGAACACCCAGCAGTACGTATGAGCGGCATAGACCTTTCTTTTGTCTCCGGCAAGGAAAAGTTCAATTACCGTGTCTGCGCCGTCATCATTTCGGAGGGCAAACTTCTTGCCATGCACGACGAGCGCTCCCCCTACTATTACCTCCCCGGCGGGAGGGTGCAGATGGGGGAAACGGCGGAAGCCGCCGTGGCGCGGGAGGTTCAGGAGGAACTGGAGATCACCCCGGAAATCATCCGTCCCCTGTGGCTGAATCAGGCATTTTTCACGGAGGATGTGGACGGCCTGCACTACCACGAGCTGTGCCTGTACTTCCTGATGGACATTTCCCACACGGATTTGCTGTCCAAAGGCGAAAAGTTTACCCTGCTGGAACGGCACCACACCCACAAATTTGAGTGGCTGCCCTTTGAACGGCTGGAACAGGAATATTTCTATCCCCTGTTCCTGAAAAAGGAAATTTTCCACCTGCCGGAAGCCCTCACCCTCCGCACGGAACTGGAATAAACGCAAAACGCCCTGTCCGCTTTTCAGCGGACAGGGCATTTGTTTTTGGGGAATTATTTCATCACCAGTTCGCCGTTTTCGGCGTCCACGGTGACGGTCTGACCCGGGGTAACGTCGCCCCGAAGCAGACGCTTGCTGAGCATGGTCTCCACCGTATGCTGCACATAGCGGCGCAGGGGACGGGCGCCGTACTGCGGGTCATAGGCCGCGTCCACAATGGCGGCCTTGGCCGCAGGCGTCAGCTCGCAGCGGATCTGCTGGTCAGCCAGACGGTCGTTGAGCTTGGCGATCTGCAGGTCGATGATCTTGGTCACATTCTCCTTGGTCAGGGGCTTGTAGAACACGATCTCGTCCAGACGGTTGAGGAACTCCGGCCGGAAGGTGCGGCGCAGCAGCGCGCGAACCTGTTCCTTGGCGCTTTCCTCGATGGTGCCGTCGGCATTGATGCCGTTCAGGATATACTCAGAGCCAAGGTTGGAGGTCAGGATCAGAATGGTGTTCTTGAAGTCCACGGTTCTGCCCTGAGAATCGGTGATCCGGCCGTCGTCCAGCACCTGCAAAAGCACGTTGAACACGTCGGGATGCGCCTTCTCCACCTCGTCGAACAGGACGACGGAGTAGGGCTTGCGGCGTACCGCTTCGGTCAGCTGGCCGCCTTCTTCATAGCCCACGTATCCGGGAGGCGCGCCGATCAGACGGGACACGGAGTATTTCTCCATGTATTCGGACATGTCGATACGCACCATGTTGTTCTCGTCATCAAACAGCGCCTGCGCCAACGCCTTGGCAAGCTCGGTCTTGCCCACGCCCGTGGGGCCGAGGAACAGGAACGAGCCGATGGGACGGTTGGGGTCCTGAATGCCCGCGCGGCTGCGCTGGATGGCTTCCGTGACGGCCTGAACCGCTTCGTCCTGACCGACCACCCGCTTATGCAGGGTCTCGTCCAGGGTCAGCAGCTTCTCCCGCTCTCCCTGCACCAACCGGGAAACGGGGATTCCCGTCCAGCGCTCCACGATCTTGGCGATTTCCTCGTCGGTGACTCTATCCCGAAGGATGTTGCTGTCCTTGGCGGACTGGGCACGGCGCTCTTCCTCTTCCAGCTGCTTCTTGGCTTCCGGCAGACGGCCGTATTTCAGTTCCGCCGCCTTTTCCAGGTCGTAGCTCTGCTCGGCGGCTTCGATCTGACGGTTCAAGTCCTCAATCTTCTCCCGCAGCTGCTGCACCCGGCCAATGGCGTTCTTCTCGTTCTCCCACTGCGCCTTCATGGCGTTGAAGGAATCCCGTTCCTCCGCCAGCTCCTTTTGCAGCTCGGCAAGACGCGCCTTGGACAGCTCGTCCTCCTCCTTCTTCAGAGCGGCCTCCTCGATCTCCATCTGGATGATCTTCCGGGACACCGCGTCCAGCTCAGTAGGCATGGAGTCCATTTCCGTCCGGATCTGGGCGCAGGCCTCGTCGATCAGGTCGATGGCCTTGTCGGGCAGGAACCGGTCGGTGATATACCGGTGGGACAGCGTCGCGGCGGCGATGATGGCGGAGTCCGCGATCTTCACGCCGTGGAACACCTCGTACCGCTCTTTCAGGCCACGGAGAATGGCGATGGTATCCTCCACCGTGGGTTCATCCACCTGCACCGGCTGGAACCGGCGTTCCAGAGCGGCGTCCTTTTCAATATACTGGCGGTACTCGTCCAGCGTCGTCGCACCGATGCAGTGCAGCTCGCCCCGAGCCAGCATGGGCTTCAGCAGGTTGCCCGCGTCCATGCTGCCCTCGGTTTTGCCCGCGCCCACAATGGTGTGCAGCTCATCGATGAACAGGATGATCTTGCCCTCGGACTTCTTCACCTCGTTCAGCACGGCTTTCAGCCGTTCCTCAAATTCGCCCCGGTACTTGGCGCCCGCGATCAGCGCGCCCATATCCAGAGAGAAAATGGTCTTGTCCTGCAGCTGTTTGGGGACGTCCTTCTTCACGATTCGCTGGGCAAGTCCCTCGGCAATGGCGGTTTTGCCAACGCCGGGTTCACCGATGAGAACGGGGTTGTTCTTCGTCTTCCGGGACAGGATACGAATAACATTCCGGATTTCCTCATCCCGTCCGATCACCGGGTCCATCTTCTGCTCTCTTGCCCGCTTGACCAGATCGGTGCCGTACTTTTCCAACGCGTCGTAGGTTCCCTCCGGGTTGTCGGTGGTGACTCGCTGATTGCCCCGGACTTCCTGCAAGGCCTTCAGAACACGTTCCTTTGTAATCTGATAGGTCTTGAACAGCTCCTTCACGCCGCCCCGGGCAGTTTCCAGAAGTCCAAGGAACAGATGCTCCACAGACACATACTCGTCCTTCATGGTCTGCGCCTGCTGCTCCGCCGCATTGAACGCGGCCTGCACGTCGGCGCTGACATAAAAGCTGTCCATGGCCTGACTTGTCCGCACACCGGGAATCTTCCGCAGCTCGGCCTCCGCCGCCGCTTCCAGACTTTCCACCGTAACGTCCATCTTTTTCAGCAACTGAGGGGTCAGACCGCCCTCCTGCCGCAGCAATGCCAGAAGCAGATGCACCTGCTCCATCTGCTGATGAGAATTCTGAACCGCCAGCTGCTGCGCGCTCTGGACGGCCTCAATCGATTTTTGGGTATAGTTATTGAAGTTCATCTACTTTACCTTCCTTTCGCTTTAGCACTCTCATCATTGGAGTGCTAATTCATTTGTCTTTACTATACCCCAAATTAAAAAAATGTCAAGGGTCGTGACAGCAATGCTACAAAAAATTCACATTTGGCATTCTGCACAAATTTCACCGTCTCAATTTTACGTGCTTAATACTTATTTAATATTTGCGCACTTATTTTTTTAATAGCCCCCGGATATAATGAGAATGTACTCAATGATAATTTTCTTTTTCATTTTCTTACCTCTCTTTTTCTCTGAAAATCCCCGACTTGGTCTGGTCAACCAAAGTCGGGGATTTTTCATGCTTATTTTGCCAGCGCTCGGGTCTTGCAGAGCTTGTACAGTTCCTCCGCCGCCAGGCGGGCCTTCGCCACCGGGTAGCCTTCCTTGGGGAAGCAGTAATACAGGCACCGGTTGTCGCCGATGCAGATGGTGTCCGCGATCTCGTACCAGTAGTAGTCGGCGTACAGGCCGTAGGAGGCCGTGGGCTTCTGTGTGTAGCGGAGCTTCCCGCCGCAGCCGGTGAGGGTGAAGCCCTCCCGGTCGTGGGTCAGATGCCCCTGCCCTACCTTATAAATGGCCTTGAAGTCCACCATCATGGCAATGTCCACGTCGATGTCCAACTTGTATGTTCCGTCCTTAAGCTCCCGGCGTACCTGCTCCCGCTCCCAGCGATACCAGTCGGGGACGTGGGAAAACTCCGTCTCCCCTTCCGACGCCGCAAGGTCGCCGATGGGGGTCAATTCCCAGTGCTTGCCGCAATGGCGGCAGGTCAGGCCGGTGCCTTTGCCCGTCAGCTCCCCCTCCGTGCCGCAATGGGGACATTTATACAGAATACGCTCCAGACCGTCCGCCCGGAAACCATCGGTGATCTGAATGCCGTTTTCCCTCTGCCAGCGGAACTGGTCGAAAGAGAAGGCTTTGTCCAGCCCGTCGGACAGCTCCTTGACGGATTTCTCCTTCAGATCCTCCCGGCTGTACAGCAGGCGCACCTTCGCCGAAACGGGAACGCCCTTGCGCACCTGCAATTCATTGTACAACGGGTTGCGGCTGAAGGCGCCGAAAGTCTCGATCATCACCACAGGCACGTCCAGCTTTTTCAGCAGCACGCCCATTTTCCGGGGCAGCGCCGTGCAGGTGCCATCGAAGGAATAGCTGGCCTCCGGGTACATGAGAACGCTGCTTTTCAGGTCTTTCAGGCAGTAGACCATATCCTGCACCAGCGTCAGGTCGGTGACGAATTTCCGGGTAGGTACGCAGCCGATGGTGCGCATCGCCCATGCCATCAGGCCGCCCATGCCCACAAAGCCGTCGGATGTACAGATAATGTTGTAGGGTCGGGGGTACAGAATGGTGCTTGCGATCTGCAAATCCAGAAAGCAGGAATGGTTCATGAGAATCAGGCACGGCTCGTTTTTACCGACCTTCTCCATTCCCTCGCTGGTGTAATGGAAATGGGTTCCGGCCAGTCCCAGAATGGACAGCCCCCGCACGAGGGTGCGCCAGAAAATGCCGGGCCGGATGGGGTGCAGATGGGGATACTGGGGCAGCGCCATGACTTTTTCGTAGTCCAGTTCCTTCACGGTGGTTTTCATAGGGCGTCCTCCCGATTATGTTTTCCATAAAATTATACCAGATGCTGTCCTCTCCGTCAACCAGCGGCTTTGCATGGCTGTATATTCATCTATGATGAATAATATGCACTCAGTTGCTGGAATAATTTAGGATGAATTCCCTGAATATTCACATATGCATGTTAAACTTGCGGGTTTTTGTAGTATTTATATTACTTACGGCCTTATTTTCTCTTCATTGTTGTATATTCATCCTATTGACGATGAATAAAATACGCGCTATAATGCACTCATCAATCACCTCCCAGCTACGGGAGGTCAAAAATGAAAAGGAGAGTAAAATTATGAAAAAGGTATTTGCACTTGCGCTGACCGTTCTGATGGTCATGTCCATGTTCGCCGGCTGCGGCAGCAGCAACACCACCAATACCACCACCGAGGCTCCCGCCGCCACCGCCGCTGAGACCACGGCCGCTGCGACCACAGCTGCCGAGACCGCCGCTGCCGAACTGAAGACCGTCGAGTCCGGCAAGCTGATCATGTCCACCAACGCCGCCTTCCCTCCCTATGAGATGGTCGCCGATGACGGCAGCTACGAGGGCATCGATGTTGAGGTCGCCGGCGCGATCGCCGAGAAGCTGGGTCTGGAGCTGGTCGTGGACGATATGGACTTCGACGCTGCTCTGCTGGCCGTTCAGCAGAACAAGTCCGACATCGTCATGGCCGGTGTCACCGTCACCGAAGACCGGCAGCTGGTCATGAACTTCTCCGACAGCTACGCCACCGGCGTGCAGGTGGTCATCGTCAAGGAAGGCTCCGATGTGACTCTGGACAATCTGGGCGAGAAGATGATCGGCACCCAGCGTGGTACCACCGGTTACATTTACACCTCCGATGATTACGGCGACGATCATGTCACCGCCTATGACAACGGTGCCTCCGCCGTGCAGGCTCTGATCAACGGTCAGGTTGACTGCGTGGTCATCGACTCCGCTCCTGCTGAGGCTTTTGTTGCCGCCAACGCCGGTCTGACCATTCTGGACACCGAGTACGTCACCGAGAGCTACGCCATCGGCGTGAACAAGGACAACACCGCATTGCTCGACGCCATCAACCAGGCGCTGGCCGAGCTGACCGCCGACGGCACCGTCCAGTCCATCGTTGACAAGTACATCTCCGCTGAATAATCCAATCGCTTAGCCAGGGGCGGCTCAAGCCGCCCTTGGCACGGTTGTACCCGGAAAACCGACCTTCGCGCTGGGAAGGCCGATTTTCTGCGTATAACACGATACCGCGCAATATTAAATGAGAAGGTGAAGCTGTGGAACTTTACGAACTTTGGAAACCCCTGATGCGGGACGGCACCGCATCCTTCTGGCAGGAATTCTACGTCAAATTCTATCAGGCATTTATCGAAGGAAGCCGCTGGAAGCAGTACCTGAACGGCGTCGGCACCACCCTGCTGGTCACGGCCATGGCGCTGACACTGGGCATTCTCCTCGGCATTGTGGTGGCCGTGATCCGGACCGCCCACGACCAGCAGCGGACAGGGCACAAGAACCCCATTCTCGGCCTGTTCAACGGTATCTGCAAGGTATACGTCACCGTCATCCGCGGCACGCCCATGATGGTGCAGCTGCTGATCATGGGCTTCGTTATCTTCTCCTTCTCCCGGAACTACACCATGGTGGGTGCGCTGACGCTGGGCATCAACTCCGGCGCTTACGTCTCCGAGATCATCCGGGGCGGTCTCATGTCCCTTGACCCCGGTCAGTCCGAAGCCGGGCGGAGCCTTGGCCTCGGCTACATCGACACCATGCGTCTGATCGTCATTCCGCAGGCATTCAAGGCCATTCTCCCCGCCCTCGGCAACGAGTTCATCATGCTGCTGAAGGACACCTCCCTCATCACCGTCATCGGCGGCAAGGAAATGGTCTACGCCGCTCAGGCCATCTACGGCCGAACCTACGAGCAGATGTTCCCCCTTATCGGCATCGCCTGTATCTATCTGCTGCTGGTCATGGTATTCAGCTGGCTGCAAAGTTTACTGGAAAGGAGGCTGCGTCAAAGTGATAGACGTTAAGCATCTGAGCAAATCCTTCGGCGACCATCTGGTTCTCAAGGACATTTCCGAACACATTTACCCCGGGGACAAAATGGTCATCATCGGCCCCTCCGGTTCCGGCAAGTCCACGTTCCTGCGCAGTCTGAACCTGCTGGAAGAACCCACCTCCGGCACCATCACCTTTGACGGCGAGGTCATCACCGACCCAAAGACGGACATCGACGTGGTCCGTCGGAAAATGGGCATGGTGTTCCAGCACTTCAACCTCTTCCCCAACATGACCATCCGCAAGAACATCACCCTCGCCCCCGTGCGCACCGGTCTGATGACGCAGGCGGAAGCGGACGACAAGGCCACCCAGCTGCTGCGCCGGGTCAGTCTGGAAGAAAAGGCGGACGCCTACCCCAACCAGCTCTCCGGCGGCCAGAAGCAGCGTATCGCCATCGTCCGGGCGCTGGCCATGAACCCCAAGGTCATGCTTTTTGACGAACCCACCTCCGCTCTCGACCCGGAAATGGTCGGCGAGGTTCTGGCCGTCATGAAGGAGCTGGCAGAGACCGGCATGACCATGGTGGTCGTCACCCACGAGATGGGCTTTGCCCGTGAGGTCGGCAACCGGGTGCTGTTCATGGACGACGGAAAGGTTCTGGAGCAGGGCTCCCCTGCCCAGCTTTTCGGCAATCCCCAGAATCCCCGTCTGCAGGATTTTCTGTCCAAAGTTCTGTAATTTCATAATATCCCAGCCTTTCAGGCTGGGATATTTTTTGCCCAAGTACTTGACAAATCTGTTATATCTGTATATACTGCACATATACAGTTGTAACAGAAGTGAGGTGCCAAAGTGACCGTATTGATCGACAACAAAAGCAGTCTTCCCATTTACGACCAGATCTACTCCCAGATCAAAGCACAGATCATCAGCGGCGAGCTTCAGGAGCACGAAGCCCTGCCCTCCATCCGGAGTCTCGCCAAGGATCTGCGCATCAGCGTCATCACCACCAAGCGCGCCTACGACGAGCTGGAAAAAGAGGGCTTCATCTACACCATCGCCGCCAAGGGCTGCTTCGTGGCTCCCAAAAATGTGGAGCTGCTCCGGGAGGAGACCCTGAAAAACATCGAAAATCACATTGACCAGATCGTCCGCCTTTCCCAGTCCGTCGGCCTGAGTGAGCAGGAAGTTCTGGATATGGTCAAATTTGCCATGGAGGATTGAACATGAACGCATTGGAAATACGGGATTTAACCAAGCACTACGCCGGTTTTTCCCTGAATCATCTGAATCTGACCCTGCCCTGGGGCTGCATTATGGGGCTTGTGGGCGAAAACGGTGCGGGAAAAAGCACCACCATCAAGCTGATTCTCAACACCATTTCCCGGGACGGCGGCACTGTCACCATTTTGGGCCGGGACAACCGGGAGAACCTGTGTCTGTCCAAGGAAGAGATCGGCGTGGTGCTGGACGAGGTGGGCATCTCCGCCTGTCTCACCGCCCGGCAGGTAGGCAAGATCATGCAGGGCATTTACCGCAGCTGGGACGAAGCGGTCTTTTCCGACTATCTGACCCGGCTCGCCGTTCCCGCGGATAAGAAATTCAAAGATTTTTCCCGGGGCATGAAAATGAAGCTTGGCATTGCCGTCGCCCTGTCCCACCACCCCCGGCTTCTGATTCTGGACGAGGCCACCAGCGGTCTTGACCCGGTCGTCCGGGACGAGGTCATGGACATTTTCAACGAATTCACCCGGGACGAGAATCACGCCATTCTGATCTCCTCCCACATTGTCAGCGACTTGGAAAAGATCTGCGACTACATTGCCTTCCTGCACAAAGGCAGGTTGATCCTCTGCGAGGAAAAAGACCGGCTGAAGGAGGAATACGGGGTTCTCCACTGCACCGCTCAGGACGCGGCGGCCATTCCCGCTTCCGCCATCGTCGGCAAGCGGGTGTCACCCCTCGGCTGCGAGCTTCTGGTGAAGCGGTCTGGCGTTCCCGGGAATCCCACGTTCAGCCCGGTAGACATTGAGCAGCTGTTCATTTTCATGGCAAAGGAGGAACACTGATATGAAGGGCCTGATTCGGAAGGATTTTTACCTGCTTTGGAGTTACTGCCGGCTGATGCCCCTGTTTTTGCTGGCGTTTATTCTCTTTTCCGCCTTTTCTTCGGACGGGCAGTCGCCCTTTTTCATCTACTATCCCTGCATTCTCAGCAGCGTCCTGCCGGTGAACCTGCTGGCCTATGACGATGCGGAGCACTGGCTCACCTACTGCGACACCCTCCCGGTGACCCGGCGGCAATACGTCTCCGGAAAGTACATCATGAGCCTGATCTGCGCCGGTACCATTTTCTTGCTGTCCGCAGTTGCCGCCGTCGTCCGGCTCTGCCGGAGCGGCGCGTTCAATCCGGCCGACCTGACTGACCAGCTGGCAGTGCTTGCCATGATCTCCCTGCTGTCCTCCGCGCTGACCATGCCGCCGCTGTTCAAATTCGGCGCGCAGAAGGGACGCATTGTCTTCATCGGCGTGGTTGGTATTTTCTGCGGTCTCACCGCCATTCTGGACACACCGGATTTGTCCGGTGTCACCCTCCCCATTGCGCTGCTTCCGATTCTGGCAATGGTCATCTTCGCCGTCTCATGGCTGCTGTCCATCCGGTTTTGTGAGAAACGGGAAATCTGAAACTATAAAAGCACATCGGCCATCCAAATGGACGGCCGATGTGTTTTTTTGCTGTTCTTTATTCCCCGTACCCCATGGGATTCTTTGACTGCCAGTTCCAGGAGTCACGGCACATGTCTTCCAGATTCTTTTCCGCCTTCCAGCCAAGGACGCGCTCGCTCTTGGCCGGGTCTGCGTAGCAGGTGGGCAGGTCGCCGGGACGGCGGCCGACGATCTGATACGGGACCTTGACACCATTGGCCTTCTCAAAGGCGTGAACCATGTCCAGCACGCTGTAGCCGATTCCGGTGCCCAGATTGAACACCTCGCAGCCCAGACCGGAAACGACGTATTTCACCGCCGCCACGTGTCCCTTGGCAAGATCGACCACATGGATGTAGTCCCGGACGCCGGTGCCGTCGGGGGTAGGATAGTCGTTGCCGTAGATGCTGAGCTTCTCCCGGCGGCCGATGGCCACCTGGGTGATGTAGGGCATCAGGTTGTTGGGAATGCCCCGGGGGTCTTCGCCGATCATGCCGCTTTCGTGAGCGCCGATGGGGTTGAAGTAGCGCAGAAGCACGACGCTCCACTCCTTGTCGGCGTGGGCAATGCCGGAGAGGATCTGCTCGGTCATGTACTTCGTCCAGCCGTAGGGGTTGGTGCAGCTGCCGGTGCGGCTGGTTTCCCGCAGGGGCATCTCGTTGTCGCCGGAGTAGACGGTAGCAGATGACGAGAAAATGATCTTCTTGCAGCCCACGTCCGTCATGACCTTGGTCAGAACCAGCGTGGTATTGAGGTTATTGTCGTAGTAACGCCAAGGCTGGGCGACGGATTCTCCCACGGCCTTCAGGCCCGCGAAGTGGATGACGGCGGAAATTTCATTTTCCGCGAAAATTTTCCGCAGGAGCGCCTCGTCCCGTACGTCTCCCTCGTAGAATTTGACTTTCCTGCCGGTAATGGCCTCCACCCGCTTCAGGCTCTTGGGGTTGGCGTTGCACAGGTTGTCGATGACCGTCACATCGTATCCGCTGTTGAGAAGTTCAACGCAGGTATGGGAGCCGATGTATCCGGCGCCGCCGGTGACCAGAATGTTCATTGTGGTATCCTCCTTTATACTGCGCAAAAGCGCGTTATCTGCATCTGACGCCGTTACCGATTGGGGGAACGGCTGGTTTCAGGACACATTATAGCGTGCTCTGTCAAAAATGCAATCCTAAAAAACAACTCTTATTTTCCATATTTTGCGACCACTGCCGCCATGGCGTCGAACTGCTCCTCCATGTCCTTCACCAGCTTCATCTGGGTGCGGGCACGGTCCAGATTCTGCTGCGGATGGCTGACGTGGAAGTAATGGTCGCCGTCCAAGTAATCCGTCAGAAAGCGGAGACCGCATTCCAGCGTCATCAGCCGTGCGCCCCATGGCAGATACTCCAGCTCCGCAGGCGTCAGGCTGCCCCGCGCCCCCTCCAGAAAGCTCCGGGTGAACACCTCGTATAGCTGAATGTCAAAATTGACTTTGGACAAGTCCTGTTCATCCTCCAGACAGTGGTTCGCGCCGAAGCGGATGGAGTCGCCGAAATCGTTGATGGAGAGGCCCGGCATGGTGGTGTCCAGATCGATGACACAGATGCCCTCGTGGGTGTCCCGGTCGATCAGGATGTTGTTCAGCTTCGTGTCGTTGTGGGTGACCCGCAGGGGAAGCTTCCCTTCCCGCAGCGCCCGCAGAGCAACGCCGCAGTCTTCTTTCCGCGCCAGAAAGAATTGGATTTCCGCGGATACCCCTTTCGCCCGGTTCAGCTTATCGGCTTCCAACGCGGCGAGAAACTGACCGAAGCGGGCTTCAGTGTCGTGGAAATGGGGAATGGTCTCATGGAGCGTCCGGGCAGGGTAGTCCCGGAGCATGTACTGAAACCGTCCGAACGCCCGCCCTGACGCCGCAAACAGTTCCGGCGTAGCCTGCTGGTAGCAGTCGGCATTTTCGATGAAGGGCATCAGCCGCCACACCCTGCCCCGGTTGTCAGTCACAAAATCCGCGCCGTCTCTGGTTTTCACCAGGCTCAGCGTCTCCCGGGAGGGGTCGCCGCCCTCGGCAAGAATCTCTCTGCGCAGATAGGACGTAATGCCCACAAAATTCTCCATCACTTCCTCAGGATGGGGAAACGCGGCCTGGGACAGCCCCTGCAATATCAATTGGACAGTGCCGCCCTCTGGGGTACGGCACGATACGCAGAAGGTATCGTTGATGTGCCCCTTGCCGTGGCGGGCAATGTCCAGAATCGTACCTGGCAGCTCGTAGGCCGCCAGAATCTGTGAAATAACGGAATCCCCTTCGGGTGCAGAAATCGTGTTCATTTTCAGTATCCTCCAATACAAACGTTGTTATTTCCCGCTCTGTTCGTTTACCCATGCCACCGCCGTCTGGGCAAACGCTTCGACCACAGGCAGAGGCTTCCCCTCCGGGATGGCCAGGGCGATGGTTCGGCTGGCACGGGGCTTCAGCGGACGAACCGCCAGATTCTGTGTCCGTCCCTGAATGAGCAGCTGGGGAACGATGGAAATGCCCAGCCCCTGCTCCACCATGGCCAGAATGGCGTAGTCGTCCTTGGTGGTAAATTTGATGTTCGGGCGCACCCCCGCATTGTCCAGCGCCCGGTGGATATCGTGGGCTGAGCTTTGCAGCAGACTGATAAACGGGTCCTCTCCCAGCTCCTGAATGGGGATCTCGTCCAGCTGTGCCAGCCGGTGGTTCTTCGGCATGATCGCCACCAGCGGGTCCTGCGTCAGCGGGATGGTTCGCATCCCTTCGGGGGCAGGCAGGGTCACAAAGCCCAGATCGACCTCCCCCTCCCGGAGCCACTGCTCCATGTCGTGGTAGTCGCCGTTGAACATTTTCAGCTCGGCCTTGGGGTGGGCGCTCTGGAACGTCCGGATCATCCCAGGCAGCCAGTGGACTGCCACGCTGGTAAAGGCTCCCAGCCGGACGGTTCCGGCGTCGGCACTGCGGATGTCCCCGATCAGCTCCGTCAGCTCCCGGTCCTTTTGGAGAATCTCCTGCATCTTGGGCAGCACCATCTCCCCCGCCTCCGTCAGCCGGACGCCGCTCCGGTTCCGGCGCAGAAGGACGAAGCCGTATTCCTCTTCCAGCGCGCTTAAGACATGACTGATGCGGGACTGGGTCGAGCCCATGGCTTCCGCCGCTTTGGTCAGGCTGCCAAGCTCCACCGTCCGCACAAATGCTTCATATTTTTTCAGGCTCATGCCGCTTTTCCCTTCTTCATGCGGAAATTTCATCATATCTTGTGTATAATAGCACCAATTCCTTTCTTTGGCAACGTTTTTTTGTACAACTCAGGAAGAAAGTTTTCGTTGCAAAAATCCTAAAACCTTTGTATAATGATTTCATCATTATTAAGCATGGATACATGATTTTATTTCATGTATCGAAAGAGAGAGGGATTTTTGTGAATTATATTGAGCTTTCCGTATTCATAGCCTATTTCGTATTCATGGTAGCCATCGGCCTGTACTTCTTCAGCAAGTCCAAGGGCGCCGGTGAAAAGGATTACTTCCTCGGCGGCCGCAACATGGGTGCGTGGGTGTCCGCCCTGTCCGCCGGTGCCTCCGACATGAGCGCCTGGGTGCTCATGGGGCTTCCCGCATCCATCTACTTAAGCGGCATGGGGCAGACCTGGATCGCCATTGGCCTTGGCATCGGCTACGCCGTGAGCTGGATCTTCATGGCACCCCGGCTGCGCCGGTTCTCCATCGCTGCCAATGACTCCATCACCATCCCCCAGTACCTGACCAACCGGTTCCTGAGCAAGAACAAGTCCCTGCAAATCCTCAGCGCTATCATTTTCCTTGTGGCCTACACCATCTACGCCGCCTCCTCCATCAAGGCCTGCGGCACCCTGTTCAACACGGTCATGGACATTGATCCCACCGTCGCCATGTATATCGCCGCCTTCATCATCGTGGCCTACACCTTCCTTGGCGGCTTCAGCGCGGTGTGCTGGACGGATTTCTTCCAGGGCATGATCATGCTGGCCGCGCTGCTGATCGCCCCCCTGTTCGCTCTGGCGCTGGCCAAAGCAGGCGACGGTGCCGCGACCGGCGCGACCCTGCCCGACGGCTTCTTCAACTTCTTCACCACCCCTCAGGACATCATTTCCGGCCTTGGCTGGGGCCTTGGCTACTTCGGTATGCCCCACATCATCATCCGGTTTATGTCCCTGAAATCCGAGAAGGAACTTCGCAAGTCCAGCGTGATCGGCATTTCCTGGACGACCATCATCCTGATCATGTCTGCCCTGACCGCCATCGCCGGCCGCCTGTATCTGGGCAAAATTGAGGATTCCTCCACCGTGTTCATCACCATGGTTCGCCGCATCTTCCCCGCGCTGGTATCCGGTCTGCTGCTGTCCGCGATCCTGTCCGCCGCCATGTCTACGGCCGACTCCCAGCTTCTGGCGGCGTCCTCCGCCTTTGCCAGCGATGTCTATAAGCCCGTCATCCGCAAGAAGGCTTCCGACTCTGAAATGCTCTGGGCTGGACGCATCGTGGTCATCGTCATCGCCGTTGTCGCGCTGATGATCGCCTCTGACCCCAACTCCGGCTCCATCATGGGTCTGGTGGAAAACGCCTGGGGCGTCTTCGGTGCGGCCTTCGGCCCCGTCATTCTGCTGAGCCTGTTCTGGAAGCGGCTCACCTTCGGCGGAACGGTGGCAGGCATTGCCGCCGGTGCCGCAGTGGATATCCTCTGGCTGGTTTTCCTGTCCTCCACCGACATCTACGAGATCGTTCCCGGCTTCGCCGCCGGTCTGCTAGCCGCCGTGGTGGTTTCTCTTCTCTCGAAAGGCCCCGGCAAGGATGTGGAAGACCTCTTCGACCGCGCTGTCGATCTGAAATCCTGAGTTCCGCCATATACGCGGTGAGTTTCCCCTGTGGAAGCTCACCGCTTTCGTTTGCCTTCCAGGGAACCTCTGAACAAATCGTCTGCGGCCGTGAGCGGATCTTTTCCGCCCACTCTTCGGTATCGAAAACGGGAAATATAGCGCAGCCGTTGCCGACGTAAGTCGGCTTACGGATGCGGCATACCCCTTGCGGGTACACAAAGTATTCCGCCGCTTTCGATGCCTCGATTGGCCGAAAAATCTCTCGCTCACAGCTCTTGACGCTTTATTCAGAGCTTCCCTAATCTCCTTGACACGAAACACATTCCGATTTACAATATGGCGTAGCATTATTCCCCGGCATGTTACCGGGCATCAAGGAGGAAAAAACATGGTTTTGTTTGGTGCTGACCGCGTGGCGGAATATGCCCATCTCTTTATTGGGCGCACGGCACTGCTCACCGGCCCTTCCGGGCGTACCAGCAGCAATGAACCCACTTTTGACGCGCTGAAACGCTGCTGTGGCCTGCGGCTTCTGCTGGCGCCGGAACACGGTGTTCGCGGCGACAAGCCCGCCGGGGCGGTGTTCGCCGACGAGGTGGACGAAGATACCGGCCTGACTGTTCGCAGTCTGTATACAAAGGAGTCCAAACGTCTGTCCGCCGATACCTTGGCGCTGTTCGATACGCTGGTCTACGACGTTGCCGACGTAGGCTGCCGGTATTACACCTTCCTCACCTCCCTGCGCTACTGCATGGAGGACTGCGCTGCCGCCGGGAAGCGGCTGGTGGTGCTGGATCGTCCCAACCCTCTGGGCGACCGGGTGGAGGGCGGTCTTCTGCGGCCGGAGACGGCCAGCTTCGTGGGCGGCTATTCGATCCCCGTATGCTACGGCCTGACCTGCGGCGAGTTGGCGGTGATGATGAACGAGGAGCTGGGCTGCAAATGCGACCTGCACATCGTCCCCTGCGCCGGTCTGACGCGGGATATGACCTTCCGGGACTGGGAGCATTATTGGGTGATGCCCAGCCCGAACATCCCCCGCTACGAAACGGCGCTGCTGTACCCCGGCACCTGCCTGATCGAGGGAACCAACTGCTCCGAAGGCCGCGGAACCGCCGACCCCTTCGCCATCATCGGCGCGCCTTTCATCAAGGCAGAGGCTTTTTCGAGAGCCTTCAACGCTCTGGGCTGTCCGGGCGTGGAATCCACACCGGTGTATTTCAGCCCCACGACCTCCAAGCACGAGGGCACCCTGTGCGGCGGCATTCACCTGCACATCACAGACGAAACGCTTCTGCAGCCCGTGGCCCTGGGCGTAAAGCTTCTGGATCTGCTGCGGAAAATGTACCCGGAGGATTTTCACTTCCTGCCCCCCGTTCGCGAGGATGGCAAGCCTTTCCTCTCCCTGCTTGCCGGGCACCGCGATTTTGAGCACCCCGACTGGGATGCGGAATCGCTGCTTGCGCGGTATCGAAAGGAAAGCGAAGATTTCCGTCAGAGAAAAGCGCCTTACGAGCGTTATCTAAGGGGCTGACCGATCAGTCCCGCCCCATGGTGTGCGGTGCAAATAACCCGAAAGCCGCAATACCGAAAAAGCGCCTTCCTCATCTATCCGCGATTCTTTTCTGCACTTTTTTCTTTTGTCATATCTCGGTGTCTGCAGCCAACTACCCTTCCGCACAAAAATAGGGGTTGACAAAGCATCCTGCCCATGCTATAATATGTAAGCACCTAAGGAGTGCAGCAGAATATCGCGGAGTAGAGCAGTTGGAAGCTCGTCGGGCTCATAACCCGGAGGTCGTAGGTTCGAGTCCTGCCTCCGCAACCAAATTCATTACCGTTGTTGATACCATATCAACAACGGTAATTTTTTATTTTCCTCTTGTTTTAGGTGCTTACCGCATGAAAATGGGTGTTTTCCGATCATTTTCGGCTGAGAACTAACTGACCGACCCATTTGCCGCAGCTACCTGCCCTGAAATCACGGCTTGGTAGTAATTGCAATCGTTATAAGGATATAAACGATAAATGATTACTTTCTATATACATAGAACCGTCCATGGCCGGGTGCATCCCTGGCTGCGGACGGTTTTTCACTGATTTCCACGGGACAAAAGGGACAAAAAGGACAGAACCGAGCCGGTATCATTCTTACTGATTTGGTCCTGCTTCTTACATAAATACTGGATTTTTTGCATCGAGTGCAGTATAATTTTAATAATGTCATTCTGGAGGAATTGCCATGTCTCGTATCTCAACGAAAGAAAGCATTTCCCAATACACCTACAATCAGTTTCTGAATCTATTGTTGTACCTGCACTTCACTTTGACCGGAGAAAAGCTGGAGCTGGAGCGGGCTTTTAGCCTAACCAATACCGAATATCAAGCTGTCATTGGCCAGCGTCATTCCCAGAGTTTTTATGAAGCACGGGAAGAAGGAGTGAATCATGGCACCTATTTTTTGGAACAGCAAATGCTGGAATTGATCCGAAATGGGGAACCCGACAAGCTGAACACATTCCTTTTGGCGGCCGCCAACACTGCCAACACCCGGGAGGGGAAGCTGGCGGAAACACCGCTCCGGCAGGCTAAGAATCTATTCATCGGTTTGATCACAATGATTGGGAAATTTGCCGCCATCCCAGGCGGTATGGATATTGAGGAGACCTACCATCTTATCGACACCTACATTCAGGAGTGTGAAAAGCTGCAGACAGAGGAAGCGGTGAAAAATCTGCAGTACAATATGACCATAGACTTTGCCCGGAGAGTAGCCCAGCAGAAGCTGCCGGATGGGATATCCAAGGAGGTGTTCTCGTGTATGCAGTTCATCGCAACCCATATCAATGAGCCGATTTGTGCCGCAGATGTGGTATCTTTTTCTGGAAAAAGCAGGGCCTATCTGTTCAAAAAATTTCGGAATGAGCTTGGCATGAGCATCGGCGCGTATATGATGGACTGCCGTCTCAGGAGAGCCAAGTCATTGCTGAAACACACCGATAAGTCTTTGGGCGAAATCAGCAGCTTTCTTTGCTTTTCCAGTCAATCACATTTTCAAAATGCGTTTAAGAAACACTTCCATATGACGCCTTTCGCATATCGGAAGAAATATGATATCACATAGGAAATGGTCGGTTCGACACAATCTCGCTAATGATGTAACCACTGTAGTTTTGGAGAATACACAGCGTGGCGCTCGAAACTATGGGCGAAGATGGATTAAACGCATTTCAGCTTAGACCGGAGACCGATTGCCCCGGATGAGGTGAATCTAACGCCTAAGCTGATCCGCTTTAATCACTAACTAATCGAAGTCTGCTGTCAGACTGTAAGTAAACGTTTCACATTTTTCAAATGTGACCGGAGGAATTCAGTCCAGCACACTGCTTCTCAGCGGTCCGTTTCGCATGTACAGAAATCAAGTGTTTTTCGATAAGTTGAACTAAGGCAACACCGCATAAATACCAAAATCCGCATTATACAATAGGTGCCAAATAAAAA
>ERZ780226.885-NODE-885-length-25395-cov-3.979637_pt1 | contig 25395 bp, 19 predicted proteins | sample MGYA00511165_ERZ780226 | MGnify/ENA primary metagenome ERZ780226 (study PRJEB29588, sample SAMEA2152373) | human gut metagenome | biome: human gut; feature: human-associated habitat; material: faeces | place: Denmark | collected 2008/2010 ...
GGCCGCCAGACTGAGCGCCGTTACCGCCGCAAGCATAATTGAAACAAATTTTTTCATAAGTATTACCACCTTTAAATAATATATTGAATTTAATTATTTGCATTTTCGGGAACATTCGCGGAGAAAAAAGCATTTTTCGCGGCTTTTGGGTTTATAAATAAAAACAAAAGCCGCGAACGCTTAAATAGTTAAACGCACGCGACTTTAAATAAGCCCGGATACAGAAAACTACGGATAGCGCTCCACGAGTGTGACAGTATGCAGCATATTCTCCTGCATCCCAATACACAGCTTTAAGGCGATGACTGTGTATTTCGGCGGTAATTCCTTTCGGAACATGTCTGACTGCCTGTCATTTCGACCGTCCTAATGATAAGTACCGCGCCTCTACCTTAGTTGTTAAATTTTAAGTTTATCTTTATGATTTTGAATTATCGCACATTTTGACGAATATGTCAATAGTTTTGAAAAATTTTGTTATTTTTCAACAAAGATTTGAGCCTGTTGGTTTAAAAAATAATGCGTCATTTTTAACAAAATCTCGTGGAGTAACTCCGACTATGCCCGAGAATACTCTGTTAAATGTGCGGACCGAGTCAAATCCCGAAGCAATTGCCGCCCCGGTTACCGTACATTCCCCATGCTTTAAAAGCAGGCAGGCGTGCTCAATGCGCCTCTTTGATATGTACTGACCAAAGGTGGAGTTAAGCCGTTCCTTAAATATGTGAGACAGGTGAGAGCGGCTTATATGAAGAGCCTTAGCGGCATCATCGATAGTGATTGGTTCGGAATAATGCTCGTTACAGTACAAAAGTATATTCTTGACAGTACTTATGTTATACTTATTAAGATCAGTAAATTCGAGCTCTTTAAACAGTATTCCTGTAAGGGCGAGAATTATACCGCGTATTATCTCGTTAGATTCCTCGTGAGAAACTTCGCATTGAGAGTGTAAAAGTTTTATAAGAGTAACAATCTCAGTGTTTACGTTTGACACTACCGGGGAGACAGGAAGCTTCTTTGCAAAAATGCCGCTGAATTCGGGTATAAGCTCGGGCGAAAAAATTAACAGAAAGGCCCTGACATTATCCGAATTTTCATAGCTGTGTATCTGGTTCGGAAAGACGAAGGAAAAGTCACCCGGATTTAAGGGAAATCGCCCGTCTTCGAGAATCAGCTCGGAATAACCGGAAATCATATATACCGCCTCTATATGCTCATGAAGATGGGCCAGGCAGTTAAGATTTTTCGATAAGCTGCACGTTATGGTATTGGCTCTTTGTTCAAAAACGAAGTCCATAGGATTTCCCTCCCTGAATCAGGATATAACTACTGATTTTTATGTATTAAATTATAGCATAAAATTGTATAAATTACAAGATAAATACGTATTTTATAAAAAAATTTTTTATATGGACAAATGTTTCCGTTTGTCAGGTTGACAATTTGTGATTATTCATATATAATAGGAATATTAGGATTGTGAATCTTAAGATAAACACAAAAGAAAGTATAAGTTTTAGGGGGATGTATTAATGCAGACAAGTATTTGGGAAATGCTTGCGATGATTCTATACCTTGTTCTTGTAGTGGGAGTGGGCGTGTATTTCTTCGTAAAGTCAAAAAGCAATGATAATGGTGAGAAAGAATATTTTCTCGGCGGAAGGAATATGGGCGGCTGGGTTGCCGCTCTTTCGGCCGGCGCATCGGATATGAGCGCATGGGTGCTTATGGGTCTGCCCGGCTCGATTTACCTTTTGGGCATAGGTCAGATTTGGATTTCGGTCGGACTTTTAATCGGTACGTTTGCGGCGTGGATTTTTATTGCGCCGAGACTTCGCAGATATTCGATCCGTGCTAATGATTCAATAACGATACCACAGTTTTTGACAAATAGATTTATGTCAAAGAATATTGCTCTTCAGGTTATTTCGGCGATAGTTTTTGCCGTTGTTTATTGCATATACTCGGCATCGAGTATTGTTGCCTGCGGCGATCTTTTCAATACGGTTCTCGGAATCAACAAGAGCGTCGCTATGGTTACGGCTACTGTCGTTATCGTCGTTTATACGTTTTTGGGCGGCTTTAATGCGGTTTGCTGGACGGATTTCTTTCAGGGACTGTTGATGCTTGCGGCACTTATGATTGCACCTATCATTGCGGTGATAACACTTCATTCGCCCGGTTTTGTTGCACCTTCAGCAAATGTGGGAGAGCATTATTACAATATCTTGTCAAGCGGAAGTTTTGATAAAAAGAGTATAGCCGATATTCTCAGCGGCTTGGGTTGGGGACTTGGCTATGCCGGTATGCCACATATACTTATCAGATATATTTCCGTTAAGTCTGAAAAGGAAATGCGGAAGTCTCAGATTGTCGGCTGTGCATGGATACTTATTATACTTATTATGGCATCGGTTGTCGGTATTGTCGGAAGACAGTTCCTCGGCGATTCGCTTGTTGAGAGTAAGAGTCAGTCTCTGGTATTTGTAAAGATGGTAAGAGAAGTGTTTAGGTTTGCTCCGTTCGTTGTCGGGGTATTGCTTTCGGCGATTCTCGCGGCTTCGATGAGTACGGCTGACTCACAGCTTCTCGCTTCATCGTCGGCGTTTGCGTCGGATGTATATAAGCCACTTATCAGAAAGAAGGCTTCTAACAGCGAAATGATGTGGGCGGGCAGAATAATGGTTATAGCAATAGCAATTATTGCCTTCTTCATTGCCAACAATCCTGAGTGTAAGGGAATTATGGCACTGGTTGAATGTGCGTGGGCAGGTTTTGGCTCATCATTCGGTCCGGTAATTATTCTTGCACTTTATTGGAAGAGGTTCACATACTCGGGCGCTGTTGCCGGTATGGTTACAGGCTTCGCCGTTGATGCGGTTTGGTATACGTTTTTATCAGAGTCAACCGGTATTTATGAGATAATTCCGGGATTTATATGCGGAATGCTTGCGGCGATTATTGTATCGCTGATTTCAAAGGCACCGTCTAAGGATGTATGTGACTTATTTGAAGAATCAAAGAAACCTATAGATTAATAATTTTTAGATTAATAATTTTAATAATTACGAAAGGATTTGACTTAAAATGAAAGCATTATTTAATGATGGAGTCGTAAAAGAGATAGAAGATGGTATTTCTGTTGTTCGGCATACCTGTTCTCACGTTCTGGCACAGGCGGTAAAGCGTCTTTATCCGGAAACTAAGCTGGCAATCGGCCCGTCTATCGATAACGGCTTCTATTATGATTTTGACAGAGAGGGCGGCTTCACGCCCGAGGATCTTGAGGCCATTGAAAAAGAGATGAAGAAGATTATCAAAGAGAATCTTAAAATCTCAACCTATACTAAGCCGAGAGCCGAGGCAATTGAATTTATGAAGGAAAAGGACGAGCCGTATAAGGTTGAGCTTATCGAGGACTTGCCTGAGGACGCGTCAATCAGCTTTTATGAGCAAGGCGATTTTGTTGACCTTTGTGCCGGCCCGCATATTCTCTATACAAAGGGAATCAAGGCGTTTAAGCTGACTTCAGTCGCGGGGGCGTACTGGCGCGGTAACGAAAAGAACAAGATGCTTACCAGAATTTACGGAACGGCATTCTTCACAAAGGACGAGCTTGCGAATTATCTCAATATGATTGAAGAGGCAAAGAAGCGCGACCACAGAAAGCTTGGCCGTGAACTCGGAATCTTCACTATGATGGAGGAAGGGCCGGGCTTCCCGTTCTTCCTTCCGAACGGAATGATTCTTAAAAATACGCTTATTGATTACTGGAGAGAGGTTCATACCCGCGAGGGCTATGTCGAGATTTCGACACCTATTATGCTTAATCGTCAGCTGTGGGAAACCTCGGGTCACTGGGATCATTATAAGGAAAATATGTATACAACCGTCATCGATGACACTGACTTTGCCGTTAAGCCTATGAACTGTCCGGGCGGAATGTTGGTTTATAAGTCAGAGCCTCATTCATATCGTGACCTTCCGCTGAGAATCGGCGAACTCGGCCTTGTTCACCGTCACGAGAAGTCGGGTCAGCTTCACGGCCTTATGCGTGTACGCTGTTTCACTCAGGATGATGCACACATCTTTATGACGCCTGAACAGATTCCGTCTGAGATTAAGGGCGTAATAAGCATAATCGACGAGGTTTATAAGCTTTTCGGTTTTAAGTATCATGTTGAGCTTTCAACGCGTCCCGAAGACAGTATGGGAAGCGACGAGGATTGGGAGACAGCTACAAACGGTCTTAAATCCGCTCTTGATGATTTAGGGCTTGACTATGTAATAAACGAGGGAGACGGTGCGTTCTACGGCCCGAAGATTGACTTCCACCTTGAGGATTCGCTCGGAAGAACGTGGCAGTGCGGAACGATTCAGCTTGACTTCCAGCTTCCTATGCGATTTAATGCCGAGTATATGGGTGAGGACGGTGAGAAGCATCAGCCGATTATGATTCACCGTGTTGTATTCGGTTCAATCGAGAGATTTATCGGTATCATAATCGAGCACTTTGCGGGCAAGTTCCCGCTGTGGCTTGCGCCGGTTCAGGTTAAGGTTCTTCCGGTTTCGGAAAAGTCGCATGACTATGCTGTTTCGGTTTATGAAAAGCTCAAACAAGCGGGAATCCGCGTTGAGCTTGACAAGCGCGATGAGAAAATCGGCTATAAGATAAGAGAGGCACAGATGAAGAAGATTCCGTATATGCTGATTCTCGGTGAGAATGAGAGCAGCACGGGAACAATTTCTGTCCGCAGCCGCGACAAGGGTGACCTTGGCGCTTCAAAGCTTGATGAGTTTATCGCTGATATTAAAGAGAAAATTGACACGAAGGGTCAAAAATAATGGGATATAATAAAAAACGGCTGTTTTGCTTTGCAAGCAGCCGTTTTTTGCAACTATTTTGCGGAAACATACAAAAAACACTTGACTTTTTCGTGAAAAATGTGTAAAATTAAAAAGTATACTTCTATCTAAAAATTCATGCTATACATTGATTTTTTGATTCTTTGATTTTTAAGACTTATATTTATTATTGAGACGCTTTTATGCGTCAATAAGTTATAGGAGGTGGAAATAATAATAAGTATTACAGTATTTGTTGTTGTATGTTTGCTTTTGATTGTTGCCGGAGTTGCCGGCACGTTTATGGCCTTTAAATACGGATATTCATACAGAAAGAAATTCGCAGAGCTGAAGATAGGCAGTGCGGAAGAAGAGGCAGAGCGTATCCTTGCAGATGCGGCGGATAAATCAAAAAAATATGCAGACAATGTTAAAAAAGAAAAATTAATTGAAGCAAAAGAGGAAATACATAAGCTCAGAACAGAGCTTGACCGTGAGATTAAAGATCGCAGAAATGATGTTCAAAGACAGGAAAGAAGAGTACAGCAAAAGGAAGATACAATAGATAAAAAGACTCAGCAGATTGAAAAGCGTGAGGAAGAAGTTCATAACAAACTAAGCGATGCCGATAAGATACGCGAAGAAGTTGAAAGAGTTAAAAAACTTCAAATGGCACAGCTTGAAAAGATTGCTGATTTCACCGAATCACAGGCTAAAGATTACCTGTTGAAGCAGGTAGAAGAGACACTTGTCCATGAAAAGGCCGTTCTTATCAAAAACGCGGAAGAACAGGCAAAGGAAGAAGCCGAGCAGAAAGCGCGGAATATTATTACAGGCGCTATTCAGCGCTGTGCGGCTGACCATGTAACTGAGACCACCGTTTCGGTTGTTGCCCTTCCCAATGATGAGATGAAGGGAAGAATTATCGGCCGCGAGGGCAGAAATATTCGCACAATCGAGACCTTGACGGGCGTTGACCTGATTATCGATGACACGCCCGAGGCGGTTATACTTTCGGGCTTTGACCCGGTAAGGCGTGAAATTGCCAGACGTTCGCTCGAAAAGCTTATTGCTGACGGAAGAATTCATCCGGGACGCATCGAAGAAATGGTTGAAAAGTCAACCAAAGAGGTCGACAGCATTATCAAACAAGAGGGCGAACGCGCCATGTTTGAGACGCACGTTCACGGCTTGCACCCTGAGCTTGTCCGCCTTCTCGGAAGGCTTAAATACAGAACAAGCTATGGCCAGAATGTTCTTCAGCACTCTATTGAGGTTTCGCATATTGCCGGTCTTATGGCGGGTGAGCTTGGCGCAGATGTTACGCTGTCTAAGCGTGCGGGACTGCTCCACGATATAGGTAAGGCGGTTGACCATGAGGTTGAAGGGTCGCATGTCACTATCGGCGGCGATATAGCTAAGAAGTATAAGGAAAATGACAAGGTTATTAATGCCATTATGGCCCACCACGGAGATGTAGAACCTAAGACGATAGAAGCGTGCCTGGTTCAGGCAGCTGACGGTATTTCGGCGGCAAGGCCGGGCGCACGCCGCGAGAATCTTGAGTCTTATATCAAGCGGCTTGAAACGCTTGAAGAGATTGCAAATTCGTTTAAGGGAGTTGAACGTTCGTTTGCAATCCAGGCGGGACGTGAGGTTCGTATTATGGTTAAGTCGGATGCGGTAAACGATGACGAGACCGTATTGATGGCGAAGGAAATCGTTAAGAGAATCGAAAACGAGATGGAATATCCGGGACAGATTAAGGTTAATGTCATTCGAGAACTCAGGGCAATTGAGTACGCAAAATAGTTATTTAAGGGGCTGTCTCAAGAATTGAGACGGTCCTTTTTAAAATACTTGAAAAGCAAAATAAGATGTGCTATTATATAGCTAATATAGCACAAATATACGCGATTCGCCCATTTTTCAGCGGCGAAAAGAATAGTAAAGTTATAAGGAGAGTAAATCTGTTATGAAGATTAAAGATATACTTAAAAATGAAGAATTTTCATTGTCGTTTGAGGTTTTTCCGCCTAAGACCGATACCGCTTTTCAGAGCGTAGAGTCGGCTGTTACCGAGATAGCCGCACTCAGACCGGCTTTTATGAGCGTTACATACGGGGCCGGCGGCGGGGCAAGCCGATATACGCTTGATATGGCAAAAACTGTGGAAGAAAAGTCGGGCGTTTCCACCATCGCACACTTGACTTGCGTTTCGTCGACGAAAGAGACTGTCAGACAAAAAATAAAAGAGATGCGTGAATACGGAATAGAAAACGTTTTGGCGCTTCGCGGCGATTTGACTCCTGAGATGGAGAACTCGGACAGAAGCAAGTGGGATTATCGCTATGCGATAGATTTAATACATGAACTCAAAGAGAGCGGCGCCGATTTTTGCATAGGCGGCGCATGTTATCCCGAAGTTCATCCCGAAAGCGTGAATCAAAAGGAGGATATTCGACGGCTTAAAGAGAAGGTTGACGCGGGGTGCGATTTTTTAACAACTCAGATGTTTTTTGACAATAACCTTCTCTATAACTTTTTGTATAAAATACGCGAGGCGGGTATAACCGTTCCGATAGTTGCCGGAATAATGCCGATAACTAAGGCGAATCAGGTCGAAAGAGCGATTAAACTTTCCGGCTCGTTTATGCCTCAGAGGTTTAAGGCGCTGGTCGATAAGTTCGGAATGTACCCCGATGCGATGATGCAGGCGGGAATAGCTTATGCGACCGATCAGATTATCGATTTGTATGCAAACGGAGTGACGAATGTCCACGTTTATTCAATGAATAAACCTGAGGTTGCGCGGTGCATACAGAGTAACCTGTCGAATATTTTAGGAAAGAGCTGACATAAGTGGTATATTTAAAATCATATCCTGAACCTAAATATAATATAAAAGAAATTCTTCGGTATATGGGCTGTCGCAAGGCTGATGACCCGATTGGCGCATTGGTTAATGAATGTATAGCTGAGCTTTCGGACAAGCTGACATATAAGGTGTGTTATACTGAACTTCCGATTCAGCCGACAGATGACGGGGTCGATTTATCGTTTATGCAAACAAACAGCAAGGGGCTTAAAAGGAACCTCTTAGGGTGTGAGAAAATCGTGCTCTTTGCAGCAACGGTGGGACTTGAAATAGACAGGCTGATAGCCAGATACGGGGTGATTTCGCCTGTGAAGTCTGTTGCATTTCAGGCGATAGGGGCGGAAAGAATAGAGAGCCTCTGCGATATGTTTAATGAAGAAGTCAAGTCATGTGCCGCTGCTGAAAATTTATATACAAGGCCGCGGTTCAGCGCCGGTTACGGTGACTTTGAGCTTTCGGCACAGCGTGAGATATTTAAGGTTCTGGATTGCCAGCGAAAGATTGGGCTGACCCTAAACGACAGTTTAATTATGTCGCCATCAAAGTCGGTAACCGCAATAATAGGTATCTCGGATAAACCGAGAGAAAATTGTGCAGAGCATTGCTCCGGCTGCAGCAAAACAGATTGTGAATTCAGGGGAGAATAAGTATGAATATTTTAAGCTATTTAAAGGATAATATTGTTTTTTTGGACGGCGGAATGGGAACCCTTCTTCAAAGCGAGGGACTAAACCCGGGCGAATACCCCGAGTATTGGAATTTTTCACACAGCGATATAATACAAAAAATACATAGAAGCTATTTCGATGCGGGAAGCAATGTTGTCTGCACAAATACCTTCGGGGCGAATCTGTTGAAATTCCCTGAGGAAGAGCTAAAAAAAATTATATCCGCCGCAGTAGAGAACGCAAATGCTGCGCGTGCTTCGGCAGCGGGCAAACAGCCTAAGTTTATCGCCCTTGATATAGGCCCCACGGGAAGGCTTCTTAAACCATACGGAGATTTTGACTTTGAGGACGCGGTAAAGGTTTTTTCAAAAACGGTTCAAATCGGTGCGGAATGCGGTGTTGACCTGATTCTGATTGAGACGATGAACGACAGTTATGAGACAAAGGCGGCGCTTCTTGCAGTAAAGGAAAACTGTGAACTTCCGGTGTTTGTATCGAATGCCTACGGTGAGGACGAAAAGCTTATGACGGGGGCTTCACCTGAGGCGATGTCAGCTATGCTTGAGGGAATGGGTGCAGATGCAATCGGTGTGAACTGTTCTCTCGGCCCGAAACAGCTTTCGGGGGTTGTTAAAAGACTTCTTAAATGCTCGTCTGTGCCTATATTGCTAAAGCCCAATGCCGGACTTCCGAAAAGTGTGGACGGAAGGACAGTCTACGATGTTCTTCCGGATGAGTTCGCCGAGGATGTGGCGGGTCAGATTGCGGACGGGGTGAGAGTTGCCGGAGGCTGCTGCGGAACTACGCCTGAGTACATCCGCACCCTTACCGAAAGGGCAAGCGGAATAAAACCCGTGCCGGTTACCGAAAAGAATATAATGTGTGTGTCATCGTATACACACACGGTTGAGTTCGGAGGGTCACCGGTTCTTATCGGAGAGAGAATCAACCCAACGGGCAAGAAACGGTTTAAACAGGCGCTTAAAGAGAATGACATCGGATATATCCTACAGGAGGGAATCAGCCAGCAGGAGAAGGGAGTACACGTTCTTGACGTGAATGTCGGGCTTCCCGAAATTGACGAAAAGGAGATGCTTAAAACCGCCGTGTGTGAGCTTCAGGCGGTTATTGACCTGCCGCTTCAGATAGATACGACTGATGTCGGCGCTATGGAAGCGGCGCTCAGACGTTATAACGGAAAGGCAATGATTAATTCGGTCAGCGGAAAGGCAGAGGTTATGCGCGAGATATTTCCGCTGGTTAAAAAGTACGGCGGAGTGGTTGTTGCTCTGACCCTTGATGATGACGGAATCCCCGAGACCGCGGAGGGTCGTGTTAAAATCGCCGAGAAGATTTTAAGAACCGCCGCCGAGTACGGAATTTCAAAGAAAAATATCATATTCGACACACTTGCTATGGCGGTAAGCGCCGACCCGACCGCGGCGCTCGCCACGCTTGAGACGCTCAGAATCATAAGAGACCGCCTCGGATGTTATACCTCGCTCGGCGTTTCAAACGTTTCGTTCGGACTTCCGTCAAGAGGTGCGATAAACGGCGAATTCTTCTCTCTTGCGCTTGAAAACGGATTGTCGGCGGCAATAATGAACCCGTATTCGGACGATATGATGAAAACCTATTATTCGTATCGCGCATTAAAGGGGATGGATGAGAACTTCGCTGATTATATAAGTTTTATGTCAAACAGACAAGAAACTGTCTCGGTGACGGCTAAAAGCACGCCCCAAAACACAAGCTCGGCGGAATACGCGTCAGAGCTTCAGAAGGCGGTTGCTCAGGGATTAAAGACAAAGGCGGCGGAGCTGACTAAAAGTCTTCTCGAAACAACAGAGCCGCTTGAAATAGTGAAACAGGATATAATTCCCGCACTCGATAAGGTGGGAATAGGATTTGAGAAAAAGACGGTGTACCTCCCTCAGCTTTTGATGAGTGCCGAAGCGGCGAAAAGCTCATTTGAGATGATAAAGTCACATATGCTGAACCAAAAAGGAAGTATGACGGTTAAGTGTAAGTTTGTTATCGCAACGGTTCACGGCGATATTCACGATATAGGAAAGAATATAGTGAAGCTTCTTCTTGAAAACTATGGCTTTCAGGTTATCGATTTAGGAAAGGACGTTCCGCCCGAGGCGGTTGTTAAAGCGGTTGTTGAAAACAATGCGCCGCTCGCCGGACTGAGTGCACTTATGACCACCACCGTGCCGGCTATGGAGGAAACGATAAAACAGCTTCGTGTCTCCGCACCGTGGTGCAAGGTTGCTGTCGGCGGAGCGGTTATGACCCAGGAATATGCCGACAGCATCGGCGCGGACAAATATTGCCGCGACGCGATGGAAACAGTTCGCTATGCCGAGGAAATAAACGATGCCGCGGAAAAATAAGATTCCGTTATATTGAGGAGTAAATTATGGATAACATCGCAAGATTGATTAAGCTTTATAAACCGTTGGTTAATCCGGGCAATAAGATGACGTTTACCGAGATGTGCAGCTTTTTGGAAGAGAATATGTCAGCCGTAAAAATCGATTTTGATTTGATAAGCGAGATAACCCGAAGAATGATGAAAGTATCAATCGGTCATTATCTAAGAGAAAATAAACCGGACTTATCGTTGGATAAGCTGCAATTTGTTGCCTATGAAATACCGCGCGAAGGCAAAGGCGCGGAATATTACAATTATCCGCATATTTCGCTGAGAGTTGAGGGGCATAACCATAACTCTATCTATGTTGTACTTGAAAAGCATATAGATTACATTCATTGTAACTGCAATAAGCTGTTTTTGGACTTGACAATTAAAAGAGGCGTAAGCGAGTATGATTATGAAAACAATACTATGCGCCTAATAGAGTATTTGTCGCGCATCGAAGCGTTAGAGCAAAAGTGGTATTAGATAAAAGGGTAATTTTTCTTATATTCAGGTTTTTCGACAGTCCGAAGGCGGCGCAGCACGCCGCCTTTTAAAGTAGAATAGACTATTTAACCGTATATCCGCCCTTAATCATAACGATTGCATCGGTTGATGCCTTAAAGCCTCTTCCGTCGGCAACCGGAATTATCAGAAGGTGATTGGAAGGAAGAGGTGTGTTATTAGCGAGGTCGAAGCCTGACGTTGTATCAGAAAGGCCGCCTTTTGCGGTCGCTATGACTGTTCCGCTTCCCATACGCAGGATAAATTCGGTTCCTGCTTCGCCGATTATGCTCTGACCCGCGTTTAAGTTTACCACAACGAAGGTTGAGGGTCTGGCTGTAACCGTTCCGCCGGATGAGGCGATGCCGAGCTGCTGGTCGACATAGGCCTTGATTTCGGGAACGACTTTATCGACTATATAGCTCTTTGTCACAACGGGGTCATCCGTTCCGCCCGGCTCAGAGAACACCGCAAAGCCGCTTACGGCGACCAGTGTGAGGCCGAGAATGATTCCGAATTTAAGCAGTTTACTCTTCTTTGTTTTCATAATTAATGCCCTCCTAAGTATATAATTCAGGTTTAATAATTGTCGTGTTTTCAGGTCAGACCGAAAGAAATTTCCAGGGCCTCGTTTACTCTGTCCATAAGCGAGCCGTCTATATGGCCTATTTTTTCCTTCAATCGCTTTTTGTCAATGGTTCTTATCTGCTCGGCAAGAACGACCGAGTCCTTTGAAAGCCCGAAACCTCCCGCATCGATTTCGATATGGGTCGGCATTTTGGCCTTATTTATCTGAGATGTGATAGCTGTAGCAATAACCGTCGGACTGTAGCGGTTCCCGATATCGTTTTGGATAATTAATACCGGACGGACACCGCCCTGTTCGGAACCGACGACCGGACTTAAATCCGCATAATATATATCTCCTCTTTTTACTATCAAAACATTCACGCTCCGCAAGTTTAGATTGTATCCTTTGCTCTCATCTGCATTATACGCAGCTTGAGGTGTTTTGGTACATAATCATCGGACAACCTGCGGCAACGAACGTGCGATTATGTACGGCCGTCAGAGAATCTTATATATTATTTGTATCTTATATCATTCCGAAGTCGGTGAGTCAAGAAGATAATTGTGCATCTTTTGCTTAATGCCGTTTCGGATATAGATTCTCGGAATTCTCTTGCCTATCATACAAAGGATTTCATAGTTGATAGTCCCCATTTTCTCGGCAAGGCTCTCTACCGGTAATTCTATATTATCGCCTACGCCGAACAAAATGACTTCGTCGCCGATAGCTATAGTATTGACATCTGTGACATCAATCATACATTGATCCATACAAATGTTTCCGACAACATTACACAATTTTCCCCCGGCAATAACCTGAGCCGAGTTGGAAAGCAATCTTGAATATCCATCGGCATATCCGACGGGAACGGTGGCAATTTTGCTTTCGCGGTCGGTGATGAAGCGGCGGCCATAGCTTATGCTTGAGCCTTTTTCGACGGTTTTGACGTTTGTTATCTTCGCCTTAAGAGTCATTGCCGGTTTAAGGTTCAGAATGCTGCAATCAACGAACGGTGACGGACTCAACCCATACAAAATGACGCCGGGACGAACCATATCCAGGTGCATCTGAGGAAAGCGAATAAGCGCGGCGCTGTTTGCGCAATGACGAATCGGAATATTCAGGCCGTTTTCCTTTAATATATCGCATACTCTACAGAATCTGTCGAACTGTAAAAACGTATATTCATCATCATCGTCGTCAGCGACGGAAAAGTGTGTGAATATTCCGTTTATCTCTATATTCGGAAGTTTGGAAATCCTTAAAATTTCCGAAACGGTGTTCCTGCAGGCAGTTTCGTCATCTGCGAAGCGATAGCCGACACGACCCATACCGGTATCGATTTTGATATGTATTTTCGCATGTTTACCGAGGCGGATTGCCGCCTTTGACATTGCCTCGGCAAGCTCATAGTCGAAACAGCCAGGCATTACGTCATAGAATACAAGAGTTTCGGCATCCTCGCATCCCGAGTGGCCGAGAATCAAAATCGGACAGTGAATATAGCACCGCCGAAGCTGTATTGCCTCGTCAAGGCACGCCACAGCGAGGGCGTCAGCACCATTTTCCAAGAGAGTACGCGCAACCTCAAGGTAGCCGTGACCGTATGCGTCTGCCTTGACCACGCCGAGAATTTTCGCCGACGGCGAGACATAGCTTCTTATTGATTTTATATTATTTTCTATTGCATCGAGGTTTATTTCAGCCCATGCTCTGTTATTATGTTTCATTTTTTAAAGACCGACCTTCTGTAATAATTATTTTATTATGTTATTCTGTCAGCGTGCAAGTTCCTTAAGGGTAAGCGGAAGCTTTTCGATTAAATCACTTGCAATAAGCCCGTATTCGCCCTTTTCCTCCGCGGCAATATCCCCCGCGAAACCGTGGATAAACGTGCCGAGAGCCGCTGCATTAAAAGGCGAGAGCTTTTGACCCAAAAGCGATGCAATAACGCCGGTGAGAACATCTCCCATTCCGCCGCTTGCCATTCCGCCGTTGCCGCTGTTGTTGACGTGAACCTCGCCGTCGGGTGCGGCAATAACCGTTTCGTGACCCTTTAAGACAACGTATACGCGATGCCTTGCGGCAAGTTCCGTTGCCGCCGCGGTTCTGTCGCTTTCGATTTCTTTTATTGACTTACCCATAAGCCTTGACATTTCGCCCGGGTGGGGGGTGAGTATGACCGTACACCTGTGCTCTTTAAGAAGACTCATATCCTCAGCCAGAATATTAAGACCGTCTGCGTCAATGACACAGGGGACGGAATTTTGTAAAACGGCGGAAAGGATTTTCTTTGCGCCGGCACTTTTGCCGAGGCCCGGACCTATCGCGCATACATCGCATGAGGTTAGCTTGTCGGAAAGCTTTTCCGCGGCGTCATCTGTCAGTATTTTATCATGGCAGGGGAGGGGATATGTCATAACCTCATCGAGCTTTGCCGCCGCCGTAGGCTGGATACATTCGGGAAGAGCCAGGGTAACAAGGCCGCTTCCGCAGCGCATCGCCGCGCGGGAACACAGACAAGCCGCACCGGCCATACCGTTTGAGCCGGCAATTATAAGCACCCGGCCGCAGTCGCCCTTGTTTATATTCGGGCGGCGTTTGGGAAGCATAGAACGATAGCTTTTAATCATATCCGCGTATCTTCCCATATTATATTCTTCGCCGCATACAACGGCAACGGCACAGTCACCCGAGTGGCTTAAACTTACATCCGCGTTTATCGGCTTTCGCAAAAACAAAATATACGGCTTCCCGAGTTCATCGTGAAGGATTTCAATATCGCGCGGACCGAATCCGCGAAAGCCGCTTCCCATATACTTGGCGAAGGCCTCCTTGGCGGCAAACGCCGCGGCAATACTGCTGAACGGATTTTTCATTCCGTCGAAGTAATGCCTCTCACGCAGGGTGAATACGTGTTTCTTGAAGACTTCAATATTCTTCATCTGTGAAAATCTTGAAATCTCGGTTATGTCAATTCCGGTTTTAATCATATTTATTCTCTTTTCCTGTTTTTGATTCAAAAAAGTTTAGTCTAAGAATACGTTTTGGGGATTCAGGCGGCGGAAGCCGTCCTGAATTCTTTCATCCGGGTTAAAGAGAAGCATATATTTCTTGCTCTCTTTTAAGTATACTACAAAGAATACATCCTCATCTGCGGGAGATGTGCAGGCATATATCTTTTTAATATCGCGGTTTTCGGCATAGTTTTTGTATGCACGGTTTGAGGTTTTCGCCATAATTTCAATCTCGCGGGCGTTGAGGTCGGTAAGCTTTTTTCTGCGGCGTGCAGCGATGATTTTATCCACGTCAAGCGCACCGTTTGTAAAAGCGTATTCATACTCTAAATTTACTGAAATAAGCACATTATAGAGCAGGTATATAAGCCCTACGCAGATAAGCAGCGCGATAGACCCGAAAAACTGAATTCCGAGAAGCATCGGTGTGGCCAAAAGCACAAGCAGAATAGCTAAAACACAGAGTGCAATTTTAAATATATCGCCTGTCGTCCTTTTTCTTTTAACAATTTGTTCAACAAAAACATCCATTATTATAACCCTTTCTGTCTTTAATATAACTTTTATATAATTTTTATGAACCCTTGCGTATAGCAACGGTCGATTTCGGAATCCCTATTCCGTTCCAACCGGACAGGTCAAGCTGACCGCTGTCGTTTGCACCGACGCCGAAGGCGGTTCCGTCAACCGATATGCCTATGCTGTGGCGTTCTCCGGCGGCCGCGGCGGCAATGTTCTTCCATAAATCCGTCATACATTGATTAGAATCGTTTCCGCCGAAGGCTTGTGTATGACCGTCGACCGAGGTTACAATCACGTTGCTTGCTCCGCATGAGATGAAGTATGTGTCCTTGACCTTTGTTGCTTCGGATATTCCGCGGCTGTCATCACCGGCAAAGACTATTCTTCCGTCATATTTAAGACCGACGGTGAAGCCGTTCCCGGCGCAGACCGAAACGATGTCATTCCACTGACTTATATTACATTCGCCATGGGAGTTATCGCCTGTGGCAATAACGGTTCCGTCTATTTTAAGACCGACGGTGTGGGTGTCCCCGGCACTGACCGAAACTATCCCCGACCAATTTTCAACATCGCATTGACCGTAGGTGTTATCACCTGTCGCAACAGCTCTCCCTTGTTTGGTTATCCCTACGGTGTGGCCGCTTCCCGCCGCTATATCCGAGATATTTTTCCATGAGGAAACGCTGCATTGCCCATAGGTGTCATCACCGGTTGCCGTGACGCGTGCGTTACGCATAAGAGCGACCGAATGGTCGCCGCCGGCGGCAAGCTTTGTTACATCACGCCACTTTGAGACATCGCATTGTTTTTTGTTATTATTCCCGGCGGCTAAAACTGTTCCGTCAGACTTTAACGCGAGGGTATGCGCCCTTCCTGCGGCCGTGATACCCGAATACGCCTCTATGATGCTTCGATAGTTCTCTCTGCTTTCAATATAACCGTTAAGCGACTTAAAATACTTGCCGGCATCGTAAAAATCGCGCTGCCTTGCATAACTCATGGCAAGACTCCAGTCAAGCTCTTTCTTTTTATCACCGAAAAAGACATATTGCTCGGCTTTTTCAAGCTCGCCGACCGCGTCCTCGAACTTACCGCTGTTATACAGATTCATCGCCTTTTTATATGCCGCTTCGGAATCCTGATTATATTTTAAGGTATAGACTCCGCCGCATATTGCACCCGAGATAAGAATGAGGGTGAGAAGCCTCGCGATAATACGTTTTTTTCTCTCGGTCGGGTCATGCTTAATAAATTCTCGGATTTCTTCCTCCTCGCGGAAGCGTTGTTTTCGCGCCTCACGCTTTTCCTTTCGGGTTTTGGGCGCTTCAATGAAATCGGCTTGGCCGTTCGGCTCAATCAAGGCCGAGGAATCAAACTTCGCCGTATCATCGCTGACGGTGGGTTCGCTTTGAGTGACCTCAACCGAATCCGGAAAGACGGAATCACTGTGCCAATTTGTGCCGTCCTCTAAAATTGCGTTTCGCACTATTATTGCCGCCGCGGCGGTCATAAGTGAGGGAACCTCAAGCTCGATGCCGCCTTTTTTATACTGAACATCATTTATAGCCGATAGTTTAGACCCATCCGGGCCGTAACAGCATATGTCAAGACGAACGTGTGAAATCGGGCCGTATGCCGCCTTTAATTTTATATGAAGTGAAACGCGCACATTCTCTGAATCCGAAAGCAGTTCACACTTACTAATCCTTACCGGGCAGTCGGTCTCGATGTTATTGAGTTTGTCTATGGCTTGCAAAAGCTCCATTCTTTCACCAACATTTCATATTCTTGTATGAATTTTTAATTATACATAATATATTATAACCTTAAACTCCGAAAATTGCAAGAATGTTATGATATTGTAATGAAAAGTTAATGAAAAGTTCCCAAAACGCGCCTTATTTTTACATTCACGTATAATTTTAGGTGCTTGGCATAATCTATTAATAAAGAATAAACTGCCCAAAGAGGCATCGGAGGTACGAAAATGAGGAAGTTAATGTGTATAAAGAGAATAGCCTGCCTGATAATGGCAATATCTTTAATTTCGGTTACTGGGTATACAGAACCGGCACAGCAGGTCGATACGAATGTTTCGACACAGCTGATAAATGCCAAGTCGGGAATATTAATGGAGGCGTCAACGGGCGAGGTTTTATACGAACAGAACGCAAACGAGAGACTTCAGATTGCCAGTGTGACAAAGGTAATGACAATGCTTCTCATCATGGAAGCGATAGACAGCGGAAAGATTTCGCTTGACGATATGGTAACAACAAGCGAGTATGCCGCGTCTATGGGTGGTTCACAGGTCTTTCTCGAGGTGGGTGAACAGATGAGTGTAAATGATATGTTAAAGGCTATCGCCGTTGCTTCGGGCAACGATGCGGCGGTGGCAATGGCCGAGTTTATCTCGGGCAGCGAGGGAGCGTTTGTGGAGAAGATGAACAAGCGTGCGTCCGAGCTCGGCTGTGAGAATACTCATTTTATCAACTGTAACGGCCTTGACGAAACGCCCGAGCATTACAGCAGCGCCCGCGATGTTGCCCGAATATCACAGGAGCTTTTAAAGCATACAAAAATATTTGACTATACGACTATTTGGATGGACAGCTTAAGAAACGGAAGCTTCGGTCTTTCAAACACAAATAAGCTGATACGTTTTTATAACGGGGCGAACGGACTTAAAACAGGCTCGACAAGCACGGCGAAGTATTGCCTGTCGGCGACCGCACTTCGCGACGGAATGCAGCTTATAGCGGTGATTATCTGTGCCCCGTCCACCAAGGACAGATTCTCGTCAGCATCGGCTCTGCTTGACTATGGGTTCGCCAATTATGAGGTGGCAAGCGATGAGGATTTGAATGTAGCGGTTCCGTATGTTCGGGTTGTCGGCGGAGTGAAGGAACAGATTGCGCCAGAGGTGTCGGGAAGCGGTTTTGTCGTCAAAAAGGGTAACAAGAGCAAACTTGAAACAAGGTTTGAAATGGAAGAGAGCGTTTCCGCACCGGTTGAGGACGGGCAGAAACTGGGTGAAATTATCTATACCATAGACGGCGAAGAGGTTACCCGCCGCGATGTATGTGCGACGGAGCGGGTAGATAAAATAAATGCTGTTCAGATATTTTTGAGATGTCTCGCCGATTGGCTGAAGCTTTAATTTCGACAAAATTTATTCTGATTGATACACGATTGTAATATTCTGACACATAATTGTAATATTTCTTTCGACAAAAATATGTTATAATAAAATATAATGCTATAATTATGCGCATATGGCGTATTAAGATAAATCGAACAGGAGATACAATTATGGCTGGAAAAACCAAGAAAACCAATACAGCTTCCAAAGGAAGGGGAAGCGCCGCAAAAAAGACTGAGGATACACAGAGAACGGCAAGAACCCCGGCGGCAGGAGCCGCCCGGAAAAGAAAAAAGCAGGGGAGCGGAGCAAAAACAAAAACCCTGTCCAACGAGATAAAGGGTATTGTTTTGATTGCCCTCGGAATCTTTTTGGGCTTTGCATTCCTCACCGAGGCAACGGGAACGGTAGGAAGGTTTATAAAAGGCGTATGCTATGGACTTTTCGGAATGTCAATCTCGATAAGCTGTATTTTTATTGTGGCCACCGGAGTTATGGCGTTCTTTGACAAGGAGGGCGAGAAAAACGCTTTTAGGTACGTTCTTTTGTCGCTTCTGATAGTTGTTACCTCGGTTATTGTTCCTATGGCAACGGGACATACACGTTTTAACGAACAGACCGTTATAGGAAACCTGACAGAGCTTTGGCAAAGCGGTCAGAAAAGCATCGGCGGCGGAGTAATCGGCGGCGGCCTGTGCGGATTTTTAAATCTGCTTATCGGCCCTGCGGGAACATGGGTTGTGACGATTGCGGCGGAGATTATTCTTATTATATTATTGACCGAGATTTCGATTGAGAAGATTTTCAGAAGTCTCTGCGGAGCAATAAAACGAAGGAGAGAGGATTTCCGCGATGTTGCGGGAAGTGAGGTTGAATTTGAACTTCCCGAGTATTCAGAGCAGAGCGATGCGGTTAAGCGAAAGCTTTTAAAGCGGCGGAAAAATGAAGAGATAGATATTCCGCTTGATGGGGAGGAAAGAGAAGCGTCTAAAAAAGGCGGGAAGAACGGAAATAACGGAAAGAAGAAGTTCTTTGAGGGATACTTTGGCGGAGACGAGGTTGTGGATGAGACGGCCGCGGCGGAAAAGGAAAAGCCGATGCGGTTTGAGTTCACCGAGGACAGCGGAATTTTGGACGACATTGTACCCGAGAACATCAGCGATGATATAAATGACCTTCCGTTTGATATAGACAGCCTTAAAACAGGGGTTTTGTCCGAGCTTCCAGATGAGGACGGGAACTATGAAAAACCCGTTGAAAACGAGGAGGGAACGGACTTTGAGCCGCCCTCTGAAGCGAAACTTGAGGATGTGCTTGACCCGTTGACTCAGAAGGCGGTCGATGCCGGGGTTCCGCTTGACCGTGCAGTGACGGCGGGCAGGCGAATGGCAACGGAGGAGGCGGAGGAAAACACGCCCGAGGCGGAAATTAAGCGTCAGATAAACGAGTCGGAACAAATAAAACCGAGAAACATACAGTATCGGCTTCCGAGACCCGACCTCCTTGAAATGCCAAAGCCGAGGACAAAGAGCCGAAGTGAGGTAAAGGCTGAGCTTGAAGAAAAGGCGAATCGCCTGCTTGAGACCCTGCATAGCTTTAAGGTCGAGGCGAAGATAGTGAACATCACTCAGGGACCTACGGTTACACGGTTTGAACTCCAGCCCGGAGCGGGAGTGAAGGTGTCGAAGATTACAAACCTTTCGGATGATATTGCGCTGAGCCTTGCCGCATCGGGCGTTCGTATCGAGCCGGTGGCCGGCAAGTCGGTAATAGGTATTGAGATTCCGAATAAGGTCGCGACCCCTGTGCCGATACGAGAGGTAATAACGAGTGAGAATTTCAGAAACTTTAAGTCAAAGACGGCGTTTGCCCTCGGTAAGGACATAAGCGGAAATTGTGTAGTGGCCGACATTGCCGACTTTCCGCACGGACTTATCGCCGGCGCCACCGGTTCGGGTAAGAGTGTATGTATAAACTCACTTATTATAAGCATTTTGTTCAAGGCGAGACCTGACGAGGTTAAAATGATAATGGTTGACCCGAAAATGGTTGAGCTCGGCGTTTATAACGGGATTCCGCACCTTCTGATACCGGTTGTAACCGACCCGAAGCACGCGGCGGGTGCACTGAACTGGGCGGTTGGCGAGATGAAGAACCGTTATAAGCTTTTGAACGAGAACAAGGTCAGAAATTTAAGCGGATATAACGCGCTTATGGGTGAAATCGGCGAGCCCGATGCTAAGCTCCCCGAAATCGTGATTATTATAGACGAGCTTGCCGACTTGATGATGGCGGCGAAGAACGAGGTCGAAGGGGCAATCAACAGCCTTGCCGCGCTTGCGAGAGCGGCGGGAATGTATCTTATCATTGCGACTCAGAGACCGTCTGTAAACGTTGTTACCGGCGTTATTAAAAATAATATACCGACGCGTATCGCCTTTGCCGTTACTTCAAACGTGGACAGTCGAACGATTCTTGACTGTATCGGCGCAGAAAAGCTTTTGGGAAAGGGCGATATGCTCTATAGCCCCCGCGGAGCGGCAAAGCCGATGAGAATTCAGGGAAACTTTGTTTCGGATTCAGAGCGTGAGGCGGTTATTGACTATATAAAAAGTCAGTATGAAGCAAATTATGACGAATCGATTATCGAGAATATAGAGAGGGAGCGCGAGCAGGTTGCCGCCAACACCGAGATTCAGACAGACGGCGAGGATGACCGCGAGAGCGGGCATAAGGATAAACTGTTTTATGAGGCGGTTGAACTTATTTTAGACAACGGCCAGGCATCGGTTGCTATGTTCCAGAGGAAGTTTAAGATGGGTTATCAGCGAGCCGCAAAGCTCATAGACCAGATGGAAAAGTATAAGATAATCGGGCCTTATGAGGGAACAAAACCGAGACAGGTTTTGATAACAAGGCAGGAATTTAACGAGATGCGGATGAATGACCCCGACCAATAACCGAAAAACCGTATCGCAAGAAGCGGAAAAAAGGTGATAAAATCAGTCAAAAACCGCTTTTTTATAAGCAAAATTGCCATAATAGGTTTTTAAAAATTGTGCAATCATACAAAGTTGTATGGAATTTTAAAAAAGTTGTGGAAATTTTTCAGTATTTATAGTAAAATATATGCATTAAATAAATTTTTATTCTAAATTTAAAAGGAGTTTTTTGAAATGAACAAACAGGAATTAATTTCAGTAATTGCTGAGAAGGCTAATCTCACAAAAAAAGATGCTGAGGCTGCTCTTGCTGCATTCACAGGTGCGGTTGAGGATGCACTCAAGGCCGGCGACAAGGTTCAGCTCGTTGGTTTCGGCAGCTTTGAGGTAAGAGAAAGAGCTGCAAGAACAGGCAGAAATCCTCAGACAGGTGCTGAAATGAAAATAGCTGCCGCTAAGGTACCTACCTTCAAAGCCGGCAAGGCATTGAAGGAACTCATCAACAAATAATTAAAGTTGACAGAAAACCGGACAGGCGTATCGCCTGCCCGGTTTTTAAGTTATTTTTTGTACAGTATTCTTATCGCTCCCGCGGCTTCGTCCGCAAAGACAAGGCTTTCGTTTGAAGTGACCTTCATTATCGGATTTTCATTCACAGCGATGTAGCCGCCGTCGATTAATTCAACATCGTCTATCGCATTGAAGTCAAGCGTCCTGAACTTCTCGGTTTTTGGACTGAAAGCGCTTATAACTCCGTTTATTACATTCCAAAAATAGAAGCTGTTGTTTCCGCAGGCCATTTTGCCGGACCTAATTGGAAATTCGGTTTTAAACTCATTCTTTTCTTTAGAAGAAAAGTTATAGGTATAGATGCGGTTATTTTCTTTGTCGAATACAAATAATTTATTTCCGTTTTGTATTACGGCGGATATTATCGGAGAGTTATAAGCCATATTTATTTCGGTATATTCTTTCGTGTCGGGATTGATTAAATAAATATAACCGATATAATTATGACCGTTGGCGCTTGTTGCCGCGACCTGTCCGTTTGGCAGGGAACCCACTATAGAGCAGTATTCAAAGTCTCGTGAGTTGTAATTTTTAAACTCATATTTGGTTATAACTTCACTTAAATCATCGGCGTTAAGAGTTATCCAAAACCTGCCCTCGCCCTCCTGGCCGTCTTCGTTTACCTTAGTGTTAAAATATCCGACAAGCCATACCTTATCCGAGGTTTTGTCATAGTATACCTGCTGTGCCGAAAAGTCTGAGTATCGTGCAACAATGACTTCTTTTTCAATAGTCTTGGTTTCGTATGTATACTCGTCTGCACTGTCGGAACTATTTGTATTCTCGGCCGTATCGCCGCTGACGTTCTCTGCGGACGCTGATTTTGTATAGGATGCTTTTTCGGCTGTTGCGTCCGATGATTTATCGGTATCATCTTTAGAATTATTATCTTTATTTTCTATGTCGTCCGATGAATCGGGGTCATCGGAGGGTTCAGATACTTTTTCGTCCTGCTTTTTGTCGGAAGTATCGGAAGGCTTTTCGGCTTTTGTCTTTATCTGAACCGTTTCTTCACGCGTTTCGGTTTCCTGATACTTAAGCTTTGAAAGACTTGTTATCTTCTTGGCGCTTCCGCCCTTTGACGATACCCTATAAAGTGAATTGTCGCTTCGATTTATATAATAAACATTGTCCCGGCCGTCCGCGGTGAAGTCGGTGAGTGAATTATTTATCGTTGCCTTCGCAAGAGTCTTGACAGCATAGGGTTTTTTGTCCTGCTGAGAGTCATATGCCTGTTTATCGGCGGATTTTGTTTCGCTGTCTGCTTCCTTGCCCGAATTATTTATAACCTCTGAAATATTTTGCGTGTCATCGGCTTTTGAAACATCGGTGGTTTTGTTATCGTTTCCGTATTGGAAGGCGCGCCAGAGCATTGCTGCGGCTTCGGCACGGCTGATTGAGTCCTGACCTCTGAAGGTTCCGTCCTCATACCCTGAAACAAGGCCGCGTTCGACTGCGGCGGCAACATACGGTTTCGCTGATTCTGATATGCTCTCACAATCCGAGAACATAGTTTTAAGCATATTTTGGTCAGCTGATTTTGTGTCATAGCCCTTTAGCTTTACAAGAGCAACGGCTATATCCTCTCTGAGCGCATAGTTGTTCGGACGGAAGTAATTCTCGCCGAACGACTTGTATCCGGTGAGATAGTTCTTGGCCGTTTCAACATAGCTGAAGAACCAGTCATCATACTTGACATCACAGAAGTAAGAGTATTCGGGGTCTTCTAATCTTAAACCTGCCGCACCAACCATAATCTTGGCGAATTCACAGCGTTCGACATAGTTGTCAGGGTAATAGTATCCGTTCGGATAGCCGTTGAGTACGCCTCTTTCCTGCATCTCACCGATAAAATTAAACGCCCAATAGTCCCGCTGAACATCTTGAAATTTAACGTCATATGTGCCCGATGGCTTAGTCTTGTATTCGGCGCCGTATTCGACAGCGGAAACGGGTATGATTGCCGCAGAGATAACGGCCGCGGCTGTAACTAATGATAAGAAACGATTTTTTGTTTTAATACTCATGATTTTTCCTCCATATTTTTTTTAAAATTTTTTATTTTACGAATACTAAATATTCAGCCAAACAATTTAACCACCTCTATTGTCAAATAATGTAAGTTAATTACAACACAAATATGTGACGAATTTTGTCATATTATGGAAAATATTATTTTATAGTACTTAAAAGTACTGTAAAATAATATTAATACATTTTTATGTTAAAGTCAATGAGTACTGATTAATACTAAAAATAAAGGAGCGTGAGGTATATGTATCTTCCAAGACTTCGGGATTTACGCGAGGACAATGATTTAAAACAGACTGATATTGCGGAATTTCTGGGAATCCGCCAGACTGTGTATTCGAGATATGAACGGGGGTTTCAGAATATTCCGCTTGAGCATTTGATACATCTTGCCCAAAAATACGGGGTTTCGACCGATTATATATTGGGGCTTACCAAGAATCCGAAGCCGAATCGGTGATTATGCCGACAGACGGCGGAACCCTATAGTGAATATTCACCAAATGGTTAAATTTTTGTAACTTTTTAAGTGAGGTATTTACTTTTTAACAGTTTTGTTGTATACTTAAACTTGAGTTAATATAGTATGCGGCAGGAAATATAAAAAATTTATGTTTTTGCCGTGATTTTCGGGAAGGTCGGTAAACAGATGAAGAAGAATAAGGGCGGCAAGGCGGCCGCCACCATAAGCATTATGGCGATAATAATTATGGCGGCAAAAGTAATGGGCTTGCTCAGAGAAACGCTTGTGGCAAGGCTCTACGGTCAGGGAATGGAGTCGGATATGATAAATACCGCGACTCAGATTCCGCTTTTGTTTTTTGATATGGTGCTCGGTGTTGCCATATTATCCACGTTTGTCCCCATATTTAATAAATATTTAGAAAAAGACGGCAAGGAAAAGGCAATAAGGTTTGCCGATAACTTTACTTCCATTGTCGGGTTGATTGCAATTATCGCCGCGGTTTTGGGAATGATATTTGCGAAACAGCTTGTTCACGTTATGGTTCCTGGGTACGCCGATGTCCCGGGTAAGACAGAAAAAACAGCTTCGCTTCTTCGCATACTCTTTCCTTCTATTGTATTTACCGCTTGGGCATATGTGGCGGTCGGGGTGCTTCAGTCATTCGGCGAGTTCACCGTTCCCTCGCTTATAAGCGTTGTGTCAAACGGTGTTATGATTGCGTATCTGATTATATTCGGAAACAGACTCGGGCTTGAAGGCGTAGCCGTATCTATGCTTATCGCGTGGGCGCTTCAGCTGTTTGTTCAGA
>ERZ780226.886-NODE-886-length-25378-cov-10.712396_pt1 | contig 25378 bp, 20 predicted proteins | sample MGYA00511165_ERZ780226 | MGnify/ENA primary metagenome ERZ780226 (study PRJEB29588, sample SAMEA2152373) | human gut metagenome | biome: human gut; feature: human-associated habitat; material: faeces | place: Denmark | collected 2008/2010 ...
TTATTCTAAGCTGTCAATACTTAATTTTATTATTTAGTAATCATTTTATAAACCGCTTGAAAATAATTGTTGTTGACAAATCAAAAAATATAAAATATGATTAAATAGGTGATTAAAATGTATGAAATGTTAAAGAAATACGATTATCTGTATAACAAACAGGAAAGAAAAGAACTAATTGCAAGGAATATAACAGAAATCAGAAAAAAAGCAGGATTACAACAAAAAGAAGTAGCAGAACTTTTAAGAGTTCAATATCAAACATATAGAAACTACGAAAGCGGAGCGAGTGAACCGCCTGCAGAAATGCTTGTAAGACTATCAAAACTCTATGAAATTCCAGTTGATATAATTATTGGAACTGATGATTACAGCAAAGACAAAGATAAAAGCAAAAAAATAATAGAAGAACAAGAAAGAGAAATAAATAAACTTAAAGCAAAAGTTGAAGCAGAAAAAGACGAAATGAAAAAGATAGCATTAACAAACATTCTAAATTTTGCAGAAAATGAATTAAAAAAGGCTAAGAACCAGTTAAACGAACAATAAAAAAGAAGCTACCGACCGTAAAAAGTCAGTAGCTTTTTGTCACTAAATTTGTCACTACAATATTAAGAAATGCTGTTAAATAAAAGAATTTTTACTAATATATAGCTTATATACATTCAAAAAACATATAAATAAGCAAAGCAAAGATTTGGAAATCGTGTAACCGCCTAAAACGGTTCGAGGGTTCGAATCCCTTGCTCTCCGCCATAAAAAGCACCGCAAAGCCTTATTTATAAAGGTTTTGCGGTTTTTTCTTTGTTATATAATTTTTCTCATAGATATATCGGAAACTGCCGACAAATACGGTTTTGTCATTATTTAACTGTCTCGATTTTATAAATACTCCACAAGCTGTCGCCGTCAACTATTTTTATATCCGCAACAATTTTGAGTTTTCTTCTAAAGCTGTAACCCTCATCATCATTGCCGTATTTATGTTTTGCTTCAATAATATATTTTCCGTCCGCACGCTGTTTAACACTGTCAATGGTAACAAGAGGACCTGCTCCGTCTCCTCCGTCGCCGTATACATAATAGTAATTCCCGTCATAATAATAAAGCCAAACATTACCCTTGCTGTTTTTCATAACCACACTGTGGTCGGGCTTTACGTTAAAAACATTTTTCAATATTTTATCAACATATGAAGACTCAACTACGCAGTAATATTCACCGTTTTTAAACAGCTTTTTGGGGTCACGTATATAACTGTGGTAGTCATCTTCTTCATTTTTGTCATCTTCATTCACAATATACCACAGTTCGTCATAATCTCTCCAGTCATATATCTGAGCCATATCGTCTACAAAAGATTCATAGGGAACGGCAAAAATAATATTCAAAGTATAATTGAGTGCTTTGCCGGATGTGCAGTCATAGTCATAAAACTTATTAACATAATCTGCCTCTTCCTCATGACCCACTCCCATATCGGTAAGGCCGTATCCGACAATGTATGGCATCATTTTTTCAAAATATTGTTTGTCACTGTTTGATAAAGTGACCGATTTCATTGTCTGTGATGTTTTGCTTTCTTGAGTAGAAGCCTCTGTAGATTCTTCTGAATTTTCAGAAGGCTCTGTTTCGCTTTCATTTGATATATCCTCAAATATCTGACCATCCTGCGCATGAGCCGAGTTTGCACTGTCCTCTTTGCTCTTCTTCTGTTTAGCGGCAAAAACGGTACCGATTACAAGTGCTATAGCCAGTACTACGGTACATGTCGCAATAATAATTTTCTTCTTTTTTTCAATATTAAGTTTTTCCATTTCAATCCCCTACTGTTTAATTATAAATTTGAAGTTTAACCAAGCTCAAATTATTTTACATTTTATTTATTATATCGCACGCCATATTTAATTTCAACACTGCACAAATTTATTTTTACAGATTATTTAATGCATTAAAGCATTGATAAATAAATTATAAAATGATATACTTTTTATAGAAGTCAAAAAGGAGAAGCAAAATGTCAAACGACACTATTGTTATTCGCCCGGCACAGGTAAATGACGCGAAAAAGCTTTTAGATATATATTCGCCGTATATTTTAAACACTGCCGTTACATTTGAATATGATGTGCCGAGCACCGAGCAATTTAAAGAAAGAATTTTGAGTATAACTCAAAAATACCCGTATATCCTCGCGCAATGCGGTGATGAAATTCTCGGCTACGCTTATGCGTCGGAGTTTAAAAGCCGTGCGGCATATTCATGCTCTGCGGAGGTTTCGATATACGTTAAGCAAGAGAGACGGCATATGGGCATCGGTAAAAAGCTTTATACCGCCCTCGAAAATATTTTGCGTGCGCAAAACATTTGCAACCTTTACGCTTGCATTGCAAGCCCCAAAACGCCGGATAAACACCTTGACAAAAGCAGCATAAACTTTCACAAAGCTGTCGGCTATTCCACCGTAGGTGAATTTCATAACTGTGCATATAAATTCGGCATATGGTACAATATGGTTTTTATGGAGAAATTTATAAACAATCATTCCGAAAATCGCGCAGATTTAATCCCGATAACCGAAACAGATATTAACAGTCTTTTAGCATAGCAAACAAAGTACAGTGCAAAATCTCTTAAAACATAAACAACCCGAAAGGAGCAATTTATTATGGGACTTATTAAAGCAGGTGCAGGTGCTCTCGGCGGAACGCTCGCAGATCAATGGAAAGAATTTTTCTACTGTGAAGCAATGCCAAAAGAGGTGCTTGTTACCAAGGGAAAAAAGCAAATCAGCGGACGTTCATCAAACACAAAGGGTAACGATAACATTATCAGCAACGGCTCGGGCATTGCGGTTGCAGACGGTCAGTGCATGATAATTGTTGAGCAAGGCAAGGTTGTTGAGTTTTGCGCCGAGCCCGGCGAATTTACATATGATACTTCGACCGAACCGAGCCTTTTTTCGGGTTCTTTCGGCGAGAGCTTAAAAAATACATTTAAAACAATAGGCAAGCGCTTCACCTACGGCGGTGACACAGCCAAAGACCAGCGCATATATTATTTTAACATGAAAGAAATTATCGACAACAAATTCGGTACGCCGAACCCCGTGCCTTTCAGAGTTGTTGACAGCAAGCTCGGTCTTGATATAGATGTTTCTATTCGCTGCTCGGGCGTTTACTCTTATAAAATATCGGACCCTCTGCTTTTCTATACAAACGTATGCGGCAACATCAGTGACGAATACACGCGCGAAGAAATAGACGGCATGCTCAAAACCGAATTTATCAGCGCGCTTCAGCCGGCTCTCGGCAAGCTTTCGGAGCTTGAGCTTCGCCCGAACCAGATAGTAACGCACAACACCGACCTTGAAAACGCCATGAACACAGCTCTCTCGGCAAAATGGGGCGAGCTTCGCGGACTTAAGGTTGTAAGCATTGCTCTCGGCTCGGTAACTCTCCCGGAAGATGATGCAGAGATGATAAAGCAGGCACAGCGCACAGCTATTATGCGCGACCCTACAATGGCGGCGGCTACGCTCGTAGGCGCACAGGCAGACGCAATGAAAGCCGCGGCGTCAAACGAATCCGGCGCAATGAACGGCTTTATGGGCGTCGGCATGGCAATGAACGCCGGCGGCGGAATGAACGCTCAAAATCTTTTTGCCATGGGTCAGCAGCAGCAAGCATCTCAGCCTGCGTCCCCGGCTGCTGCGGCAAACTCTTGGAAATGTGCCTGCGGCGCGACCGTTACAGGAAATTTCTGCCCGGAATGCGGCTCACCCAAACCGGCAGATAACAGCTGGACCTGCTCATGCGGCGCAGTCAACAAGGGCAACTTCTGCACAAATTGCGGTGCAAAAAAGCCGTCGGCAGCCCCTGCCGGTTGCCCCGGCTGCGGTTGGACACCCGACGGCGGACAGCCGATGCCGAAATTCTGCCCGGAATGCGGAACAAAATTGCAATAATTAAATACCGATTATCGCCATATATCACAAGGCGAATAAGCAATTTGTTTTATGGGAGGAAAAATTTTGAACGTATTACAGGAATACAAATGCCCCTGCTGCGGCGGAGCTATTGAATTTGACAGCAACATTCAAAAAATGAAGTGCCCTTATTGCGACACGGAGTTTGATGTAGAGACCCTCAAAAATTATGATGAAAGTCTCAAAAACGACACAGCCGATGATATGAAATGGGAAATCTCGGGCGGTGCCGAATGGCAAAGCGGCGAGGCGGACGGTTTAAAATCATATGTCTGCAAATCCTGCGGCGGTGAAATTGTCGGCGACGAAAACACGGCGGCAACCTCCTGCCCCTTCTGCGGTAACCCCGTTGTTATGATGGGTCAGCTTTCAGGTACGCTAAAACCCGATATTATAATTCCGTTTAAGCTTGATAAAAAGGCTGCAAAAGAGGGTCTGCAAAAGCATCTGACCGGCAAACGGCTTTTGCCGAAAGTTTTTAAAGACCAAAACCATATAGACGAAATCAAAGGAGTTTATGTTCCGTTTTGGCTGTTTGATTCGGATGTTGACGCAAATGTAAGATACCGCGCTACCTCTGTAAGAATGTGGAGCGATGAGGATTACGACTACACAGAAACGAGCTACTATGACGTCCGACGTGCGGGAAGCGTAGGCTTTGAAAACGTTCCCGTTGACGGCTCAAGCAAAATGCCGGACGATCTTATGGAATCTGTTGAGCCGTTTAACATAGGCGAAGCGGTTGATTTTCAAACGGCATATCTTGCAGGCTACCTTGCAGATAAATATGATGTGACGGCAGAGCAGAGCATTAACAGAGCAAATGAGCGAATTAAGCACTCAACCGAAGAGGTTTTTGCCTCAACCGTTACAGGTTATGACTCGGTAACACCCGAAAGCTCAAGCATCAATCTCAGCAACGGAAAAGCAAAATACGCGCTTTACCCCGTTTGGCTTTTGAACACAACGTGGAAAGGCGAAAAATATACCTTTGCAATGAACGGGCAGACGGGTAAATTCGTCGGCAATCTTCCTGTTGATAAATCTGCCGCGGCAAAATGGTTCGCGGGGATTGCGGTCGGCGCAAGCGCGGTTATGTATGTTATTCCCATAATTCTGCGCCTGCTTGGGATAATGTGAGGAGGGATTGTGTTATGAATAAAAAAATAATATCGGTTCTGTTCACATTTATTCTTTGCATTTGCATGAGCTTGCCTGTCCTTGCCGCCGATAACGGTTTTGCAGGCGAAAATGACAGAGTACAGGATTTTTCTGGCGTTATTTCGCAGGAGGACAGAGACTACCTTAACAATTTATATGACGAAATTGCCGAAAGGCAGTGTGTTGACGTTATAATTTGTTTCACCGACTCGCTTGACGGTATGACGACATCGGAATATGCCGAAAATCTTTATGAAGAAAACAACTACGGCTACGGTGAGAACAAAGACGGCGTAATGCTTCTTGTAAGCTTTGAAGACAGCGACTGGTACATAGCCACAAGAGGCTACGGCATAACGGCGTTTACCAAATCGGGTATTCAATATGTCGGCAATCAGATAAAGGGCGACCTTTCGGACGGAGACTATGCCGAGGCGGCGGAATATTTTGCACGCCTTTGCGATGAGCTTTTGACGGACGCCAAAAACGGCACGCCGTATAATGAATCCTTCGGCGCAACAGACGACGGCGACACGGGAACAGGCTCTGTATTGCCCCCTCCGATGTGGATTTTAATTTCAATCGCCGTAGGTGTAATTACGGCACTCATTGTTGTGGGTATTATGAAAAGTAAGCTCAAAACCGTTAAAATGCAGTCATCCGCAAACAACTACCTTAAAAACGGAAGCCTCAACATAACCGACAGCAGTGATATATTCCTTTACAGCAATGTCACCAGAACCGCAAAGCCAAAAAATAACGATAACGACAGCAGTACACACGAATCCTCTTCCGGCAACACATACGGCGGCGGAGGCGGAAAGTTTTAACGCTTAATTTATTTTGCACACAAAAAGACCGCTCAATGTTTTTATTTAAACATCGGGCGGTCGTATTTTATATTTAAGCCGCTGAGGCGTTTTGCAGCAGCCAGTTATACATTTTAATAATCTGCTTCATGATGCTTATGGTAAAATCTTTTATAAAATCGGGCATTTTTTCTTCTGTAAGCTCCGACTTTGACAAAGCCTCATTCACCGCGGTTTTTATCGCATTGCTGCTTTTTGTCGCACCGGTGACAACGTCAACATCTGTGCTGTTTGCGCTTATAATTCTGTCAAACATCGCGGTCGCTTTGTTCCAAAAATGCGGCGTTTCATTTTGTGAGACAACATCTATCGCGGTTATTTTGCCGTCGTCTATCGTCACATTCAGCACAACGTTGCTGTATTTTCCGTGTCCGCTGCCCGAGAACGTGCCGCTTCTGTAAATTGCCGAACCGACAAACGCCAAAGAAAAAAGCATCACCGCTGTGAGTACCGACGCCACGGCGGCCTTTAATATCTTTTTAAATTTCAAAATTAACACCTCCGCAAATAGTTAGTCTTTGCTAACCACGAGCAGTATATACCATTTTGGGCTTTGTGTCAATAAAAAACGAGAGCATTTTCACACTCCCGTTATACCCCCGTCAAATCAAACGGAGGAATATATTCTTCTTTAGACGATGAAAGCTCCTGAATATAAGCGTTTTCAAAGCCGAGAGAAAGCAGTCTGTCCTTGACCGTTTTATATTCCCTTTTTGATATGCGTCTGTTTATCGTCGGGTACTCCTCTGCCCTGCCGCACGGGGTGTACTGACTCATGAGGCTTATAACCGTGTCACTTGAAAAATTATCGGCTATTAAATCAAGCAGCTTTATCGTTTGGCTTATATTGCCCGGCAAAATCAAAAGCCTTATTATAACGCCTTTTTGCATAATGCCGTTTTCATTGTATATGTCGCAAGGCTGTTGGCGTTTCATCTCTTTGAGCGCTTCAAATGCCTTTTCAAAATAATCTGCCGCTTCGCTGTATTTGAGCGATACCGCGCTGTCGTAATATTTGAGGTCAGTCAAGTAAATATCAACAAGTCCGTCAAGCTGTTTTAGGGTCTGAACCTTTTCATATCCGCCCGTGTTATACACAACGGGTATTGACGGCTTTGATGTTTTTAATATATCTGCGATTTTCAAAGCATAGTGCGTGGGATTTACAAGATTTATATTGTTCGCACCCGCATTTTTCAGCTCTTCAAATATTTCGCACAAACGCCTGTCGCTTATATCTTTACCGAAAAGATTATGGCTTATCTCATAATTTTGGCAATAGACGCATTTTAGGCTGCAGCCCGAAAAGAATATTGTTCCGCTGCCGTTTTTGCCGCTTATGCACGGCTCCTCCCAATAATGAAGAGCCGCCCTTGCGAGCCTAAAAGTATCATTGCAGCCGCAAAACCCGCGCGAAACCGAGCGGTCTGCGCCACACTCCCGCGGGCAGGCAGTGCATTTTTTTGACATTTAATTCACCTTCAAAAATTGCCGCCGTCTGCATAACACACACGGCGGCACAGATTAAATTTTAAGGATTATAAACTATTGAGAGACAGTGAGAACGAACCTTGTATTTAAACAGCTTTGTTCTGACATTTTCACCCTTGACCGTTTTATCGCCGACTTTCATAGATATGATATAGCCGACGCTGTTGCTGACGGATTTATCGTGAACTATATTTGTGAACCACTTTGACGGGTCGCCGCTGAGCGTTGCGCCGAGATTGTTTTTTGCCATGGTTTTCATCTCGTCCGCAGTGAAAGTATAAACACGTTTGGTTATGCTTTCGGGTTCGGGGCTTGTCCTGCCTCCCTGAAGATAAGGTATATCGGAGCCGAGCCATGTCTTTGCCGCCGATGTGTTTTTACCGCCCATGCTTGCACAGTAAACCGAGAGTATCGCTTTGCCGTCATATGAAATATATTTGCCGAGCACCGAATTCATGGCTGTTTCTATTTTAGTGCCGGAGTAATTATAACCGTCCTTATATGCGTGGGTGGAGGAATTGACCTTGAAGCCGTAATATTTTGCATAGGTATATATTGCGACAAGCTGTGCTTTTATCGCTTCGATGTTCCAGCTGTCGCCCATCTCTGCCTTAACGGAGCCTGCAATGTATTGCTTGAGCGGCATTGATTTGCCGCCGTAGGTTACGGTTGACGGCATTGAAGTATCGGTTGAAATTTTGGTCTTTGAGCTGTAAAAATAGTGAAGCAATATTTTGTCATACGTCCAGCCTTGGTCGGCATAGTATTTTGCGCCGTACTGGCTCATTCCCACGCCGTGACCGTAGCCGTAAGAGGTAACCGTAAATGTGCCGGAGGCAGGTTTATAAACCTCAATATAATCAAGACTCACCCAGCCTGTTTTGCCGTTATAAGTGGTTTTGCCCCAGTTGCCGTTAGTTTGCGTTATTGTTAAAACAGTGCCGTAAGGAATATTTGCAAGCACCGCGTAGCTTGTACCGGCACCGGAGCGAAGCCGCAATGACGGGTCGGCGGTTACCGTTCCGCTGAACGACAAATCCCGGGTGGTAGGCTGTGTTGTGGAGCTTGTCGTTGTGCTTGTAGTGGTTTTGGTGGTCGGCTCTGTGGGTTTTATGACCGAGGGATTGCCTGTGGCATAAAACAAAACCTGCAAAGCATCCGAAGAATTTACCTTGCCGTCGCCGTTGACATCCGCAAGCTTTTTTTGATTATCGGTTAAATTCACAACCCCCGTTGCGCTTTGAAGTATCAAAAGCGCGTCGGTTGAATTTATTTTGCCGTCGCCGTTCACATCGCCGACAGATGCGGCAAAAGAATTTATGCCCAATGCAAAAATTGAACAGCAAACGAGCGATATTATCATTATTAAAGACAAAACAGATTTTAAAATGCCTGTTTTATTTTCTTTCAACATCATCACCATCCTGCTTTTTATTGTAACAGAATTGTAACCTCTTGTCAATCGGAGCCGAGCACGGTACGCAAGACAGATGCGATAAGCGCGTTTATTTGAGTGTGCGGCAAATATATTTTATCAAGCTCGGCGTTGATGTTTTCTATCTCTTTTATTGATTTATACGCTTCGTCAACAAGCCCCTTAAACGCTTTTTTGCCAAAAGCCAGCCTGTTTTTTTCGAGCCCCGCTTTTTCACGCTGATAAAACCTTTCGGCATGAATTTTTTTGCCGACGGGGCAAATTTTTTGACTGCATGATTTTGTAAAAATACCCAATCCTATGCCCGGCACAATAATATGCTCCGGTGTGCCGTAAGGATCGCAAATGCTCATAAAGCTCAAGACATCAAAACCGCTGCTTAAAGCGTACGCCCTTATTTTTTCGGTCACAGACTGCGCGGCAAAGCCGAAATCATCGTTTATAATCACAACTCTCTCGCAGGCATCAAAAATTTTGATGTTATGTTCCGATATATCGTCAAAAACTTTTTCCTGCATACCGACGCTGCCGTTCGGCCTTTCGCCGTATTTGCTCCACAGCTTAGAAGAAAATCTATTGAGCTTTCTGCGGTCGGTGCGCTCGGCGTCGATTCGCCTGCAATCGTTCCTTACCCCGGCCGCCGCAGCTAAAAATCTGATGGCTCTGTGTTCCTGCTTTTTTAAGCACAGAAGAAGATCTCGTATTTTTTCGGATTCTTTTTTTAACCCGTCAATGTTTTGAAACGAGGATATATCTATGATTTTGTCAAAAGAGCCGTAGCTCACGGGCTCGGCGGAGAATGGGTAGGTGCCGTCGATTATCTCAAGCTTTTTGCCGCCGCACAAAATTGACGCAGGAGTGCCGAAGCAATTTTTAATTACCGTGTGTTCATATTCGGCATCCGAAAGTCTCGCATCCAGCGCATAAAAAAGCTGTGATTTTAAATCGGGGGAGTGGCCTTTTAATATGTATCTGAAATTATTTGCCGAATAAGAATTTTCGCAGAAATTTACAAATCCTTCGGATGTGTAAGCACTGCCGCAAAAGGATGTCATAAAGCGCCCGCCTTTCAAATTTTTTATATATTTTAGTTTATTCGGCAAAAAAATAAATGTGCATAATTGTGCAGTTAGTGAACATATACAAGTCTATATGTCTATCTATGTATAAATTTTACAAAAAAGTAAATCGTTATTGATTTATGAGAATTTTGTGTTATAATATAGTTGACAGGAAATCAATCTGTTAAATTTAAGAAAGGGGTAAAAATCAATGGATGCTTTCTTACAGCAGGTTCTCGCACTTGTACAACAGATTCTTACTTATTTCAAAGAGCTTGATGCAGCTGCGATTATCGAAATGATCAAGAACTTCTTTGCCGGAATTATGCCGGTATAATGCAAATAAAGTAATATTCTTGGACCCTGCGGCTTGCCACAGGGTTTTTCTTTTTATTATGACACTTTTGCCCACGTGTTTGTTTTGCCTTGATTTAATTTCTCGGTGCGGTTATAATATAAAAAATGCCATTTGGGCGCAAAAAGGGGTATTTATATGAGTAAAAGCAAAAAATCTCTTGACCCGAAAGTATCAAAAACAATTATATCTTGCATCTGTGCTGTGCTGTGCGTTGCAATGACTCTTGTGACCGTTTCAACCTGCACAGATAAAATCACCGACTCTATGCTAAAATGCAGTGAAATAAAAAGTTCTGCAAAAGCCGACAGCCCGGTAAATTCAGGTGCCGACATCAGCGCAGCAGACTCTCAGGCACCTGCGGATGAAAGCCAAGGCAGTGCAGATGCCGCAGCTTCACAGCAGCCCGGCGCAGACGCTGCGGATTCATCCGAATCTCAAAGCGGCGGCAATCAAGCCTCAAGCGCCGCAAGCAAAAAGCCGGAGGAGCAGAAAAACAACGGCAGCGGCATTCCCTCAACAAAAGCAGAGATTTTAAACTATCTCAACACATCTTTAAACAACGCAAAAAAAGCAAAGCCCGGCTACAAAAAGCATCACGTTATGCAGGCAAAGGGCAATGTCAGCGGTATCCCCTCCTGGCTTGTGAACCTCGTAACCAAAGATAAAACCACAACTATGGCAAAGGGCGGCGATAACACAGACGATTTCCCCGCGGCAGGTTTTGCATGGTCAAGTAAACTGACCGTAAACGACATAAAAGACGCCTCTTTAAAGCAGAACGGCGACAACTACGAAATAACCGTAAAGCTCGGCACTGAGAAAAACCCGTCAAAGGGTACGGGTAGCAGTTACGGCAAGGTTATGTCTGTTATCGACGCTAACGAAGCAGCCGAGATGGTCGGCAAAACCGTGCTCAAAAGTATTGACATGACCTATCACGACGGTTATGTAAAAGCAACGGTTAACAGCAAAACGGGCAAGCTCGTTTCTGCCGAATTTTCTGCCGCGGCGGATATTCAGGCAAAGCTTCTCGCGATAGGCGATATTTCTGTAACCGATATAGTGAGCACAGAAACATTTACTGATTTTAAGTGGTAAAAATATACCAAACCGGCGCAGTTCAAAAATAATAAATAAAAGGCTATAATTCATAAACGGTAACTAAAAACGACCGAATTATGGATTATAGCCTTTTTGCTTTGGGTATGCGAATTACTCGCCTGTTTTCTCTTTTATGTGATTTTTAATAGCTTCAAAGCTTTCTGCGCTTATAACGTGCTCTATTCTGCACGCGTCCTCCGCGGCAACAATGGGGTCGACACCGAGGGCAACAAGATATTTTGAAAGCGTTGTATGGCGCTCATATATCTTTTCGGCTATTTCTCTGCCTTTGTCAAGAAGCATGATATAACCGTCTTTATCCATTTCGATGTATCCGTTTTCGCGAAGATTTTTCATCGCGACGCTCACGCTCGGCTTTGAAAACTCCAGTTCGTTAACTATATCAATAGAGCGAACCATGCCTTTTCTGTGACTTATCACAAGTATGGTTTCGAGATAATTTTCTGCGGATTCCTGTATCTTCATTACTAAACACGACCTTAAACGCACGGGCATATTGCGCCCGTCATCATAATTTTCAACAATTATAACACACTTTTTACTCATTTTTCAAGTAAAGCGACGATTTATTATTTTTTGTATTTTTCTATTGACATTTGAGTTAGCCGGTGCTAACATATGCTTAGTTAGAAACAGCTAACCATATGCCCACACTAAAGGAGGTTAAAATATGATGCCGTTGACATTTGCAACAGCCGGTGAAGAAAACATTATCAAAAAGGTCGGCGGAAAAACGGACGTTAGATCCCACCTTGAAAATCTGGGCTTTGTTCCCGGCGGCAGTGTAACCGTGATCTCTGACATAGGCGGCAACCTTATCGTCAATGTTAAAGAATCGCGCATAGCAATCAGCCGCGAAATGGCAAGTAAAATTATGGTTTAACCATTAAACTTTTTAAGGAGGAAGCAGAAATGAAAACTTTGAAGCAGGCAAAAGTCGGCGAGACCGTGAAAGTTGTTAAGCTCCACGGTGAAGGTGCGGTAAAGCGCCGTCTTATGGACATGGGTTTGACCAAGGGAACCGAAGTATACGTTCGCAAGGTTGCCCCTCTCGGTGACCCGTTTGAAGTAACGGTCAGGGGTTATGAGCTTTCAATCCGCAAAGTAGACGCTGAAATGATTGAAGTTCAGTAATTAAAATATCGGGCGATTTCATATCGCCTTTTATGAAGCCCACAAGTTAGTCAGAACTAATATTTTGGAAAGGAAGAAACTAAATGGACATAAAAATTGCCCTTGCCGGTAACCCCAACTGCGGTAAAACAACACTTTTTAACGCTCTCACGGGTTCTAACCAGTTTGTAGGTAACTGGCCCGGTGTTACAGTTGAGAAAAAAGAAGGTAAGCTCAAAAAGCACAGTGATGTTGTAATCATGGACCTTCCCGGTATCTATTCACTCTCACCCTACACCCTTGAAGAGGTTGTTGCAAGAAACTACCTTATTGAGGAACGCCCCGACGCAATTCTTAACATCATTGACGGCACAAACCTTGAGCGTAACCTTTACCTCACAACACAGCTTACAGAGCTCGGTATTCCCGTTGTTGTTGCCGTAAACATGATGGATATTGTTAAGAAAAACGGCGATAAAATCAACACCGCCGAACTTTCACAGCAGCTCGGCTGCAAGATAGTTGAGATTTCGGCTCTTAAAGGCACCGGAATTATGGAGGCTGCCGAAGCCGCTGTTGACGCTGCCAAAAACGGCAGAACAATTCCTCAGCACACATTTGCAGGCGTTGTTGAGCACGCGCTTGCACACATTGAGGAGGCTGCGCTGCATGATTTACCCGAGGACAGACAGCGTTGGTACGCCATAAAGATTTTTGAGCGTGACGAAAAAATTCTCGGCAAGCTCAATATAGACTCTGCAACACTTGCTCATATAGAAAAAGACATTAAAGCCGCAGAAGAGGAGCTTGACGATGACGCAGAAAGCATCATCACAAACGAAAGATATGTTTATATCGCGTCAATAATCAAAGCTTGCTACAAAAAGAGCAATCAGGGCAAGCTCTCAACCTCAGATAAAATAGATAAAATCGTAACTAACCGCTGGCTCGGTCTTCCGATATTTGCGCTTGTAATGTTCCTTGTTTATTATATATCAATGGTAACTGTCGGCTCGGCCGCAACTGACTGGGCTAATGACGGACTTTTCGGCGACGGCTATCACCTTGTAGGTATAGGAGCTTCAGAAGCTAACAAGGCCGCCGATGAGTACGGCGATACGGACGCTATTATCGAAGGCTTCCTTGCAAAAGCAAATGAAGAAGGCATTGACACAGAGGCTGCCGAGGCTGCTATGGATCAGGAAAGTGAAGACTATGATTCAAAAACAGCTGTTGAAGAGATAAAGGCAGTTGAAAGCAAAGCAACCTTCAAAGAGTTCGGCTATACTCTTGAAGATGAAGAAACACTTGAAACAACAGACGAAACGGGCGATATTGCCGATTTGGATGATGCTGTTGCGCTCTATGACAAATACGAAGGTGGTGTTGACCCTGCCAACTACGGCGTATGGGTACCCGGTATTCCCGTTCTTGTTGAAAAAGGTCTTGAAAAAGCAGGCGCGGCAGAATGGCTCTCGGGTCTTATACTTGACGGTATCGTTGCCGGTGTAGGCGCGGTTCTCGGCTTTGTGCCGCAGATGCTTGTATTGTTCCTGCTCCTCGCATTCCTTGAGGCTTGCGGTTACATGGCGCGTATCGCATTCGTACTTGACCGTATCTTCCGTAAATTCGGTCTTTCCGGTAAATCATTCATCCCCATGCTCATAGGCTCCGGCTGCGGTATCCCCGGCATCATGGCATCAAGAACCATTGAAAACGAACGTGACCGCCGTATGACAATTATGACAACAACCTTTATCCCCTGCGGAGCTAAGGTTCCCTTTATTGCAATGATCGCAGGCGCTATCTTCGGCGGCTCCGCAATAGTTGCAACAAGCGCATATTTCATAGGCGTTGCGGCAATCATAATTTCGGGTATTATGCTTAAAAAGACAAAGATGTTCGCAGGCGATCCCGCTCCCTTCGTTATGGAGCTTCCCGCATACCATCTGCCCACAGTAGGCAACGTTCTGCGTTCAATGTGGGAGCGCGGCTGGTCCTTCATCAAAAAAGCAGGTACTATCATTCTTCTTTCAACCATACTTGTTTGGTTCACAACTTATTTCGGATTTGCAGACGGCAAATTCGGTATGCTCTCTGAAGATCAGCTTGACGAGTCGATACTTGCCACAATCGGCGGAGCAATCGCATGGATCTTTAAGCCCCTCGGCTGGGGAACATGGCAGGCGGCCGTTGCGTCTATCACGGGTCTTGTTGCAAAAGAGAACATCGTCGGTACAATGGGTATTCTCTACGGCGGCGAAGGCACTGTTTACTCGGCAATCGCTCAGGCGTTCACAGGCATCAGCGCATATTCATTCCTTGTATTCAACCTGCTTTGCGCCCCCTGCTTTGCGGCTATCGGCGCTATCAAAAGAGAGATGAACTCGGCAAAATGGACTTGGTTCGCAATCGGTTACCAGTGCGGCTTTGCATACATAATTGCTCTTATGATTAACCAGTTCGGTCTTCTCTTCACAGGCAATGTAAATGTTGTGGGTCTTATCTTTGCACTCCTTGCTCTTGCAGGTATCATCTATATGCTTGTAAGACCTTATAAAGAAGCAACAAAGCTCTCTGCTAAAGTAAAATAATTTATCATCCCGGCACAAAACTTTAGAAAGGAAGTCGGTATTTATGCTGTCATGGTTATCTGAAAATCTTGCCACTATAATAATTTGTATTGTTCTTGCGGCAATTGTTGCGCTTATTATAGCTAAGCTTATAAAAGACAAGAAAAAAGGCAAAAAAAGCTGCGGATGCGGATGCAGCAATTGCCCTTCCGCAGGTATGTGTCACCAATATGACCAATATAAAAAGCAATAAAAATTACGGGGCTGTTCAATGAGCAGTCCCGTAATAATTTTATGAGTGCATATGTGCGACTTTGGGGTATGGAATTATATTTCTATCTCCGCTACTACCGGGTAATGGTCTGACGGGAATTTTCCGTCGGGTCTTTCGTCTATAACGCGGTATGTGTCAACCGTTACACCGTCCGAAACATTTATATAGTCTATTATCTGCGGCGGGTCGTTGTCTTTTATTACAGGGTAGAAGCCCGTGAAGGTCACACCGTCGCTGAGTCTCTCTTTTGCCGCATATTTGCTGTCCTTCAAAAAGCCGGAGGTCATCTGCTTATAAAGCTCACAACCCTCTTCAAAATTGAAATCGCCTGTGAGAACAACAGGCTCCGAGAATTTTTCGGCAAAAGACAAAAGCTGTGCAAGTCCTTTGGTTCTTGCCTCGGGTCCTCTGTGGTCAAGGTGTGTATTCATGTGAACGTAAACGGTTCCGTCCTCTTTGCTTTTAAGCTTTGCCCATGAGCAAACCCTGCGGCACACGCCGTCCCACCCGCGCGATACCTCGTTGGGAGTTTCGGAAAGCCAGAATGTTCCGCTGTCAAGCAATTCAAATTTATCTTTAAGGTAAAATACGGGCGAGAACTCGCCGTCTTTTTTGCCGTCGTCTCTGCCTGCACCAACATAGGCATAATCGGGCATTGCGGCGCATACGGCTTTCATCCAGTCATAATGAGACTCCTGAAGTCCGAAAGAATCGGGATGTTCTCTGTTCAATATGCCTGTTACCATATCTTTGCGGCCTGTCCAAAAAAATCCGTCTCTGCCGTAGCAAAGCACATTGTAGCTTATAATTTTAAGTTTCATAACATAACACTTCCTTAAAAAGCAAAATAATTGCCGTTTGCTCAATTTTATCATATCTTAAATTAAAAGCAATAGCATAAAGCAAAAAAAGAAAAAAATTGGCCGAAGCGGTCCCTTTTGGAACAAAAATCGATAAATTGTACAAAAAAAATCAATATGAAAAAAACATATTGCACAAAATCACACTTCACAATTTATAAGTATTGAACTATAATTATAGAAACAAATCAAAAAGCCGGTGATAATTTTATGTATCAATTAAATAGGCGTGAATCGGACCCTCAACCGGAGGGACTGTATGACCCGCGGTTAGAACATGACAACTGCGGTATAGGCGCGATAGTAAACATTAAGGGCGAAAAAACGCACAAAACGGTTGCGGACGCTCTTACAATAGTTGAACGTTTGGAGCACAGAGCAGGCAAAGATGCCAAGGGAGAGACCGGCGACGGAGTCGGTATCCTTGTTCAGGTGCCCCATAATTTTTTTATGGGGGCAATTAAAGACTTTAAATTGCCTGAGGACAATACCTACGGCGTAGGTATGTTCTTCTTCCCCCAAAATGAGCTCAAGCGCAACCAGGCAAAAAAGATGTTTGAGCTTGTTGTTGAAAAAGAGGGGCTCAAGCTCCTCGGCTGGCGCAAGGTGCCCACCAATGACGATGTTTTGGGCAAAAAGGCTCTTGACTGCAAGCCGGCGATATATCAGGCGTTTATCGAAAGACCGAGAAGAGTAAAACCCGGGCTTGATTTTGACAGAAAGCTCTATGTCGTAAGGCGTATTTTTGAAAAGGCAAACAGCGACACATATGTTTGCTCTCTCTCAAGCAGAACAATAGTATATAAAGGCATGTTCCTTGTAAACCAGCTCAGACTTTTTTATCCCGATCTTCAGGATGAAAGCTTCAAGTCTGCAATCGCTCTTGTTCACTCACGTTTTTCGACCAACACTTTCCCGTCTTGGGAGAGGGCACACCCCAACCGTTTCATAGTTCACAACGGTGAGATAAACACCATCAGAGGTAACGTCAACAAAATGCTCTCTCGTGAAGAGACCATGAAGTGCGACGTTTTGGGCGACGACATATATAAGGTCTTACCCGTTGTTGACCACTGGACGTCCGACTCCGCAATGCTTGATAACTCCCTCGAGTTTTTGATGATGGCAGGCATGGATTTACCCAAGGCAGTTATGATAAGTATTCCCGAACCGTGGAGCCATGACCGCAACATCTCGGCAGAGAGAATGAATTTTTATCAGTACTACGCAACACTTATGGAGCCGTGGGACGGCCCTGCCTCGATACTTTTCAGCGACGGTGAAATAATGGGCGCGGTGCTTGACAGAAACGGTCTTCGTCCGTCAAGATATTACATCACCCGTGACGGCTATCTTATTCTTTCGTCGGAGGTCGGCGTATTTGACCTGCCGGCAGAGGACGTTGTTTTGAAAGAGAGACTTCGCCCCGGCAAAATGCTGCTTGTTGACACTGTTGCCGGCAGAATAATATCAGACGAAGAATTAAAGCACAAATACACCTCAAAGCACCCCTACGGCGAATGGCTTGAGAACAGGCTCATTCACCTCAAGGATATGCCGATACCCAACAAAAAGACAGTCACATACAAGCGTGATGAGCTTGAAAGACTTCAAAAGGTATTCGGTTACACATATGAGGACGTAAACGATTATTTAAGACCCATGGCACTCTCCGGCAGTGAGCCTGTTGCGGCAATGGGTGCGGATACACCCCTTGCGGTGCTCTCTAAAAAGCCACAGCCGCTGTTTAACTATTTTAAGCAGATGTTCGCTCAGGTCACCAACCCCCCGATAGACGCTATCAGAGAAAAAATTGTTACGGCGTCGGCGGTCTATCTCGGCGCGGACGGCAACCTTTTAAACGACAGACCCGAAAACTGCGATTCTATCTGCGTTCAGAACCCGATTCTTACAAACACCGACCTTTTAAAAATAAAGCACATGAATATTGACGGCTACCGTGTAGCGGTCATACCCATAACCTATTATAAAGAGCAGAAGTTGGAAAATGCGCTCTCTGAAATCTGCCTTAAAACCGACAGAGCCATGCGTGACGGCGCAAACATCATAATTCTTTCTGACAGAGACATTGATGAGTTCCACCTGCCCATTCCGTCGCTGCTTGCGGTCTCTGCCGTTCAGCAGCACCTTGTCCGCAGCAAAAAGCGCATGTCGCTCTCTCTTATAATAGAAAGCGCAGAACCGAGAGAGGTTCACCACTGTGCAACTCTTTTGGCATACGGTGCGAGCGCGGTCAACCCATACCTTGCGCTTGACTCAATCAAGCAGCTCATTGACGACGATATTCTCGATAAAGACTATTATGCCGCGGCAGAAGCTTACACCACGGGTCTTTTAAACGGAATTATAAAAATCGCTTCAAAAATGGGCATTTCAACAATTCAGTCATACATGGGCGCACAGATATTTGAAGCAGTCGGCATAGGCAAAGAGGTAATAGACAAATACTTTACCAACACCATAAGCCGTATCGGCGGAATCGACCTCACCGACATTCAAAACGACACGCTCGCCCACCACTCAAAGGCATATGATCCGCTCGGACTCAACTCCGACGAATCGCTCGACAGCCCCGGCTCGCACAAAATGAGAAGCGGTCAGGAGGAGCATCTGTTTAACCCCAGAACAATCCATATGCTCCAGTCCGCAACAAGATACGGCGACTATTCGATGTTTAAAGAATATTCGCGTATGCTCGAAGAAGAGCTCGGCCCCAACCACATCAGAAGCCTTTTCGGCTTTAAATTTGCAGACGAGCCTTTGCCGATAGATGAGATTGAGAGCGTTGATTCAATCGTCAAACGCTTCAAAGTGGGCGCAATGTCTTTCGGCTCACTCTCAAAAGAGGCACACGAAACGCTTGCAATCGCCATGAACACCATCGGCGGCAAGTCAAACACAGGCGAGGGCGGCGAAGACCCGTCAAGATTTAAGCCCGATGCAAACGGAGTGAATAAAAACAGCGCAATAAAGCAGGTCGCTTCGGGACGTTTCGGCGTTACGAGCGAATATCTTGTAAGCGCAAAAGAAATTCAGATAAAAATGGCTCAGGGTGCAAAACCCGGCGAGGGCGGTCAGCTGCCGGCGCACAAGGTTTATCCCGAGGTTGCAAAAACAAGGCACTCCACCCCCGGCGTAGGTCTTATCTCTCCCCCTCCGCACCATGATATATACTCGATAGAAGACCTTGCGCAGCTTATATACGACCTCAAATGTGCAAACTCCGACGCGGCAATCAACGTAAAGCTTGTATCCGAAGCAGGCGTAGGCACAATAGCCGCGGGCGTTGCAAAAGCAGGTGCACAGGTAGTGCTCATCTCGGGCTATGACGGCGGAACGGGTGCCGCGCCGAGAAACTCAATTCAAAACGCAGGCTTGCCGTGGGAGCTCGGTGTTGCAGAAGCACATCAGACCCTGCTTTTGAACGGACTGAGAAACAAAGTTAAAATAGAAACCGACAGCAAGCTGCTTCGCGGCAAGGACGTTGCCATTGCAGCAATGCTCGGCGCGGAAGAATTTGGCTTTGCAACCGCTCCGCTTATCTCTATGGGCTGTGTAATGATGAGAGTGTGCAACCTTGACACCTGCCCCATGGGCATAGCCACGCAGAATGCAGAGCTTCGCAAAAGGTTCAGAGGCAAGCCCGAATACGTTATCAACTTCATGCGCTTTGTGGCTCAGGAGCTCAGAGAATACATGGCAAAGCTCGGTGTGAGAAACGTTGATGAGCTTGTAGGACGCACGGATCTTTTAACTGTTGATAAAAATATTAAAATTTCAAAGCACGGCAAAATCATTCTTGACGATATTCTTAACAATCCGTTTATCGAAGATGAAAAACGCCACTTTGACCCCAAAGAGGTATTTGACTTTAAGCTTCAAAAAACCAAGGATGAAACTATACTTTATTCTCAGCTGAAACCGTATATAGAAAGCGGAGAGAAAAAGACAATAAACGTCAAGGTCGATAATGTAGACAGAGCGTTCGGCACAATTCTCGGCTCAAAAATCACCAAAAAATACGGCGAGGGCAAATTGGAAGACGACACATACCGCATAGTTTGCAAAGGTGCCGGCGGTCAAAGCTTCGGCGCGTTCATACCTAAAGGTCTGACTCTTGAGCTTGAGGGCGACAGCAACGACTACATCGGCAAAGGTCTTTCCGGCGGTAAAATTATTGTATATCCTCCGAAAGGTGTTACCTTCAAGGCAGATGAAAACATCATAATCGGCAACGTCGCTTTTTACGGCGCAACCTCCGGCAAGGCATATATCAACGGCGTTGCAGGTGAAAGATTTTGCGTAAGGAACTCCGGCGCAAGAGTTGTTGTTGAGGGAGTCGGCGACCACGGTCTTGAATACATGACGGGCGGCAAGGTTGCGATTCTCGGCAAAACGGGTAGCAACCTTGCGGCAGGCATGAGCGGCGGCGTTGCATATGTTCTTGATGAAGAAAACACGGTTTATTCACGCCTCAACCGCGAGCTTGTGTCGCTTGAGCAGTTGACGCGCAGCGACGATGTTCAGGAGCTTAAGAACATGATTGAAGAGCACGTTGCCGCAACCGGCTCCGAAAAGGGCAAAGAAATTCTCGAAAATTATGAAGAATTTTTGCCGAAATTCAAAAAGATTATGCCTCTTGATTACAAAAAGATGCTTGATCTTATCAACGAATACAACAGCAAGGGTCTCAGCTATGAGCAGGCAGAGATTGTAGCATTCTATAACATTAAAGGAGATGGCAGCAATGGGAAAGACCACAGGCTTCTTAGAGTTTGAGCGTAAAACAAGCCAGGCGGAAGCTCCCCTTGACCGAATAAAGCACTATAACGAGTTCCATACTCCACTCACCCGCGAAGAGCAGGCAGAGCAGGGCGCAAGATGTATGGAATGCGGCGTCCCTTTTTGCCAATTCGGCAAGCCCATTAACGGTATGATCTCAGGCTGTCCGCTCAACAACCTCATACCCGAATGGAACGACCTTGTTTACAGAGGCAATTATGCCGCGGCATATGAAAGGCTTGTCAGAACCAATCCGTTCCCGGAATTTACAAGCCGCGTATGCCCTGCCCTTTGCGAAAAGGCGTGCACCTGCTCAATAGACAGCCAAAGCGTCAGCGTAAGAGAAAATGAATATGCAATAATCGAAAATGCTTTTGAAGAGGGCATAGTCAAGCCTGCCGCGTCAATTCCGCGCACAGGCAAAAAAATAGCCGTTATCGGTTCGGGGCCTGCGGGTCTTGCGGCGGCAGAGAGATTAAACTCGCGCGGACATCATGTTGCGGTCATAGAGCGCGACGATAAACCCGGCGGACTTCTCCGCTACGGCATACCGAACATGAAGCTCGAAAAGCAGATTATCGACAGGCGCATTGATATTATGAAAGCCGACGGAGTCGAATTTTTAACGGATTGTACGATAAAAACCAAGCACCAGGCAGAAAAAATCAAAAATGAATTTGATGCGGTGGTGCTTGCCTGCGGCGCTTCAAATCCGCGTGATATATCCGCACCGGGCAGAGACGCAAAAGGCATTTATTTTGCGGTTGACTTTTTAAAGGCAACAACAAAAGCTCTGTATAACGGAACTCTCGATGATGAGAGCACATATATCTCGGCAAAAGATAAAAACGTTATTGTAATCGGCGGCGGCGACACGGGCAACGACTGCGTAGGCACAAGCGTTCGCCACGGAGCAAAAAGCGTTATTCAGCTTGAAATGATGCCGAAGCCCCCCGAGAAAAGGCGCGAAAACAATCCTTGGCCGGAATGGCCGCTTGTCTGCAAAACGGACTACGGTCAGGAGGAGGCCGCCGCGCTCTACGGCAGTGACCCGAGAAGATACGAAACAACGGTCAAAGAATTTGTAAAGGATGAAACCGGCAGCCTTTGCGCGGTAATCACCGTCAAACTCGAAAGAGTGCTGAACGAAGAAACCGGCAGATACGTTATGAATCCTATCCCGGGCAGTGAAGAACGCCTTGACGCACAGCTTGTTTTGATTGCCGCAGGATTTTTAGGCTCGCAAAAAGAGGTAACCGATGCCTTTTCGGTCGAAACTGACGCACGCTCAAACGTTGTGTGCGAGAGCGGCACGCATAAAACCTCGCAGAAAAAGGTCTTTACCGCAGGTGATATGCACCTCGGTCAGTCGCTTGTGGTCAGAGCCATAAGAGAGGGTCGCGACGCGGCAAAAGAAGTTGACGAATTTCTCATGGGCTATTCAAATTTAATATAATTTATAAAACGGAGTGAAAGGTATTTACTTTTCGCTCCATTTTTTATATTTTAATGTAAATAATATTTCTTATTTTGTAGCATTTTGTCGAATAAAATATTTTCGTTTGTGCAAAGTGACGAAAATTTGTTCACCCTCTTGCAATTTGTAAAAATAGTTGCTATAGTTAAAATGCGCTATTCTAAAGAAGAGAAATTTAAGGCTGCATAGGAGGTTGATATTTAAATAAAGAAAGGATAATAAAAATGTTTATAGAATTAACACAAAACGAAAAAACAACAATCCACAATAAATTTAAGAACTCAGGTTTTGAGATAACAGAAATTGACTTGACAACCGCAGAGTTCTCAGTATCCGACAACAACAAAAGCACAAGCTGCATAGTTGAGCTTCCCGATAAATCAAAAGGATATAACGACTATTCGGCAATAATGCTTTGGACAAATGATGAATCGGGATATTCATCATTCCCTGTTCCGTTATCATATAACAGCGTGATGGGAGAGGGAGAAACCGCAGAACTCATTGACATAAGAATAACATTGCAGGATGTAGAGCCGGGCAAAATCAAAATTATCTTTTCGGTGTATGATGATAATTATGATTACACGTTTTTTGACGACATGATTCTTTCATTAGAAAGCTTAGCTCTCTTTTCGGCACCTTACCTTAATGTCTCTGCGGAAAATACTATTATCGCAGGCAATGTCGGCAATCTGTTTGATACATATTCTGCATCAGATAAGGACATTCTTTCGCTTGAGAGTATATTAAAAGAAAAGAGAAATATTTTAACCTGTGATTATGATGAAGAAACGGCAAATGATTTGATAAAATATTATACCGTATCATGGCGCGAGCCGACAGGCACAAGTACCGAGCCTGTATTTGACGGCACAAATTATTATGCACCTGCAAGCAAAGTAAATCTCACATATGTTCCGTTTATAAAAATAGACGGATTGATTGGTTACACTTCAGATGCTTACGATAGTTTGGATGAACAAACGAAGCTTAATGCTTCAACCGTTAACACCCAAAAGCTCAATGAAGAAATAAGCAAACTTTCGGTAAAAGCACGCTATGTCTTTCTTGAGAAAGACCTGATTTATCCGGTCGGAAACACCGTAAAAAATAACGGTGATAACGGAATTGCAAATGTTAGCAAATGCATTGAATTAGGTTCAAATGTTACTTTGGTAGGTAATAACGCAACATTGTGTGCAGTAACAGGCAATAATGTTGTCTCGGTTATTTTCGGCAGCAATAAAATCGTGCGTAACCCGAATATGACATACGGTAACACTCACTTTTATAACTTGAATGTTATCGGACGTTATACCGACACAGATAAACCTGCCGACCAGGCGGTGCATTGTGCCAATGTTAATGTAAACGAATCATACACCGCATTGCCTAAAAATGTTACGTTTAACAACTGCAAATTTACGGATTTCTGTTTCGGTATTCACATAAACAACAGCGCATATTATGATGTGCCGCTTTATTGGACATTTGATAACTGTGACTTTAAAACGGGAATGGGCTTTAACTTGACTGGCGTCAAAAATCTGAAGCTTCTCAACTCTCACATTGATAACTGCTTGTCTGTTGATAAGTATAACCATTGTGTATATGTTGTTAGTAACTGCTCATATATTTCTGTTGATAACTGCTTACTCGAAAATTCGGCAGGAGGAGCTATTCATGAAGTTTATGGTAATCCTGAAACAAGTATCAGCGGATACAATTACAGAAACAGCTATACAAACCTGACAATACATTCTTGCTTAGTAGGATTGGACATAGGCTTAACCTCAAAAGAAACTGTTGTTGATAATGTGAAAATGTTTGACGTTTCAATGGGTATAAAGCTTCACTCATGCAAAGATGTAATTATTAAAAATGTGATTGCTTCAGGACCTTTTTGTCAAAGGACTAAAAACTTTGCATCCGGCAAAGAAAGAACATACAATGTTTATAAAAAAGGTGACTCCACTGTATTTGGCGATTGTTGTGCTGTATCTATTTCCGGCAAAGTCGAAGCAATAATACGTGATTGTCATTTTAACTTTGCTTCACTTTTTATGGCAGCGGGTGGTTATTCTGGCAGTGAAATTTACAACCTTTATAATCACTTTGGCAAATTGTTTACAAACGGAATTGCAGAATCAAACGTGACCTTTGATAACTGTATTTTTGAAAGTAATGCAAATTTCTTATCATACAATACAACTTACTCTGCATGGTTGCCGTTAAACAATGTTATTTTAGGTCACAGGAAAGATACAAATCTCATTGTTGAAAGCGGAAGTGTTTCGATAAGATATAAGCACAATATAAGCTTTATAAACAGCCAGTTTCGCATTAGCTCCGAAACGCTGATAAAGCCGATTATATATTTAAAAAGCAATGAAAATTGTCCGTCAAATTATATCTTTGATTCTTGCAAAGTTATGATTTTTATTCAAAATCCTATTGAACAAGATAAAATCACCCTCGCAAGCACATATTTTGCCTGTGCAGATAACAGCGCCGGTGTTACTATAAAAGACACTGTTTTTTATAACAACTACACTTTCGTTAAAACTGCGGATGGCAGCGTTAATGTTCCATATTGCAACAAAAACAGTGTTGATGAGGCAACATCCGGTAACGAATTCCGGACTTATGATAAATCTCTTTAAAAATCTATTTATTTAAACGGAGGGCTATATATGAAAAAGATGACTAAACGAATATTCAGCGCAATACTTTCCGCAATAATGCTGATATTGGCGTTGCCTTTAACAGGTTTTGCGGCAAGCAAGACAT
>ERZ780226.908-NODE-908-length-24880-cov-3.866062_pt1 | contig 24880 bp, 19 predicted proteins | sample MGYA00511165_ERZ780226 | MGnify/ENA primary metagenome ERZ780226 (study PRJEB29588, sample SAMEA2152373) | human gut metagenome | biome: human gut; feature: human-associated habitat; material: faeces | place: Denmark | collected 2008/2010 ...
GGTCGGCGTAGGCGCTACTGTCGGAGAAGGTTCCGATGTCGGAGTGGGCGCTACGGTAGGAGTGGGTTCCATAGTCGGAGTAGGTTCAACCGTCGGACTGGGTGCTATGGTCGGCGTAGGCACTACTGTCGGAGAAGGTTCCGATGTCGGAGTGGGCGCTACGGTAGGAGTAGGTTCCATAGTCGGAGTAGGATCGGTAGTAGGAGTAGGATCAGTCGTAGGAGTAGGATCTACCGTAGGAGTAGGATCTACCGTAGGAGTAGGTTCTATCGTCGGTGTAGGTTCTATCGTCGGTGTAGGCTCAACCGTAGGGGTAGGTTCTACTGTTGGAGTAGGCGTGGGATCTCCACTGGCGGGGCTTACGGCAACGGATACGGAATCAGCCGATATAGCTGGGCTATCGGTACCGGGAACCATTACGCATTCCCTAAGGCCTGAGGTAAATGCAGCCTGAGATTCGTTTGTTATGTCGCTCTTGGCGGTAAAGGTCAGGGTCATTATAACGCCTGCGGGGAGAGTTTGATCAAGGTTCATATCGAACCAGTTAATCTCAAGATAGTTATCGGGCGCGGTACCTTTTATAAGGTCTGCGCTGAGGTTGCTGCTCACAGAATTGCTGCCCGTAAGTTCGAACAGGTTTCCGTTAAAGCCCACTGTGAACGTGGCTGAGGCCATATTGATTATAGCCTCCTCAAGCGTAAGCGAAACGTTTACGCTTTCGCCCGCCTTTATGGCGGCGTTATCTACGCTTGGCGTAAGGCTTTGCGCCAATGCACCGGCTGCAATGCCCAATACCAGCGCAATCGCCAGTACAACAGAAAATAGTCTTTTTTTCACTTTATGTATTCTCCTTTATCAGTTGGCACTTGCGGGAAAACTGCTTATCTTTCCCTTGCAGTAAAGAATTATGTTGCCGGCATCGCTTGAGGTGACCTGTCCGTCGCCGTTTACGTCTGCCGCAAGAAGCTGCTCAGCGGTAAGCTCAGTCTTACCCTTCAGGTAAAGTATGACTATACCCGCGTCGGTGGAAGTTACTTCGCCATCGCCGTTCACATCGCCGTACAATAGCGGCATTACTTTGCCGCATACGCCGCACTTGGTATTGTCATCAGCGCTGCGGATATGGTGACGGGTCTCGGTGGGGCATTCCACATAGTAGAACCTTATAATGTCACCCTTCTTGAGAATATACTGGTCAAGCCTTGCCTGAGTTGTCTCATCAAGCATGGGAGCAGAACCGTTCACGGTGAACATCCAGCCGGACCACGGGCCGTACTTCTCATCGGCCAAGCCAAGGGTTATGCCATCAGGCGAAGTTACCGAGTTAAGGTATGAACCGTTGCCGGTATAGGTGTAGCCGCTTTCGGTTATGGCTGCAACTACGGCATCCATGCCGGTCTTGTAATCTTCGCTGTTGCAGGTGTAGGTATAGCTGAAGTCAACAAACTCGCTGTTTATGGCGTTGCCGTCCATGTTTACGGTAACACTTATAGTCTCGGCATTAGGATTATCTATACCTTCGGTGCCTATGACCTTCACTACTATGCTTATGGGCTGCTTGTAGAACTTGGCAAACTGAGCATAGTCGGCATTGTCCTTGAACTTCTCGTAGTACTTAGAATACTCGCTGTAAGAAAGCACGCTGTCTATCTTAACGCTGGTATTGTACTGCGGCTTAGTCAGCAGCAGGTTTTCGTGCTTAATTACCGTATCCTTGCTGGAGCGGAAGCAGCGGTATTTTTCGGAGGCGTACCAGCCGTCTATGCTGTCAGCCTTTACGCCAACGCCCTTGGCATCATCGGCCGTGCGGATGAATTTGTATCCGTCTCCATCGGGAACTATCTCGATGAAACTCCACATATCGCCTGTTATGTTGTCCTTAGCGGAGTTGGCCTTCTTTATGCCGTCCCAATACACTTCCTCTGTGCAGACCTTCTTCATGAAAGCTGCCGCGGTGTCAAGCTCGTTCTGGGTAAGCGGCTGCACGGTAACTTCTATGGCTGCGCTTGCGAGCACAACGGTGGCTTCGCCTTCGCCGCTCGGTCTATCCAGTATTTCTATAGTGATGGTAACGCTTTTGGCTTCACGGCCGGGCAGCGGACGATATGTCAGCACGCGTGCTGCGTTATATACATCGGTTGAGCTGATAACATCTTCGTTGCTGCTGGTGATCTTTATTGGCGTATATTTGCCGTCAAAGCCCTTGCTATAAAGCTGCATACTTAGCGCACTAAGGTCCTTGGTAGTAAAGAACTGAATGTCGCTTGCAACGTTGGCCTTATCGATATTGCTGCCGTTACGCGGATTGGTAAGAGCATCCTCGTTATTCAGCATGGTGTCCAGCAGTACCTGATAGTCCACGTCCTTCTGCTCAACGCCGCCCTTTAAGATAATGTTGTATACCCTGGATACATACAAATCTTCTTCTCTTCCGTTGTAGGTAAGCTTAAGGGTAAGCGTTACGTGTGTATCGTTATTCGGAACACTTACGGCAACCTTATAGGGCGAGAAGATCGGATAGCCAACATTCGATATGGCAATATTCGTGCTGCTGCTCTGCCATGTTGCGGTGGTCCAAAGCTCAATGTCATCGGATTTGTTGTAATCAACCTTGCTTTCATCTACGCCGGCCTTTACGGGGTATTTGGGCAGTTTGGTAAGATCCTCGGCCTTTTCAATGGTTGCGGGTATGGTTATTCTGTCCGCAACGGCATTCAGGGCTGCCTTAGCCTTGACCTCGTCCAAACCCATGCCAAAGTTACAGGCAGTGGTTTCCTTGTTGAAAGTCTTGTAGGTCAGGATGAAAACGGGGCGTACATAGCCTGTAGCGCTGGAGGTGGAGCCGTTTTCGTTCCATTTGTAAATCAGGGTGCCGTCGTCTGCAACGCCAACATAGTTATAGCTTGAATAGTTGTCCTTTGCGCCGGCCTTTACGGAAACGGCAACGTCGGTTATGCCGGCTGCCGTCAGCTTGGCCTGAATCATGGTAAGGGCATTGGTATCCGTACCGTATTTGGGCAGATATGTGCCTTCTATGGCTTTCTCGGCTGCGGTAAGCTTAGCGTCGGCTTCCTTCTCCTCTTCGCTCTTGGCTTCGGTCCAAACGGCGTAAAGGTTGAAGGGTTCGTTATCTTCGCTGCCGTCTCCCCAATCATCTTCTTCCCAATCGCGCTTTATGGTTGCACCATCGGCATAAGCTATAGTTGAACCATAACTACTGATGGCCCAGCCTGCAAAATCGTATCCGGGGCGGCTATATGCGCAAGAGTTGAGCTTAACATTCTCACCGAACGGCGCAGGCTGATCCGCCATTGTACCCGTTACAGAGGATTTGTCGGAATACTTTATGTTGTATTTTATTATGTACTGATATCCGCGCCACTTGGCTATGAGCGTTACCTCATCGCCCATGGTGCTGAAATCCGTATCCTTGGTAACAGCCGCGCCAAAGCGTGCATCTCCCTCACCATCAAGTTTGATATACCAGCTTTCAAGCCGCTTATCGGTGGGCATATAGCGCTCCGCCAAGTAAGGCAGATTGGTATACACCTTGCCGGGTACTACGGTTTTGTCGTTGATGGTCTGCGTATAGCCGTTGCCGTCGAAATGTACGGTTATGCCCTTTTCCCAATGTGCATACATTGTGAAGCCGTTTTCGGCATCTTCGGCAGTGAACTTCTTGTTGGATGGAGTAACTTCATTGCCGCCTTCGGGCGCATCATACCAGCCGAGGAATATCCAGCCTGTGCGTACCGGGTCAGGAAGCGAATCCTGCTTATATTTGCCGTCATCCTGACGCACATAGTTGTAATGGGAGCCAACCATGCCTACGCGTGTGATGCTTACGGCGCCATCGTAGTTATAATTTACGGTAATGTTAACAGGGTTGCCCTTCCACGTCACATACAGAGTTATGACTTTGTCCTGAACATTTGTAAGGTTCTTTACCGTGCCGCCATCCTGTACGGTGGGAGTCATATAGCCTTTATATGTGCTCCATCCGCTGAATGTGTAGCCCGTGCGGGTAAACCTGCCTTCGGCAAGAGGAATTGTTACTTCCTGGTCATAGGTTGCAGAGATACTATCCATGCTGCCTTCGCCGCCGTCAGCATCAAATGCTATGGTATAGGTTATGGGAGCCCATTTGCCGGTGTAGGTTATATCCTCATTTATGATGGTTTCTGCGGTAAGCTGAGTTCCATCATCGTTGAACCAACCGACGAAGGTATAGCCGGTGCGCTTTACTGCATCGGGAATATTGGTCGCGCCTATCTGTGCGCCCTTAGCAATGGCAACGGTTTTGTCTTTGGTAGTACCGTAATTATAATTAAAAGTTACGGTAACGGCGTCGGCCCACACGGCATAAAGATCCATAGCTTCTTCGGTTTCTATGGTCGCCTTGTCGGCATAAACTATTTCGCCGTCTGCACTGGTGGCCCAGCCGGCAAACAGTTTGCCTTCGCAGGTGAACGTGTTGGCGTTGAGCACGCCTTTGCCGCAATATATGTTCTGCGTGGCGGTTTCATCGGTGCCGTTGTTGGCGTGCAGCGTTATAATAGTGGGCGCGCCTGCAGCAAAGCTGCGGATATAGACGCAGTCGTCATTTTTGTTGCCGCTGCTGTCTTTCTTATAAACTATGGTTATTACATCGTCGCTCTTGGCATCGATTTCAAGCCGCGTCCAATCTATTACGCCGCTCACGCCGTTCACAAGCGTTTTGCTTCCCTGAGTGATGGTCAGCTTATCATAGTTTTTTTCGGTAGAAACCTTATATTCAAAGCTGAGGTTTGTGTCGGCGGTCATGGTAAGCTGCAGCGTGCTGGAGCTGCTTGATTTGCCATTATTGCCGCTCATCAGCACGTCCTCGCCGTCAAGCGTGGTTACTTTCCATTTTTTAGTGCTGTTAGGCGAGCCCGGTTCGGTTTCCGCTATGAGCGGGAGTCCGGCGAAAAAGTCGCCGAATGTTTTGTTGGCTGCGAGTGCGGATGCCGGCAGTATGCTTGCAAGCATCAGCAGCACAAGCAGCAGGGACAGAAGTTTTTTCTTCATTGTTATTTAATACCTCCTAAGTTGCATGTTTTTCGGTCATTAGAGGCGCTTTTTATAATAAAAAAGCCAACGGGATCCATACAGATGATATGCTTCCGCATGGTATCTTCGTTGGACTTCGGTTCTTCCGATAGTCCGGCCTCACAGCCGTAAAACTTTTCTACGATTTTTAGTTATGCGTCACTTAATTTGGACGCTTTTCTGCACCTCGGCATGAACGGGTTGTCCGCCCTTTACGGTTATAACAAGATGGCCGTAGTCCATCTCACGCATAAGCCTGAGTACCTGATAGTCCTGCGTGGTTATTTCCTTTGCTGCGTCCCGTGCATCGCACGCATGCTCCGTCCTGCCCTGTTCCATAAATTTTATGCGCTCCTTTCCCTTATACTTTGGGTATTTTCTCCGCTAAAAAAGACCCACACATGCCGTGCGGATCTTGTCTTTCTTGACATTCATGAACAAAAAAGCAGCTTCCCGGTGACGGCAGGAACCATACGATCCTATAACGTATCTGACTTATCCCACAAAGGGCATCACAGTGACCGACTCGCGGGGCATCTCACCCACTTCCGTCTCCGAACCTATTCGGAAGGATCAACAGTTGATATTTGGCTTTTCAAGCGGCAGACACCGCTTTTACGTATATATGTTACAGCATATTTGCGGAATATACAACCCCTTGGGTGATATTATTTTTCGTATATGTTTACGGTTGGTGATGTACTCAATACGCTAAAATGTTTACCTATTGTCTTCAATGCATATCATTATAAACCTATCAATTTCCTCTTTGCCTACGCCTGCAGCATTCGCAGCATATTCGGCCGATGAGCCGAAGTTGCTGTCGAGCGTATCGAGCGCAGCCGTGAGCCAGCATGGGCAGGCAGCGAAGAAGCCGAGTACATAGCTGGCGGCAGCTTTGTCATTCCCGCTTTTTGCCATGGCAAGCGAGTAGGCCTGAGCAAGCTCATGCTCAAGCGTTTCGTTTGTGCGCATGTAGTCGGCATATATTGCTGCATCATCTGCGCCAAGCAGCCTAAGGAGCAACGCTGCTACTACGCCGGCGCGGTCTTTACCCGTTGCACAATGGAACAGTACCGCTCCCCTTTCGGCATTAGCGGCGCGTATTATTCCGCGTATGCATACGGCAGTTTTTTCGGAAAAAACTATGCTGCGGTATACCTCCCTCATCCTTTCGCTTGCGCTTTGCTCACCGCGGTAGTAACCGGCAAGTATATCGTCCACCTTATCTTCAAAAGTACGTTTGCTTTGGGTGAATTTCCTGCGTCCGCTTTCAGAAACCTGAATATGAATATAGTCCGCGCCGGGAAAAGCAGGATCGGGATGGAAACTGCGTTCGTTTTCGCTTCGCATATCGAAAACCGCGCTGAGTTGACCAAGAGCCGCAGTATTGCTTATACGCCACAATGCGCCTGAGCGTATCAAGCGCATTGGTTTTACCATTCCGTTTTTTGTGCGTATCCCGCCCAAGTCTCTGAGGTTCGGGCATTCGGTTATATTGAGCATAGCTTTATTCACCAAAGTAACGGTACAATACTTTTACAAATTCGGGTATGTTCTGCTTCACACACGCTGCGGAATTGCTGCGCACCATTTGAAGCTCGTTATCAAGGCATTCCCCTGCGTAATTCAATAGCTGCACAACACTGACAGCATTGCCGGTAACATTGCCGTAAAGCGAAGCGATGGTTTCAAGTGCTTCCTTGCGGTTTATAAGGGCAAAAGCGGAGAATATGCATATGCCCATGTTTTCAAGAAGGAATATCTGCCTATACAGCATATCAAGATCGTCTATTTCGCTTAATTCCGGATATAGCTTGCCAAGATCCAGCCTATGCGCCGAATCGTTGGTATTTGCAGGTTTTGTTATGCGCCGCTGTATTGAAGCGTTGTCGCGGTAAAGCGAGCCTATTGCCACAGTTCCGCTGCCTAACAGCCGCCCGGTTATGCTGCCGCGCTCTATTTCGCCAATAAGCTCCATAAGCCTCTCGGACGAAGGCGTTTCTCCATTAAGCTCCATATACATGGCCGCAGTATACACAAACTCGGTTGTGTTAAGCCCAAGCGCCATTCCGCGTTTTGAAAGGGCAAGCGCTGTATTGGCACGCTCACTTTCCCCCATTATTCCGAAGCAATGCGCCATAGCCGCTTTAACTTCCGATTCTTCCGGTGCGGAGAACACATGCCCGTCTGCAGCGGTATGCCTGTTCAGGCAGCCGATTACGCATCCCGGTGCGCAGCAGTAGTTTAACCTGCCGTCATTATCGAGTTTACCGTGCGCACGGCGTTCGGGTATTTCGGGTATGGCATTGCGGCTTTTGAGCAGATGCAATATGGTTATCGATCCAAGCCCGGGCAGCGCCCCGCCGCATATTTTGTCGGACAGTATCATTCCGGCAAGCTTCTTTGAATTGGCCTGCAGTGCGGCCTTATTCGCACAGTGCTTGCCAAAGTATGCTTTGCCGTTGATAACTATCGCCCGTATGCCTTTGCTTGCGGCAACATCGCCGAAGCTGCTGCGCGGGCATGTGAAGCGCGGAGTGCCTTCGGGATATGTAGTAAAAAGTGCGCCGAGAGGCAGCAGCATATCGGCCGCCCGGCCGGTACCTATGGCTGCGCAATTATTGCCGAACGTTGAGCGTATGTATTCAACTATATCGTTGCAGCTTTTGCCCTGAAGCTGAGGCATATGCTCTATTCGTATGGATGATGCTTCAACCAATATTACGGCATTGCCATCGGAGTATTTGCCCGTGAGCACAAGCGCGTCTATGCCAAGCGAGGCAAGCTTCTGAGGAAAATCGCCAGAGATACTGGACACGGCAACAGCGTTATTACCCATGGCTGCAACGCTTGCGCGGTTTGCGCAGGGTGCGTTAGTGCCTGTTAAAAGACCGCAGACTATCGCAAGCGCGTTTCCTTCATCAAGCCTTGAACAGCCATCCTTTGCATATTGCCGTACAAGCTTCATAGCAAGGCCGCGTCCATAGTGTTCGGCAGGCGTGGGCATCTCGCTTATGCTGTTCGTATTTAGGTTGATGACGATTGTTTTGCCCACGATTTACTTATCCTTTCCCTTCAGATGACCGCCGGGAGCGCCGTAGCGCACCTGCTGTATCTGCGCCATTATGGAAACGGCTATCTCCTCCGGCGTTTCACCGCCTATATCAAGGCCTATTGGCGTATAAACCGTGCTCAGTTGTTCTTCGCTTGCACCCTGTGCAGTAAGCTTAGCGAAAAGCGCGGCTATCTTTTTGCTGCTGCCTATCATGCCTATGTATGCAGCGTTTTTATCAAGCACACCTGCAAGTGCGGCGCCGTCGTGCGCATGGCCGTGCGTAGCGATAACATAATACGCACTATCCGGTATATCCATGGCCTTTATTTCGGCTTCAAAATCCTTTACGCGCACAAAGCGGCCTGCCGCGGCAATTTTATCGGCTATCTGCTCATCTGCCCTGTCGTCTATAAGCAGTGTATCGTAGCCTATAAATTCCGCAATATGCATTACTGCCGCGCCAACGTGCCCCGCACCTATCATAACAAGCAGAGGCTTGGCAATGAATGCTTCTATCAGCACGCTCATATCACCACCGCAGGTCATTCCTGTGTTTGATGAAGGCGAAGTGAGGTCATATTCTTTATAGGCATTGGCGCCGTTTTCAATGCACTTTATTGCATCCTTAATGGCAATAAGCTCGACCGCGCCGCCGCCTATGGTTCCGCGCGTTGTACCATCGGCATAAACTATCATTTTGCCGCTGCTTCTTGGTGTCGAGCCATCGCTGTGGACTATTGTCACCACGGCATAGCTTTTGCCCGCATCATATGCCGCAGCCTGTTCTTTTACTATATCTATTGCGTTCATGCGTTTGTTTCTCCTTACACTTATTTGGCCCTACCCATGAGGAAGCTGCCGTTGTTTTCAACAATATCTATGTTTCCGTATATAAGCGAAAGCTTTTGCTGCACCTCGTCGCGGTTTGCCGCGCGCATGTCTAGCTCCCCTACTATGTTGCCTTGCTTTAGCATGAACAGCCTGTCGCAATATGCCATGGCAAAGTTCGGATCGTGCAGCGTTATAAGTCCCGCCTTGCTTTCTTCTTTTATAAGCTCGCTTATTTTGGAAAGAACCATGTGCCTGTTCAGAAAGTCAAGCGCACTGTCGGGCTCATCCATAAGCATTACGGGCGAATCCTGCACAATGCAGCGCGCAAGTATGACTATCTGCCGCTGGCCCTGGCTGAGCGCGCCGAAGTCCTTTTCGGCAAATTCGGCGCAGTTTAGCCGCTGCATTGCCTCAAGCGCTGCGCGTTTATGCTCCGCAGAAGGAGATTCCAGCAGGCCAAGCTGCGAGTTGAAGCCCATTAGCACCACTTCGAGCGCGGTACGCCCTCCCTGTAAGCTGCATACCTGTGGAATGAAGGACACAAGCCTTGCACGCTTCTTTTCGTTAAGGCTGCGGCAGTCCGCACCGGCCACGGTAAAGCCGCCCTGTATGGGCAAAAAGCCGCAGCAGCCATGAAGTATGGTTGTTTTACCGCTGCCGTTCAGCCCCAGCAGGGCGCAGAATTCGCCGGGAGCAATGTCTATATCCACGCCATGGACAATCTCTGTTTTGCCATAGGCTATTCTTACATCCCTTAATGAGAAAAGTTCGCTCATGCGGTCTCCTTTCCGCGCGTACAAAGGAAATAAACCAATATCGGCACGCCTATAACGGTTGTAAGTATGGATATGGGCAGCTCGGCGCTGTAAAGTACCCTTGCGAGTATGTCCGCAGTAAGCACAACAAACGCGCCCACCATGCCGCTCATAATAATCGTTATGGAGTTGTTGCGGCGCAGCATAAGCCGCGCTGTATGCGGCGCGATAAGCCCTGCAAAAGATATAAGTCCGGTAACGCTTATTATGGAGCCTACCATAAGGGTTGAGAACGCAAGCACTGCCGCGCGCACGGGCTTCAACCTTACGCCCAATGCACGGCATTCGTTGTCGCTTAGGGACATCAGCTCTATCTGCCGCCTTAGCAGCAGTATGCCTGTAAGTCCGATGAGAAACATGGGAAGTATGGAAAGAAGCTTTGAAAGCGTTGTGTTTCCGAATGTGCCCATCTCCCAGTATTCCATTGCCGCAAGTTCGTTTTCGGGGTCGGCAAAGTATTTGAGCGCCATTATTATGGCCTTGGATATGGCGTTTATTACTATGCCCGCAAGCACATATGTGCTTGTCGAACGCGAACGTGTGGCTTTAACGAGCAGCATAACGCATACTACCGCGGCCAAGCCGCCCCAAAATGCTCCGCTTGCAATTGCAAACATGCCGGATGTTGAAACGGATACTATCGCTATAGCCGCGCCAAGGTTTGCGCCGCCGGCTATACCGATTATATCGGGCGATGCAAGAGGGTTTTTGAATATTATCTGATATACGCTTCCGGCTACGCCAAGTCCGACGCCCGCTATTATTGCCATTATGGTGCGCGGGAGGCGCAGCGTTAAAAATACCCTTCGGGTCATATCGTCCACCTCTTTGCCGGCGAATATGGCCCGTATGTCATCAACAGTAATGGAGTATTTGCCTACGCAAATCGAAACCACCGCGGCAACTAATATTGCCGCGGTGACTGCTGCAAATAATGCCGGCACAAGGCCTTTTTTTGCAGATTTTCCGTTCACTTTTTTAATTATGCAGCCTTCTCTGCGGTTTCGGCAAATATGGAAGATGTATCCATATCGAAGCCGTAGAAGGTCTTATAGAAATCGGTGGCATCAGCCGCAAACTCATCCATGGTATATACTTCGGGATGAAGCTTTGCGGTCATCCAAAGCATGCCGAGTACGCCGGAGGGAACCGGAGAATCCCATGCTTCAAAGCCGGTAGGCATATTGTATACTGCGCCGTTCTTAACGGCAGTGATGTCCTTAAGCTGTTCATCCACCATAACGTCGGCTGCAGTGAAATCCGGCTGGCCGTTGGCCATATTGTTCGTGGGGATGATTATAACATCGGGATTCATGGCAATAAGCTGCTCATAGGATATATCAACCCAGGAATCGCCTTCAAGTTCATCACCGGCATTCTTGCCGCCGGCGGTGGTTATAACGCTCGCCTGATACATATCCTTGGGAGCGGTGGTGAGATAGGAGCTGGTGCCGCACATATACACAACGGGCTTTGCATCGTCCGCGATGTTAGCAGTAAGCTCGGCTATCTTGGCAAGCACTTCGTCATAGCGGGCTATGAGCGTGGCGGCCTGCTCTTCAGCGCCGGTAAGCTGAGCAATAAGGTTTATCATGCCCACAAGCTGCTCATGGCTTTCGGGATTGACAACTATTGCGGGGATGCCCATTTCGGCGAGCGTGGCAGCATAATCCTTCGCCTTCTTGGGAAGGATTACCAGATCGGGCTCGGCAGCTATGCAGGCCTCAAGGTCAAACGCCTTGGCGGAACCAACGTTGCCTATGGTGCCGATGAGCTCGGGCGCGGCAAGCTTATATATGGGGCGTTTGTCGGTCTTTTCCTCAGTAGCCACCAGTTTATCCTTCAGGCCGAGAGCTATGCAGGTGGAAGAAGATATATAGTAACCGGAAACTATGCGCTCAGCAACATGTTCAACGGTCACTTCATTGCCGATCTGATCGGTAACGGTCATGGGGAACGCGCTGGGGTCTTCGGCTGCAGGAGTAGTTTCGGGTGCAGCGTCGGTAGGAACAGGCTCGGTGGGAACAGCTTCCGTAGGAGTAGGTTCTTCGCTGTTGGCGGGAGATTCGGCAGGCACATTGGTAGTGCAGCCTGCAAGCAGGCCTATGACCATCATTATGGCCAGAAGCAGAGATAGTGTCTTTTTCATTATATTTCTCCTTGAAAAATACAGTCATTTTGATGCACGGCATCGATTTCAGCCGCACATCAACTGTTATTTTACTATATTTTTTGCCAAAAAGGAAACGATATATATAGATAATATTGCAATCGTTATTCAATAAACCGATTATAAGCGTTGTTTTATCAATGGAATAACGAGAAATGCGTTATTCATACACAAGGACATCGAAGTGGATGAGATGATACGAACCTAATCAGTAAATGCAAGATACAACAGCTTATCAACTATAGAAAGAAGCCGATGCAAATCACATACACCGGCTTAATGTTACATAAAATATCTTGTTGTGTGCTGCATTACACAGAAACATGCTTTTAAATTAAAACTTACTTCAATCAATATAAAAGGCATATATTTTACCTTATTTCAACCGACATTCATCAGTGATGCCAGGTATAAAGGCGGATTTGGGGTAAACTATTTATGATGGGTGGAGAGAATTGCAGAAGGAAAACAAGAGTGAAATATTTGCAAATAAGATGGTTAACATACTTTTATTATTGAGTAGAGCGGCAGCAGAGTGTTTCCGCTGCCGCTGTTGGTTAGCCCATAGTAACAGAATTAATATCTGTCTTTTTGAATAATATATTCTCCCTTGCCGGAAATCTTATGCGACTGCATATCTATTTCTATTGTTTCTTCTGCATAATCTAGATTAGGAATATTCCAATGAAGAACATCATTGGCAAATGTTTCGATATCATCCGTGCGCTCGTTCCATACAATAGCATTATCTGTTTTTACACCCAGAAATCCTGAAGGGAAACTTCCGCCCCATCCTCCATCAATGCTGCCATTAAAATGGGACAGGTACTCAGCCAATTCCTTCTTGGCGGTTTCTTTTTCATCGCCTTCTGATTCACAGACGCGCTTAGCGAGCGTTGGGAGTTCCTTGGCCATGCAATCTAAATTCAAGACAAAGGAGCTCGCACCTTCGCCCCATGTCTGCCATATTCTTTTGAGCTCAATATTTGCAATCTGTTTGATATCAGGTACATTTTTCTTTACTGCTTTACTAAATTGCAACATTTCGGATTTAGCTAGTTTTCTTAAATTTTCACAATTTTCATCGTAATCTTTGATGTAATCTGAGATGTCATATTCATCTTCACCGTCATCGTTATCTTCATCATAATCTTCATACCCATCGTCAAGGTCTATAGAAGACGAAAGAAGTTTCATCAATGCATCAATGCTATCTACAGATGCATGTCTTGTGCAGTGCAATTTATGTTTGCATTGCACTCTCCGTCAGGAACATACGGCGGAATCGTAGCATAATAATTCTGGCCTTTGATATCTGTCAATGTGATTTCAACAACATAGCTGCTGCTGCTCGAGTTGGTTACAAATTCGGTTCTGATTTTCATGGTAGTATCTCCTTTTTATTTTATATGTTCTGTAACAGAACATAAATTAAATATCAGAGGAACGTTTGTCGGCAGGGTCAACTGTTACCCCGTATTTTTCAAACAAACTGTCTATTGTTTCATTGCTGTTACCGTCATCGTCATCGTCGAATTCAAGTTCATACTCGACATCCAGCGTTTGCAGCTTTCCTTCGTTAAATTTCAGCGCGTTGATTTGTGCAATATTCACTTCATCGATGGTTGCTGAATATATAACGCCGTTCATTTCTTTGTTGAGCTCAGCAGAGTTATCCTGCAGGAACTTTGCGAATTTATCCGCATCTCCCTCAAGATTATTAAAAAAACGATCCAGCTTCTTGGCTTTTGCAATCAGAGCTATCAATGTTTCTACAGGGGCCAACCCTACAGGGAAACCGTACCCGGCACGTTCATCGCCATCCTTCATGCCTAGGCATTCGGAAAGCCTCGTAAGGAATTCTTTCGTATTTAGCCATTTGTCTGCTTCTTCGGGCGTACAAAGCTGTCCCTTTACGAATTCATCCACCTTTTTGCTTTGGATCGAAACAACAGTAAAGCTGCTGCTGCTTGAGTTGGTTACAAAGTCGGTTCTGACTTTCATGGTATTATCTCCTTTTATATTATTTTTCTGTGTTCTTTGTTGCAGAACACAATTTCAGGCATCATAGGGCATCCGCCCATACAGAGAGCTTTATTCACGCATTCGGGGCAAGCGCCGCGCATTTTACTGCGGAATTGCTCAAAGGCATCGCTGTTCCATGCATCTTCTATGGTTGTATCATTGCTGAGCTGCACTTCGTAGCGCTTTTGCTGGTCAAAAGAGCACGGGACCATAACCATGTCTGCACCGATATAGCAGCTGTATCGTCCGCCCTCACATGTATCGAGGGACTCCGGAAGGATATGCTTACAGAAATTGATTGCCCCCGGAACGTTGCATGAATCCATGCCTACTTTGAAAGGGTGTTTGCTGTCAACCTGGGCAAAGAATCGGGCCACGCGCGGGTCATCGGCGGAGAGCATATTAGCTGCCGTACCCTGCCCTGCCGGCTTGTGCAGCAGGAAGATAACAGCGTTTATGCCGGAGGGGAAATCGTTGCGTTCCAGGCGATCAATGGCTTCATCGATGCTGTTTTTGCCGAGCACATAGTGAATATTGGTCTTTACGCCGGCGTTGAGCAGCATTTGTATGGCATTCAGCGTATACTCGCTGCGGTACCAGCTTACGGCTACCGCGCCGCAGTATTTTTTGCAAAGCTCGGCAAGCTCCGGAGTCATGCCGTAACCGGAAGTTGTAAAATTAGGCACAAGGTTATTCTCGCGGCTGATTTTCAGCAGTTCCTCAAAATATTCGTGCTGATCGGGGTCGCCGCGCCCGCCGAGCGCCAGCTGATTGCATCTGCCCTTGCACTGCCCGGCGATCCACCGAAAGTTTTCAACGGTCATATTGGGCTGCTCTACAAGTAAGCCGCTTTGATAGCAGCCGATTCCGGCCTTGGCGCAAAGTCCGGTTTTGCCGTGTATGCAATGCCCCATAACGCCGACATCTATAAGATGCGGGAATGACGCCATAAACGGGTCAACACCGGTATCTTTGCCGTTTGCATCCAATACTCCGGTGCGAACATATGCGCCGGTTTCGGTATCGAATGCCGACATGAAATGATACTTGCTGTCGTTGATTATATATCGCATTTTCGTTTTTCCTGTTTGGTTATATTGCATGGTGCGCAGCTGCAGAGCTACTTCTGCACACTTCTGCCGATCATATCGTTGAACTGTGCCTCTGTTATTCGGGCGATGCCAAGCTCAACGGCCTTTTTGTTCTTCGCGCTGCCAGAGTCAGGCGTGTTGGTAATCAGGTAATCAACGCCGCGTGCAAGCGTTTCCGTAAGGCTGGCGCCGCAGGTTGTAAGGCATTCCTTCAGCTCATCGCGGCTGGCGAATGTTTTAAGCTTGCCGGTAACTACAAATGTTTTGCCGCGCAGAGCCTCAAGCTTTTCCGTATCGAATATGAAGTTCGTCACGTTAGCGTCGCGCTCGTCCTTCTTCTGCTGCACCTTTCCTTTGTCCTTTTCCGATATGGAGCTGTTGCCGTAATCAAGTATCGCGGCAATCATTTCCGCATTGCCGCTTTGCTGCACTGCTTCGGTTATCGCGTCGATATTCTTTGCGGTTATCAGCTTTTCGCGGAGCATAAGATAGAAAAGCGCCGGGTGCTCAATGGCTTTACCGATGAGCTTAGCGGCATTTGCCTTAATGTATTTAAGATAAGCTTTGCCGTTCTCGTCGGTGCAATCCCGATTGTCCTCCGCAAATCCGACTGCGCACCCGGGGCGGTATTTTGCGCTAACATTGCCGATATCGTCAATATGAATATTCGGCATACAGTTTTTACCGAGAATACGACTCAATTCTGCCCCTAATGCGCTCGGGAGCGTTAAATCAGATACTTTATTGCACTGCTCAAATGCCTTATCGCCAATGCTTGTTACGCTGTTAGGTATAGTGACATCGGGATCATTGCCGCAATATCCATACAATACATTCCGAATAATGACAAATCCATGCTTATCCGCCAAACCACTGCAACCGCTAAACGCATTTTTACCAATACTGGTTACGCTGTCGGGGATGGTTATGCTCGTTAGGTTGCTACAGTCAGAAAACGCACTGTCGCCGATACTGGTTACGCTGTTAGGGATAGTTATGCTACTCAGGTTGCTGCAGGTGTAAAATGCGCGTGTGCAGATATCGGTTACGCCGTCAGGAATGGTGATACTCGTTAGTTTGGTGCGCCATTGGAATGCACTGTCACCGATACTGGTTACGCCATCTGGAATAGCTACGTCTCTGTCTTTACCGTAACACTTTATCAAAACACTATCTATAATCACGAAATCCATAGTCCTACTCCTTTGCTTTTATTTAGATTGCCTTTTGCTTTGCTTCTTGGTTTGCTGATCCATTTTTGCCCAAACGCTGTGAATGTTGGCATAGTAGTCATACGACGTATTTTGATGCTTCTTTTCAAGCAGCGGGTCAATACGTGCCTTTAGAAACGCGGCGTCAAAATAGCCGTGGGCAAGTTCATACATAGTATTAAAATCGTATATCCCCTGATTGACGCCGACACAAAAATGCTCAATTCGCGCCGTAAGGCCGCTTATGGTCTTATATTCGCTGCTGCGGTTATTCTTCGCAATTTCACGAATTTCCGATGGCGTATATTGATTCAGCCGGTCAAATACCTGCTCCTGCAGGCAGTTGTAGGCATCCAATGTCGCCTGTTTTCTGTCCCGCCGCATGGTTCTTATGTAAGTAAAAGCGGAAAACAGCACGGAGAATAAAGATACGACGATTGCAATGGCAGACAGTAAATTTTCCATAGTTTCCTCCTATATTTCATCTGTTTGTAATACTAACTTTATTGCCCACGGCGGGACTTGAGGGTTGCTGTATTCATCGTCCACAAATATGAACGCAGTATCGTAGTCCGGCTTTTTTTCCGGGAAAGTACCAAACCCGTCCGTGAAATAAATCAGCCCCTTGAGATTGACGAACTCCTTATTCTGCCGCAGCTGCTCCACATATTCAAACACAGCGCGGAAATCCGTACCGCCAAGACCGCGAATCTGCATGGTCTCGATATATTTATCGAACTCGTCTTGGGAGGTGATTTTCACATCCTCCTGTATTTCCGCATCGCACTGGATAATATGGAGGTTAAACTTTGTGAAAAAGTTTTCCTGCTGCTTAAGAATGTTGTAGGTTTTCTGCACGAACTTCTGCACAAGTTCGCCGGATACGGAACCCGATGTATCGATAGCAACAGCAAAATCCTTAATGCGTTTGGCTTCCTTGTACTCCAGCGGCTCAATAAGCGGCATATTCCCATACAGCTTCATGCCGTATGTGTAGAAGATGTAATCGAATTCATCGTCATTTACCTTCATAATCTCACCGAGCACCGCAAAGCGCCGCAGAAAATCCGCATAGTCATATTTTTCCCGCGTAACGGCAGATAGGCTTTGCACTAAGCTTCCGGACTCACTTCCCTGCCGCTTTTCGGCAAACATTTCCAGCTCCGTTTTCATACGCTGCGCAATGCCGGACCAGGTCTGCTTTATATCGTCCGATGATATGTACTCGTCCGATGCATCCCCGCTGCTGCTAATCGAGAGTAACGGCGGAGCATACCAAACACTATGGTCATCTGCGGCAAAGCTCTTGCGCATCTTTGCGATTTTATCCGGCGTGAAGGCTCTATCCTGCAGATAGCGGTAGATTTTCTCCGCCGTGAGCTGCTTTACGTTCTGCCGTAGGTGCTCTGTGAGGATGTATTGACCCGCCTGCCGTGACGCGCTAAGGCATGGCAGATTCAATTCATTGATTGCGTTTTCTACTGCAATGTCACATGCCAGATCCCATGCGTCGATGTCTTCCGGCGTGCTTACAAAGGCATGATGAAATACACAATGGAACACCATATGAAGGTAGTCACGTACAATCACCTGCTTCTCTGACTTATATCGGCGCAGCACCCATGGCGGATCATAGTAGATATGCGATCCGTCGACAGCAATACTGCCATCGAAGTGCACAAAATCAAACTGACTCAACGCCATGTCCAAAAAGCGCAGATTTACCAGCAGGGTATTGCGTGCCAGCTTCAATGTGCTCAACGCCAGCTCATTTTGTTTGTTCCGTTCGTTCATAGTTAAAACCTGTTTAGCAGCTTTTTCTGATGTATGTTTATGCTCATCATTAAAAAACAACAGTCTTATGCCAAACGGAAAAAAGCTTTACGCTTATATTCCTCTCTGACGAGAAACCCGTCCTCCTTCATCTGGCGAACAATTTGATTCAAATACAAGTGAGTTAAATCATATTTTTTAGGCATACTATACAATATTTCAGAGATTGTGTAATATCTTCCATCAGCGAGAACATTATATATGGCCCGCTTTATTTCATTGTTCTTCCTTTCGGATTCAGTTTGTCGTGCAGTCACTGCTGTTTTAGACATAAACAGATCTCGTCGCATGAAAGCCGGCATTGTGGGTTCAACCGGAAGCGGAAGTTCTTTCTCAACAGCAATTCGGATTGAGCTTTCTTTCTTTTGCGCATCTGACGCTGCTGATTCCATTGAGGACTTATATTCCCTCTCGGCGCTCGCAATTGCATACTTAGCATCCGCCAATCTCTTTTCGGCGTCTTCAATAATGCTCCTTTGAGTATTCTTCTCGATAAACCTGAAGAAGCTCAATGAGGCAAGGAACTGCTCTGCTTGGGATTTACGTTTTGTTTGGGCGTCAATAATGCGCTGATTTAAGTTTAATGCTGCATCGTAATTAGCCTTAGCCGTTGCTTCTATCTGCTCCTTTTCGGCCTGAAGCAGCTCTTTTTCTTTTTCTTCTCTCTGTGCTTTAATAACCACGCAGTTTTTTCCCCATGACGACATATCTGCCTTGTACTTTGCTTTTTCTTCCTTTTGCCTGGCCTCTTCCTTTTGCTTGGCCTCTTCTTCCTGCTTGGCTATTCTCTTTTGCCTGGCCTTTTCCGCTTGTTTAGCTTTTTCCTCTTTTATGGCCTTTTTCTCTTCTTCTGTAAGCTGAACCTTTTCAGGCTTACGCTTTTCTTTTTCTGCTTCCGCAGCCGGTTTCTCAGGAGCGGACTTAGGCGCACTCTTTGCAGCCTTTTTCGACGCTTTTTCCTTGATAATCAGTTTAAGATGCACCTCGGCATTCCTGGCTCTTGCACCTCTTTTGGATTTGGGGATGCAGCTTTTAACCTTAATTGTCAGGGTAATTCGATCCATTTTGAGCAGTGCGATGAGATCATCTGCTACCCATTTGGAAATCAAGCCAACCGTTCCGCCGTTATAGAAGCATTCGATTGCATCATCACCATTCTTATCATTGATGATTTTATAAGTAAGCTCCATACCGGAAATGATTCTTTCGCACCTATCCGCTCTGCCCTCATACTGAGTGCCATCAAGTTTTATCTCGGTTTCATTGTCGGAAAGATATTCGATGATTTGTGGTAGGGTTTTACCCATTCTTTCGAGCCCTTGAATTGCAAAATCATGTCCTTTATCTGCAGATTCGTAAGCCCAGTATAATCCCTTAGTTTCATTTCGCTCACATCCCTGACCATTAAAATAGCATACAGCAAGGTTCCATTGCGATGGAGCATGGCCAAGTTCTGCTGCTTTTTGATATATCATCGCTGCTTTTGCTGGATCATAATCTGTTCCGCGGGCATGCTCATAACATAGGCCAAGATAATACATGCCATCAAGGCTACCATTGCCAGCAGCCTTCTTTGCCCATTTGAAGGACTCTGCGTAGTCGCGCTCTGGCCCAAACTGCTCAAGCGAACCGCTAATCTGCGTATAAATTTTTGATATAGCAGCTTGAGCGGAAACGTCACCCGCTTCTGCTTTTTTCAGAATCTCTGCAGTTTCCGCATATAGTTTTGCTACACCTGGTGCATCTGCATCGCCATTCGCCGCAGCCTTATTCATCCACTCGGCTGCTTTAGCAAAATCACGTTTAATGCCGCACCCTTTTGCATATAGAAGTCCAAAGTTAAACTGACCTATTGCATAGCCTGTATCTGCGAGTTTTTCCCACCAATAGGCGGCCTTCTTAAAATCTTGCTTAACATCATCATCGCCATTCAGGTAGGCCTGTGCAAGAAATTCCATGCAGACAGGATCGCCGCTTTCTGCAGCAGCAATTTTATCCTCTAATGGCAATGATTCTTTAGCATATCTTTCCGCAATTTCGTTCTGATAAGGACGCGCCATGCGGGTATCAGAATCAAGCATATTAAAGCACATCATTTCGGGCCGTTCTTTACCACGGACAAGCTTGTGGGTTAATTCATCGCTATCTACAGTCAGCATAATTCCTGCTTCGCCCGGATCAATGTCTCCGAATTTGGTATCCAAATTGTTTTCTTGAGCATAAAAGCTCAGGTTTTTGCAAGTCGCGAAGAAAGCTCTGAAGGAACCGGGATTTATCATTGATAAAAATTCATCGCCTGTATCGTAGGTCTTTAATGAAGCCTCGCCTGTTGTTTTATTAGCGGTAAGTTCGCTTATAATAACACTCATATTTTCATCATGCCAAAAAATCTCGTATCTCTTAATTAACTTCAAATAATAATTCTCTTCGTCGGATGAAAATAAAAGCCAAAACGGCAGTTCAATACAATCAACAGAAATATCGATAGCCTCATGGTCATCGGAATATTCCATTTGAGCTAAATATTTCAGTGTATTCGTATTGCAAAAAAAGTTGGGCCTACTCATTATAGTCTCCTTTATGCTATCATTGGTTCAAAATTTCCTGCAGGCGATCCAAATCCTCCTGAGTGAAGTTGTTCGGATCGATTCCGCACATACGGCAGTGATGCTCAAATGTATCTTGGTCGATTTCTGACAATTCCGTGGCAAGCAGTGATTCTGCTACGCGCTGAATGTGTTCCTCTCTCATGCCGTTATATCCGGCCTCATCAATTAACGCCAATTGCCATGGTTTAAACATGTGTTTCTTTCCTCCTGTAAATTATATTTTATAAACGAATATTGTTGCCGTTTAACATGCCGAGGTAGTCTTCCCTGCATGTAAGGAATATGACCTGATGCCTTGCAGCGCATTCTTTAATAAGTTTGCAGGACTGTGCAGCACGTTCGGCATCCATATCGGTGAACGGGTCATCAAATACAATTATTCCGCCGCCTTCAGGGAAAAGATGATCAAGCACGGCAAGACGGAATGCAAGCGACACTGTCTCCTTAGTGCCTTCGGAAAGCTTACGGAAATCGAGCAGGTTGTCGTTGCTGTAAATATTCATGTCCAGCTTGTTGGCCTCAGGAAATTCGGATGAAACTCTGCCGGCAGAAATTATGCTGAGATAGCGAACAAAGCTGTCGGCAATATCCTGCATAGGGTTATTGCGAATGCCTTCTTTCTGCTCGCTGAATACTTCCTTGATATGCAGCCAATGGTTCAACAGCTCCTTTTGTTCATCATATGTACGCTTTGCTTTTTCAACATCTGCTTTAGGATCTCCGCTGCAGCTCTCCTTATAGTCTTCCAGCCTATTGCAAGCAGCGGTTTTTTGCATAAGCGCATCCTTAAGAAGAGTGCTTTTATTCTGCAGATCTTTTTTTAACGATTCCATATAGGCTTCCGGATCAGGAATCGTCAGATATTCGTCCGGAATATCCTCTGTGGCGATAATGGACTCTTTTGCTTTTTGCAGTTCCGATTTCAAGTCAAATGCTTTTACCTTGAGCTCGTTAATACTGCCGTATTCCGTGGCATAGCCGTTCAGGATGGTCTCTTTTGCTGTAATATACTTTTCAGCATTATTGCTGCCGCAAACAGCAAATATATCCCTTTCTATTTCGTCTTCGGGGCGTACGGCAATGGTTATAGCCTTAGCCTTAGCTTCGAGTTCATCGTAAGTAACAGAGCCAAGAAGTATATCCAAACGATCGTTTGCCTTATCGATTTTTGCGTTCGTACCGGTGATGCGCTCTGCCAGCTGCCTCAGTCCATCAAGCGAGTTGACAGTATATTTGGTAAAGACCGTGCTTATGGTTTCCTTATACTCGGCAATCTTATTACCGATAGTTTCAACATCTACATCTGCGGGAGCTAACTCTATTTCCATAACGCCGGGTACCGTGACCTTAACGGCTTCGGTTATTGAGGCCATTCCGTCGGACAGTTCAACGGGGGTTCCGGTGCGCAGAGAAGTTATAATTATATCGTTATTGCCAAGCATATTTACCGCGGCTGTAATGTTCATTCCGCAAAGCTTGTTCTCGAGCCTTTCTATACTACGCTGGGCATTTTCTACCTGCGATATCTCTGCTGTGGTGGGGCAAGATACGTTTGCGGTTCCTACTTTAAGCTCGCGAATCTCATTAACAATTTCTGTTGCCGCTTCATACTTATCAATGTCTTTACGGCTTAATTGTTCAAGGTTCAAAGCGTTTGCTTTCTCAAGCGCTTCAGCAATATTGGGCCAATTAGCCAACACTTCATCTAGTTTAGAAAGGTCCTTTTCATAGCGTATGATGGCCTTTTTACGTTCACTCTGAACTGTGAGACGACTTGAAAAGGAGCTGAATCTTTCGTAGGCGGCTTCGGCATCAGAAGCGGCATTATCCAGCTTATTGTAGTCACTTGAGGCACGATCTGCATCGGATTCCAAACGAGAAATTTTATCCAAAACAGCCTTTTTATTCTCCAATTTGTAATATGCATCTAATATCTTGCCAATACCGTTTTCCCAACGACCTGCACCTGCTTTGCGGATAGGAGCACCATGTTCGATATCCCAATGCTTTCCCACTATTTCGCCAATCTTAGCATTGATAGCTTGTTCAATGGCATCTACGGAAATACCGTCTTCCTCTGCGAACGCCTGAGAAACCGCATCCGTAAGTTCCCGCTTGGCATCTGTTTTTTGAGAAGCATCAAGAATCGTCTGTAAGGAGGCATCGGTATTACGCTGAGAGGAGCAAAGCAGATTGGTATAAACTCCTTCTCCGTAAAGCAGTTTTTCCTTTAGAATTTCATTGATCTTGTTTTGGTCGCGAATAACGCCATCAGGAGTAGTGAGCTGGCAAAGTGAATTGCTGCCCCAGTCTTTTGAAAGTGTATACGTTCCGGTTTCTGTTGTGAATACGAGTTTGCCGTCTGCAAAATCACCTCTAACAAGGCTGTTTTTTTTGATGCAGGGGAAATACAATTCAAGAAAGTCCTTATCACTTCTGCGATCGAGCTTTGAATTTTGAAACAGTATGCGGGAAAGCAGGTTAACGAGCGTACTTTTGCCGCTCTCGTTTTTTCCGTAAATTACATTGAGCCCATCTGCAAGGGATATATCAATATTCCGAATTCCCGCAAACTGTGTGCTGGATATATTTTTTATATTCATTTTATTTACCCTCCTTCAAGAATTTTAACAGTTCATATGTAAGCTGAGCCTCCTTGGGTTCTTCCAATAAAGAAGTAAGCAATTTAGCCGAAAACGATGTTTCCGGGAATTCAGATTCTATTAAATCTTGTGATATAAGCTTGCTAAGATTATAGTCATTATATGTTCCCTCCAGGAAACGGGAAAGCACGCTTTCGATTATTGCATCTCTGCTTTCATATTCATCGGCATATACGGCGCCGGTTAAGACGACATCTACAACGCTATTGTTGTCGATTCCGGCGAGTTCATGAGCAAGTATGCTTTCCATCTTACCGGCTGTAACTTCGATATTCTTGCGATAGAAACGAATATTGCCTGATGCGAATTTCTTTGCCCGTACAGTTTTGCTCTCATCTATTTCCACAATGAAGCACACGCCTTCCGTATTGCAGGAAACATCAGTCTGAACATGTGTGCCAGCATTGAGTATTTTATCGCAGGGCGTAAACTTCTCCGTAAGATTTCTTGGGAATGGCACATGTGTATGACCTATGAGCCAAACGTCAACAGGAATAGCTTCCAGCTCGGCTCTGCTCATGAGAAAATATTGGCCTTCATTATCGATGGTTTCACCTTCAACGGCTCCATGAGCGATGCCAATATGATAAGCCCCATCTTCTTTGATATCCGTCTCTTTTATCCAATCGAGGTTGTTTTGGCCCTGTGCAGAATGAAGCGATGTGCATAGTGCCGGGTAGAGCACGACTCTTTCTTCGCTTGCAGTTAACTCGTACGGGCGGTAATCGGTTAATAGCATGATATTATCGTAATTGGCCATAACTTCATTGAAATACTGCCATACCTTTACTTCTTTATCATAATAATCATGATTACCCGGAAGGACAGCTACTATGCCTTTGAAATCTGATAGCATATCTAGGAGTGCTTTTATATCCTTCTTAGAAGTGCTGTAAGTGTTTTCAAACAAATCACCAGTGATAACAAATAAATCACAGCTTTCTTGATTTGCCGCCTGAATCATGCTTTCAAAAGTTGTTAATCTGTTTGAAGCGAGTACAGTAGATTGCTTATGACTGGCGTACTTAAGGCCAATATGATTATCGCCGGTAACAAATATTCTTAACATTAAAGTTAACATCTCCCTTTCATGCTTACTTTTGTTATCTATTTATAACACATTTGCCATGTGAAAGTCTTACACAATTTGCACAATTTTCAACTTTTTATCAAGCCACATCAGTCAGTTAGACAAAAAGACAGAAGCTGTTGCCCTTCTGCCTTGTGCTGATATTATGCCGTTTTATTTACCTTCAAATCAAATCTTACTTCAACTTGCCATACTCTTCACCGCTGATGACCTCGCACCACTGGCTGTGGCTGTTTTCGCCGGGAACTTCTACAGCAAGGTGAGAGAACATGCTATCGGGCGCTGCGCCATGCCAATGCTTTACGCCGGGAGCTATGTTAACAATGTCGCCCTGGATGGAGTTCCTGCGGCTCCTTGCCCCACTCCTGATACCAGCCCCGGCCTTCCGTGCAGAGCAGCAGCTGGCCGCCGCCC
>ERZ780226.914-NODE-914-length-24810-cov-37.025045_pt1 | contig 24810 bp, 25 predicted proteins | sample MGYA00511165_ERZ780226 | MGnify/ENA primary metagenome ERZ780226 (study PRJEB29588, sample SAMEA2152373) | human gut metagenome | biome: human gut; feature: human-associated habitat; material: faeces | place: Denmark | collected 2008/2010 ...
ATATGGAAGATACGGTGATTAGATTTTTCATAGTTGGAATAGTATGTGTACTTTCTGTTTCATTAACAGCATATACGTTGGGCTTGTCAAGCAATGAACGAGTATTCGTTAAGGCTAAGGCTCTTGGTATGCTACATAAATTCTCAAAGAGATGATACATATAACAGATAAGAAAAATTGTTGTGGGTGTTCTGCTTGTGTACAGCGATGTCCTAAACACTGCATCAGATTGGAAGAGGATACTGAGGGTTTCTTGTATCCGCAGGTGGATGAAGAGACTTGTATCAAGTGTGGATTGTGCGAGAAAGTATGTCCAATCTTGAATCAAGCGGATAAGCTGCCGGTACAGGAAGTACTAGCGGTGAAGAATCCAGATGAGAAGGAGCGTATGAATAGCTCTTCTGGTGGTGTTTTCCTTCCTTTAGCAAGAGTGGTTATCAATAAGGGTGGTGTCGTTTTTGGCGCAGTCTATGATGAAAGCTGGGAAGTACTTCATGTCTATGCCGAGAAGATTGAAGATATTTATCCGATGATGGGTAGCAAATATCTTCAGAGCAGAATAGAAACGGCTTATAGGGATGCAGAACGATTCTTAAAGCAAGGACGTGAGGTTATGTTTGTGGGAAGTCCTTGTCAGATAGCAGGACTTCGGACATTCTTGCGAAATAAAGAATATCCAAATTTATTGGCTGTTGATTTCCTTTGTCATGGAGTTCCAAGCCCTGGTGTTTGGAGAAGATATTTGGCTGAGACTTACGGAAGATATGATGCCAAAGAACAGAGTCGCCTTCAGGCGACTGCTGGAAAAAATTCCGTTTTGTTTTCTTCTCTAAACGCAACGTCCCCCATAGGGGACATTAAGTTTAGAGATAAAACTGAGAGTGGCTGGAAAAAATACCGTTTTGTCGTTCGTCAAAAGTCCGCCTCTAAGGCGGACCAAAATACCGTTTTGTCGTCCGATATACATTACGATAATCCTTTTATGCGAGGATTTCTTTCTGACATATATTTGCGCCCTTCATGTTATGAATGCAAATGTAAGAATGGAGTAAATCATAGCGATTTAACTATAGGTGATTATTGGGCGGCAAGAGTTACAGACCAGGACTTTGATGATGACAAGGGTGTTGGTTTGGTTCTTGTTAATACCTCAAAAGGCAAGGAATACTTTGATTGGCTAAATATGACGGTTCGTAAATCGGACCTAGATAAGGCTAATCTTTGTAATGGCGGATTCAATGAACATACTCATGCACATCCCAAACGTGCCTTGTTCTTTGCTTTGATTTATCAAGGAAAGACTATAAAAGATGCAGTTGATATCTGCTTGAAGATTTCATTGTCTTCAAGGGTAAAGAATAAAACGAAACGCCTTGTAAAAGGGGTTGTAAAGCAAGTTTTAGGTGATAAAGGAGTAAAAGTTATCAAAACAGCTTTAGGTAAATAAACTTCCTCTAATCTATATTCTTATATACAGGTTAGAGAGTAGGGCAAAAGTATCGAATCAGTTATGTATATTCTCATTCTAAAATATATACTCATAGCATTGTGTCTGGCATATGTAACCCATGTGTTTTCTAAGAAGAAAGAAGTAATGCTTGACGTGAAAAGGCATGTATTGGAAAAGAGACTGAAATTATATGCCTCATTACACAAGTTGATTCATCATAACTCTCTGTTCATTGCGCCACCAGCATTGATGGAGCAATATTACTGGAGTTTGATAGACGGCATGCCTTTTCGCATTGGGGATCAAAAGATGGAATATGTCTCTTATTTCAGTTCTTATGAGAAATTGAATGAATATTGTATGTTGATTAAAGAGCAATCTTCTCAAACTTTGTTCTGGCCTAAGGATATAGAAGCTACTTTAGATTCTGTTAATGAATGGAACGATAATGTATTGAGTCTTCTTACAGCATTTAAAATGATGGAAGAAGAAAACATGTCTTTAAACGATGAGAAAAGAAAAGAGCATCTTGATTTGGCTTGCCAGATTTTTGGAATAGCATTGCAGTACGACATTGAATATATTAGTGACCATTTGAAAAGTATGTTGGCAGATAGATTGCAAATGCCAAATTTACTGAATCTGTTTAAGGTTTCTTTTGTTGATAAATGTAGGTTATGGCTTTTTGAACATCATATAGATAAAGCTGATCTCTATAAGCATGGCGCATCGTTGGTGGTTCTTCTCTTGTTTGTTCATATAAAGGATGAATATACTAGAGATGAATATGATAATCTGCCAGAACACGACAGAGATTCTATTATGAAAAGATTTCATACTTCTATAATAAAATATTTGCCTCATGATTGATACGTTAAATCAAATAGTTAACGAGATAAATTCATTGCCTGAGTATTTCGGAAAAGGAATTTTGGAATTAATTATCCTCATCGTAGGTGGTATAGTAGTAGGTTGGATAACTTCCACCTATTTTGCACAAAGAGCAGCTGAGTCTGAAGTGAAAGGGGATATTATGAAGAAGAAGTTGGATATTTATGATGCTCTGGTAATAAGACTTGAAGCGATACTGCAACAAGTGGTATTGCCACACAATATTATCAATATCGCGGTTTCTGATATCAATGAAAATGATATTCCTCTGGAGTATGTTCCACAATATCCGGTTTTAAATGTATTTCAGACTGGAGATAAACTGAAAGAAACCGTTTTGGATATAGACAGCTTTATTAGTACCAACAGAATCTATTTCGAAAAGGGGCTATATGAAAAGTTGCAGTTCTTTCAAAACTATATTGTCATTTTCAATCGTTTGATAGTGATGTATCAGGAACATTTTATAGATAGCCATATTCCTTTAGATAATAAGAACGTTAAAATGTTTGAGAATATGACGGCTATAGAACTGGGGCTTATATTTCAAGATGAACTTTCGGAAGAAATAGAATCTGTGTATGATGAAATACGAGATAGTATCAATCATATCAAGTTTAAGGTGCAGTCTAAACCAGATCATTCTGAAAAGCGTTTAGGAAATAAAGGTGAAATTATTCAACAGATGTTGGATATGAAAATTATGACAGAACGTGAAAAGATACAGAAACTTATAGCATTGAATATAGCCAAGGCCATGGCTGTAGAAAAAGGAAAGAAATAGTAACGATGATTGTGGACAATATATATTGGGGATTTGATCAGTCAGCCTGGGAAGATATATTCTCATTGTTGAAGGTCTTGTTGCCCGGTCTCTTTATGGCTTTCTTTGGTGCCTATTATCAGACACGAAAGAAAAAGGAGATAGCTCTTAAAGTAGGTATTACCCGGTTGAGGATTGATGCATATGAAGATATTGCTGCAACATTCAGCAAATTAGCAGAGCAAGTATCACCAACCTTATCTGATGATGCTAAGATTAAGGAAATCTTAAGTTTTTATGACTATATCGATTTAAATACTGATTACAGTTTAATCATTGGAACCGAAAAAAGGTTTAATTCTTTTTATCATGCTATTTGTGACAAAGTAGATGAGAATGACATTTACCTTGACTACAAAGTTCACAGGCAATGTACTGGTTCAATAGCAATCTTCACGCACATGAAAACTATTCTGGATGCGTATTGTGACACTATGCGTGTTCTGGAAGAGGATGGCAAGAATGATAGAAAACTACAAGATAAGATAGATTTTGCTTATAGACTGGCAGCTGTATTAATGAAAAATGAGATTAATAAAGGTTTCATATTAGTTGAGGATATTATAGCTGGGCAGATAAATGGTGTTCGGGTGAATTATCGAAAATATCGCATAAGAAAGATTGCCTATAAGTTCTTTGAGCCAATCATGCGTTGGGCTGATAGTTATATGGCTGATGAAACTTGGAGAGGTAGTCTTAGCAGAAAGATCCTTTTTAGAGTTCTAGGTGATAGATTATCACTTGTATCAAAGCTGGCAATATTCGTGGAAACATTAGCATATATTCATGCCTCTGATCAATATTCGCCAAGTGCTTATTTCACGATGGACGAAGATTCTAGGATAAAAGTTTCTTCTGATTTCTTTAGCAGTTTCTATTTTCAATTACATCATAATAGATGACTTGCAAAATAGCTTTAGAAAAATCATTCCTGGTTTGAAATAGTGGTATATACACACGAGAAAATAAACAAGAAATAATATAATACAAAATGAGAATAGGAATATTAACTTTACCCCTACATACAAACTATGGAGGGATATTGCAGGCTTATGCTTTGCAAACGGTGTTGGAACGAATGGGGCATAAGGTGGTTCATATAGAGGAAGAACATCAAAAGTTGAAATTACCCCTGTATAAGATACTTCCTGTGTATTGTAAGCGCTTAATAGATATTTTAAGACATGGCGGAAATGGACGATTACTTGTAGAGCAATATCAAAATGATACATATCAAATAGTAGGGCAATATACTCATGCGTTTATAAGAAAGTATATACCAATTAAGACTGTTTCTTCTTTTTCTGAGCTTAGTAATAAAGATTTTGATTGCTTGATTGTTGGTAGCGATCAAATTTGGAAGCCATCTTATTTTAAAAACATAGAAGATGCATTCTTAAACTTTGCTATTGATTGGACTGTAAAACGAATAGCTTATGCGCCCTCTTTAGGGTCAAGTACTTGGAATTATACTCAAAAACAGACTGATATATGTAAACAGTTGATAAAAAAGTTCGATATTATAACTGTTAGAGAAAATGATTCTATTGATTTGTTGAAAAATAACTTGGGAGTTGCTGCCAAATGGGTACTTGATCCAACTTTGCTTTTGAAAAAGAACGATTATTTGAATCTTATAAAAGATACCCCTCAAAGTAAAGGAAATCTTTTGGTCTATTTGCTCGACATTTCACCGGAGAAAAAAGCATTGGTTAATAGAGTGGCAAAGGAAAAAGGTCTGATTCCATTTTATGTTTCTGCTAATCCTGAAAATTATAACTTGGAAATAGAAGATAGAATTCAGCCCCCTTTAGAAAAATGGTTAAAAGGATTTGATGATGCTGATTTAGTTATTACAGATAGCTTTCATGCGTGTGTGTTTTCTGTTATTTTTCATAAGCCATTTCTTGTATTAGGTAACGTTAAGCGAGGACAAAGTAGATTTTTATCTTTATTTGATAGCTTGGATTTACATGGTAAAATTCTAACAGATATTAGTGTGTATAGCACTCAATACATAAATAAGTTAGATGATTATGGACCTTTGAATAAAAGGCGTGAATTATCATTGGATATATTGAAATTATTATAATGGAAAGTGTTATTTTTGCAATAGTACAATTGTGTACACTTGCTGTTATGCTTATTTATGGAAAGAAACTTTCTATAGCAAATTCTAATAAGCAATATTGGAAGACAGCAGTGATACCACTCTTGACTTATGGTTTTGCTTATGGCTTGCGATTTGGCCGTTTGGTAGATTGGAATCCTTATTATTTAAGGTATGTGCACCTTGGTAAAGATATGAATTTAGAGGATTACGAATGGGTATTCGAACATATTTGTCATTATCTCTATCAATTAGGAATACCTTATTTCGGATTTATTTTCTTGCAGTGTTTGTTCTTCATGTTTTCTATATTGTTATTGTTTAGTATAAACAAGGACATTGTCAAATGGGGTCTTCCTGTAGCCTTTATCTTTGGTGCAGGCAATGAAATGTTCATACGTTTTTATATGGGCTTTTCTTTTTCTATAATAGCTATCTATTTTCTTCTTAGGAAGGATATTTCTTATAAACAAAGATACTTTTGGTCTATATGTTTTGCATTTTTAGGAGGACAGACACATAGTGCATGTTATTTTATTCTACCTATTGTTTTAACAAGTAGATTGTTGGATATAAAAATGATACCATGGCAAGTATCTATTTCTATATTGTTCTTAACGACCTTTGTGTTTAATATTTCACAATTTACATTTTTGATTGATATAGCTAATCAAGTAACAGTGTTAAGTGGAGGAAGTGATTTTCAAGGAAGTGGATATTTGGACCATGTGGACGAATTGATAGCAGGTGATTTTATGTCTGTTGGGTATATGACAAGTTCTTTTCAGACAAAAATCAGAACATTTTGCTATATAGCTCCAGCATTTTATTATTCATCTAAGTTGATTCGAAAAGATTCTTTAGATGTTTTTCTTTATAATATCTTTGTGATAGGTGCTATATTAGATCCTTGTTTTGGAACAGTTGAACTTTTAAATAGAATTTCAAGTGCTATGTCGTTTTTGGGATGTATTCCTTGTGCATTATGGTATGTGAATGCTTTTAAGAAAAACAAGAAAAATAGTAGTGAATTTTATCTTGCTTTGATTAGTGTGTTCTTTTTATTATATCCTTATTTGAATGATGCGTTCTTGCGCCCAGAATCAAAAGGGTTACTTTTTATATGGGATGCAAATGGACGTAATTACTTACCTTTTTAAATATTAAAATTATGATATCTATAATTATACCATTATACAATAAAGAAAAAACTATATTACGTTGTCTAAATAGCGTATTAGGGCAAACGTATAAAGAGTTTGAGGTTATTATTGTTGATGATGGCTCCGTTGATAATGGAGTTTCTATAATTGAAAATTCTATAAGTGACAAACGGGTTAAAATTATCAAACAAAAGAACGGAGGTGTTAGTAAAGCCAGAAATACTGGTGCAAAGACTGCTAATGGAAATTGGTTAGTTTTCCTTGATGCTGATGATTATTGGCTTCCTGATTTTCTGTTAAGAATGCATGATGCGGCAAATAATCATAAAGGCTTTTCTTTGATACAATGTGCAAGTTTCATTTATGATGAAATTAATGATATTGTACATACAGATTTAATGATTGATAAATATTATCATAAGGTTGTGCTTTTTAATTTCTTTAGATCATTAGAAACTGCACCACATATTGGAGCCAGTCTAATTTCACGTACAGATTTTAATGAGTCTGGAGGGTTTAATGAAAATCTGAAAAATAATGAGGACATTTTATTGTTAGCTAAAATAGCAATGAATAAAAAATGCCTATACGTTGGTGAAATGCTACATGTTTATTCAATTGGCGTTGAAGGACAGGCAACTCGAAATGTACAGACGAAAGAGAAATTTGCTAAAGACTCTTTGACGGTTATTAGGGAATTGTATAAATGCTATCAAGAATGTCCTATGAATAAACATGTTCTATTTTCTTTGTCTTATAGGTATAAGGATTTATTGTTGAGTTTTTTAAAGGACAATAATTACAATATGGTGGATTATTATCTAGAGAATGTAGATAAGGATTTTCTAAGCCGTTTTTGTTACATTCAATGGATAAAAAATAAAAGTTTAAAGCATATTTCTATATTTTATTTGAAGTTATCTAAAATACCTAGAGTATTAAGGGGAATTCAAGGACGCTCTCATAAGAGTAAATATAAAAATGAACTTGAAATGAGTTTCAGACAATTATAAAAAAAATAATTTATAATTATGGATAAGCATGCATATTTAATAATCGCTCATTCTAATTTGGAGCAACTGCAACAACTCTTGCTTCTCTTGGATGATCCTCGTAATGATATATATATTCATTTGGATTTAAAGTCAAAGTTGGATATAAAAAAGATTACACCCCCACATATGAAATATTCTCATTGTAAATTCTGCGAGAGAGTTGATGTACGTTGGGGAAATTTCAGCCTTGTTCAGGCTGAGATGAATTTGTTTGAATTGGCATCTCAGGTCGAGCACGCTTACTATCATCTGATTTCAGGTATCGATTTACCTCTTCATTCCCAAAACTATATTCATAAATATTTTGATGGTAAGAACTTTGAATATATTGGATATAGCCCAAAGTGGGATATGAGAGAGCGAGTTTACTGTCATAATTTGTTTATGCAGTATATGAGATTCCCTAATCAATATATCAGAGGAGGTTTGCAGAAGATGCGACAGCTTTATAATAAGCTTCAGATTCTTGTTGGCTATAAAATGAAACAACCTGATTATGAGTTTAAGGCAGGGTGTGAATGGGTAAGCGTAACTCATGATTTCGTACTTTCATTGCTTGAAAACAAGGATGAAATTCTCAAGATGTATCAGTATGCTTATTGTCCGGATGAAATCTACAAGCAAACCTTCGCTTATAACTCTGAATTTAGAAATCGCATTTATAATGTGAAAGATGAATTTGAGGGATGTTTGCGGGAGATTGACTGGAAACGAGGGCGACCATATATTTGGCGTAAAGTAGATTATGAATACTTGTCTCGGTCTAAAAAAATCTTTGCAAGAAAATTTGATGCTAATGTAGATAAGGATATTATTAACTTGTTGATTGATAAGATAAAAAATGATTAAAACTCCTAAAGTTTCAATGTTAATTCCCATCTATGGGGTTGAGAAATTTATTGAGCGTTGTGCTGTTTCTCTTTTTGAACAGACATATCAAAATATAGAGTATATCTTTGTAAATGATTGCACAAAGGACAATAGTGTTGTTATACTGAAAAATGTGGTGGAACGTTATCCACAGCGAAAGCCTCAGGTTCGTATCATAGAACATGAAAAGAATAAAGGGCTTGCGGGGGCAAGGAATACTGCCGTAGCTGCAGCTACTGGTGAATTCGTAATGCATGTGGATAGCGATGACTATGTTGACAAGGATATTGTCAAAAAAGCTATACTATCTCAAAAGAAAGTAGATGCGGATATTGTTATTGTTGATTTTAAAAAAGCATATCCAACATTTGATGTCGAAGTAAGGCATCCTGTCTTTTCTAACACTTCCTTGTATTGTATTTCGGTTTTGGAACGTAATATACCAAATACTATTTGGGGTAAGTTGATAAGAAGAAGACTTTATGTAGACAATTCTGTTTGTTGCTTGGAAGGTAATAATCAAGGGGAAGATTATCAGGTTTTGCCTAAGCTTTATTATTATGCCAAAAATATAGCTAATTTATCCCAATGCCTTTACTATTATGATTGCCAAAATGAAGGAGCATACTCAAATAGCTTTTCTATAGTACAATATGTACAGAATTGGAATTCAATGAATTGTATCAAACAGTTCTTCCATGATAAAGATGTGGTCTATCGCAGTTCTGTTGATAAAGGTAGATTGCGACAAACGGCTGATGATTTTATTATTAGCGCTAAGACGAATGGAGAGATTTCAAAAACTTATTACGATGGTGCTTGTAATATATTGAAGTCCATTAGTCGTGACTTATGGAATACTGTACCTTTGGCAAAACGAGTGATATTTTATTTGTCTTCCAACTATAAAATTATGGCTAAGTATATTTTAATGTTTAGAAAAATGCATCATTTTGCATTGAAGATTAAAAGTAAATAGTATGATAGAAACTCGACAGCAGTTGTCTGAATATATTCAGGCAGATAGAAACGTACAAGGTATGCAGCATCCTTTTCTTGCAAAGATTTCGTTTGGTGAAAATGCAATGATTAGGAAGTATATGACAAACTTAAGAAAAGCAGAATATTGGAAGGCTCATTCGGAGAAATGGGGGGGCAAGTTGATGTATGCGTACCATTTCTTGAAGCATCGTAGAATGTGTCTGAAATATGGTATGTATATTGGGCTAAATGCTGTTGGTAAGGGCTTTTTCATTGTGCATCCAGGCTTTATTAGGATAGATTCATGGGTACATATAGGAGAGAATTGTACAATTCTTCCAATGGTTCTTTTTGGCCGAGCTCATCCTATTGATGGAACGGAAATCTTCGTAGGAGACAATTGTTACGTAGGAACTGGTGCAACAATTCTGGGTCCAATAAAAATAGGTAATAATGTTACAATAGCAGCTGGTGCTGTTGTTACCAAGGATGTACCTGATAATGTCGTTGTAGCTGGTGTTCCAGCTAAAGTGGTAAAATATAAAGCAGAATAAATAAAGTTTATTTCGTACCAAGTGTAATATGAAAGACGATGAAACAAAAAAATAAAAAACAAAAAAGTAGAGATGGTATTTATTAATATTGTTCTCTATCCTTCTGAAAAACAGAAGTCTGAGGAGTATATCAAATTGCTTTGTTTGCAGTGAAGGATTTGCTTTCTAATCTCTTCAGTTTTGAGCAAACTGCTAATAATATCTATTAAGTTATGCATATGAATGAAAATAATAAAAATATTCTTTTCCTGATGAAAGGATTTGGTGTTGGAGGACAGGAGGTTGTTACATCTGTCTTGTCTAAGGCATTTCTAGATGATGGTTATGGAGTTAGCATCATTTTTCTGAGTGAGCCACATGGACTTGTCTTTGATAATTTGGATGAAAGAATTAGGAAACATATCTTTGAGCAAGAGGAATTCAGCCTAAATAGAATACATTCATTAAGGGATATTTTGGTAAAAGACAAGATAGATATAGTCGTTAACCAGTGGGGGCTTCCTTTTGCGCCTGCATTAATATTAAAGCATGCCATCAAGGGAATGGATATTAAGGTTATATCGGTCTATCATAATCAGCCAAACATTAATGCTCGGTTAAAAGGTGTTGAGTTGAAAATTAATATGACTCGTTCTCCATTGTCTAAGTTTTTTTTACATATTGAAAGGCAAATCTTCGGCATGATTACGAAATATAGCATGAGATATGTATATCATAATTCTGATAGATATTTATTGTTGTCTAATAGACATATTGAGGACTTTAAGATTTTTACGAGACTCAGTAAGCCTAGCAGGATTCGTGTAATAACCAATCCAATTACTGTTGATTCTCAAAAATATGTGTATTCGCAAGATAAGAAGTTAAAGGAAATAATTTATGTTGGTAGGATTGACATCAATCAAAAAAGAGCTTTCAGATTAGCTGATGTTTGGCATATTCTGGAAGAAAAAATGCCTGATTGGAGATTTACAGTTGTAGGAAAGGGTGACGACTTTGAGGAGTTCAGGGACTATGTTAAAAAACTTGGGCTTAGACATATCTATCTAGAGGGTTTTAAGAACCCTAAGGAATATTATGAGCGCGCTTCTTTACTTATACTTACATCTGAATATGAAGGATTGCCACTCATATTGGCAGAAGCTATGTCTTATGGGGTTATCCCTGTAGTTTATGGGAGTTTCTCTTCAGTTTATGATGTTATAGACGATGGAAAAAATGGTATTATCGTCCCTTATAATCCAAAAGGTTTTGATCCCAAAATAATGGCAGATGCTATCACGGCTGTAGTAACGAATACAAAACAAGTATCAAATATGGCTCTGTCTGCGATAAGCAAGAGTAAAGAATTTAATATAGAACCAATAGTTAAAGAATGGGAGAAATTATTCAATGAGTTTTAAAGTATTTCATATAGTTACACATTTTGATATCGGTGGTTCCGAAACGGTTGCCTTGAACATATCTAAGGCAAAGTGTCCAAATGTAGAGTTCCACATGGTGGAAGTAGTCAAAGGAAAAGGAGCATATTCTAAAGCGTTCATAGAAGATTTGGAATCTAATGGAATTTATTACCATCGTTCTCCATTTTCAACGAACTTTATTTTAGGTGCCTTGTTGTTTCCTTTCTGGTTTTGGAAACTTCATCTCAAATATCATCCTGATGTTTATCATTCGCATACAGAGTCACCAGATGTTGCTCTTTACTTGTTCTTTTTACTTTTTGGTTTCATGATAAATAAGAACGTAAAGGTAGTAAGAACACTTCATAACACAAAGTTGTGGAAGCATAAGCATTTTATAGGAAAAGTCATAGAGCATTTTTTCCTAAAACATCAAGCAAATGTTTCAATTAGTGGACCTGTAAGGGAGTCTTATCTATATGATTTCCCTTTTTATCATAAGATAATACCTATTATATATAATGGAATTGCCGAAAAAAAACAGTTCAAGTTTGAGGGTATTAGAAAAGGAAAAATAAACATCTTGTTTGCTGGTAGAATTGTAGAGCAGAAAGGCATATCTGTATTGTCGGCTGTTATCAACAAGTTAAATGCTCATGTCAACACCTTTTACTTTCATATTGTTGGTGAAGGTCATTTGAAAGAAGATTTGGTAAAAGAGTTGGGAATTTTTGAAAATGTACATTTTTATGGAAATGTTTATAATTTAGCCCAATATTTGCACTCTTTCGATTTCCTATTTATGCCTTCTGTCCATGAGGGGTTGTCTATGCTTTCTATAGAGTCTTCTTTTGCAAAGTTACCGGTAATTATCAATTCTTGTGAGGGATTGGTCGATACCGTTCCTAACGCGTGGCCATTGAAAGTTAAAGATAACAATGTAGATGACTTCGTTGAAGTTTTCAACAATATCAGGAATCTCGACAGGGAGGTGTTGGCGGAAAGTGCATATCAATTTGTTTCAGATAGATTTGGTATTGAGCAAATGCAAAATCAGTATATTGAATATTATAAGAGATAAATGAAATATTATTTGTCGGAATTATAAATGAAAACAAATATACAGATTATTATAATGGCCGGCGGCGTAGGTAGCCGCTTTTGGCCAATGTCAACCCCCGATTACCCAAAGCAGTTCATTGATGTGATGGGAGTCGGTCGTTCCCTCATTCAATTAACAGTAGATAGATTAAAGCCAATCTGTCCTGTCGAAAACATGTGGGTAGTGACAAACGAGAAATACATTAGCATTGTCAAGGAGCAAATCCCTGACATTCCAGTAGATAACATATTATCAGAGCCGGAGGCTCGCAATACCGCTCCATGTATTGCTTATGCCTGTTGGAAGATCCAGAAGAAGCATCCTTATGCCAACATCGTGGTGACACCATCCGATGCCCTGGTCATTAATACCTCGGAGTATCAGCGAGTGTTAAGCAAAGCATTGAGCTATTCTTCCGATAAGAACGCCATCGTTACCATCGGTATCAAGCCAAGCCGCCTAGAAACAGGCTATGGCTATATAGCCTCAGCAGAGCCAACATCCGTAGATGAAATCTACAAGGTTGAGGCTTTCAAGGAAAAGCCAAACCTGGAGACAGCCGAGCAATATCTTGCCGCTGGCAATTACTATTGGAATGCCGGAATCTTCGTATGGAACATTGATACCATCAGCAAGGCAATCCGAACCTTCCAGCCAAACCTTGCCAGCATCATGGATGAGATGGCACCTTCTTTCTATACTGAACAGGAGAAAGAGGTGGTCGGCAAACTCTTCCCAACCTGTGAGAAGATAAGCATTGACTATGCCGTGATGGAGAAGTCGAAGGAAATCTATACCTTGCCAGCCGAGTTCGGCTGGAGCGACTTAGGCAGCTGGGGCAGCCTCCGTACCTTACTCCCACAAGATGAGGCTGGCAATGCCAAGGTAGGCAAGGACATCCGATTGTATGAATGCAAGAACTGCGTAGTTCATGCAGCCGATGAAAGCAAGGTGGTAGTTCAAGGTTTGGATGGCTATATCGTAGCCGAGAAGAATGGACAACTACTTGTTTGCTCTTTGAAAGAGGAACAGAGAATTAAAGAGTTTGGGAAATAATAATGTAATCTCTATCTATTTTAAGTTTGCAAGGGGCTTCATGCCTTTCTATGTAGATTGGTGCGTGCTCATGGTGCTGTCGTATGTGGTGGCTGTGGGGTATCACTGGGAAGTGAAGAGGATAAACACTAAAATATAGGTATATTAATATTTTTATTTATGAAAAGTATAGCTGTTTATTATAAGATTCATGAAGGAATAGAATCATCCGAGAATTATGATGAAAAACAAAAAAGGAGCCCAACTTCAACAGAAGGATTAAAACCGTTCTCTGACGTAGGTGAACTCCATGTAAATATTTGGAAAGTAAATGATGGGAAACTTAAATTGCATCCTGTATTTTACGTTGATTTAGGTGTCAAGGTTAGCTTTAAATGCGAACAACTGAGATTGTTTGTGCCATTTGTTACGAAGAAAGAGAAATGGGTGGACCTATGTAAAAATGTAATGGATCACCGGGATTTGATGTGTGCGATATTTAATGATGATATGAAGGGGACACCTCAAAATAATACCTGTTTTTACAAAGTAGAAAGCCAAACTAATAAACGAGCTTTTTATCTTTATCAGTTGGCTTCAGACAATATTAAGTTTGAGATATTCAATGATGAAAATAATCAGAAAGGAACTTATATAACACTGACGATTAAAGGTAATCCTGCTAATGAAGATGCATTAGGACAATTCACTGACGAGCAAGTTTATTTACGCTTTAGGCTTTTTGTTGAGAATAATGAAGAATTGGCAATAACAGAACATGTTTCTAATGATTTGTTGCAGGCGGCATTCTCTCAAACAGATTTGTTTGATTTACGCTTTAATGAAAAGCGTGAGATTGATGGTAAAATACTAGAAAAGATGAAGTCAGATGGATTTAAACCTTTGAATTTTGATAAGGTTCATGTATTTTACATAGCAGATACGCGAGAAGATGTTGAGAATGAAAGCTCTTTAAAAATTGATAGTCGTTTATTGGAAAAGTTGCATTGGGAGTCTTATGAGCCAGAAAACAAATTACGTAATACACATTATGTCGCTCATCATTGGAGAAAGCGACGTAAAAATGGAGAACCGCCATTTGCCGAGGCTTCTGTATTTTTTAGTACTAAGTACCCTAATATTGACTTATGGAGATTGGCATCCTATTTTTCGGTTGTAATTCTGCTAGGTTGGGTTGGCTCGATGCTTTCATTTCACTTTAGTGAGCTTCCGAGTTGGCAGTCTTCTACTAAACTGGTCTTGATATGTAGTTTGGTTATATTTGTTATTGCTTTGATAGTCAAGGTAAACATAGGAATAATTCTTGCAAAAATATTTCGTAAGCGATGAATGTACTTATAGGAACAGATGTTCTTCTTTACTATCTTCAAAAGCAAGAATTGGATGGCATCGTCATGCTCTTTAGTTGGATAGATAAAATTAAATCTAAAAAGTTTATAGACTTGTCCTCTATTGCGATTTTAACGAATTTCGTATCTTTGGATTCTTTTGAGGAGTTATCCTCTTTTAATATATTGAAAGGGATCAAGCCCAAAATTAGGAAGATAGAGGATATTGAACAAGCTGATTTTTTACTTAAAGGCTTTAACTATAGACCTCTTTTAGCGCAGTTAAATTGGTTGTTCTATGATGATGTTGATTATTTGATAACGGAAAATTCTTTGTCTCATAATATTGCAAGGATTCTGAAGATTGACGATAAGGTATTTTCTATTGAAGGTTTTATTGAGAAGTGTAGCATTGAGCATCTGGAATTAGATGAAACTTTGGGTGTTTCGATAAAAAAGACTTTGTTTGGAGAGCTTGACTATAATGACAGATTCTTTAATTCTTTTAAAGCAGAATACGAACCTTATTATCATACTTGGTTTAAGAACAAAGCTAATGATGAGGTGTATGTAGCCAAAGATTTGAAAGACAATATTCGTGGACTTTTAAAATTGAAAATTGAAGAACAGGCTATTGAAGCAGGAGATATAATGCCAGCGTTCAAACCTGCAAAAAGATTAAAAATTTCGTCATTGAAAGCTGACTATACTAGTCAAAAGTTAGGGCAACGTTTTATGCGTATTGTTTTTGATACGGCATTGCGCGAATCTGTAGATGAGATTTATGTTACTTTATTCCCAAACAGTCCACAACGAAGAAGATTAGTGGGTATGATAAGTCAATGGGGATTTGGCTATTATGGTACAAAAGATGGAAATGAACAGGTATTTGTGAGATCATTTAGAAAAGAAGTTTCTAAAGATTTAAAAACTTGTTTCCCATTTTGCTCTTTCCATAAAAACAAGTTGATTGTGCCAATAAATCGTTTCTATGCGGCACAATTATTGCCAGTTTCAAGTGTAGAAAAAACAACAGAACTAGAGCCTGCTAAGCATGCCATCAAAAAAGTGTTGATCTTGCATCTAGATGCTAGAACATTAGAGAAAGGTTCTCTCTTGTTTTTTCTTCAGAACTCAGCAGATGAGAATTCTTTTGAAGTAATATCTTTAGGTGTGGTGGAAAATGTATATAGGAATTTTGAGAGTGAGTTAAGTTTTATTAGAAGATGTCGAAAACGTTCTACTTTTTCTAATAATGCATTACATGATTTTTGGTTAGGTTCTTTGGAAAAACCAATAGTAGTAGAATTCTTGTATATTTGCCATTTTGAAGAGAATATTCTGAAGAGTACCTTTACCGAAATAGGGGTGGACCTAAAAATGTTAAAAAGTCAGTGTCCTATTATGATAGATGACAAACAAGCTGTATCGTTTATAAAAAATACGCCCTATGAAAAAGTTGTTGTTGCCAATACGTCCCAATTATGTTAACCAAATATTGGCTGGGACTAAAAAGGTTGAGTATCGTACAAAGATTCGTAAAGATGCTTTAGTGAACCAAATTCTTATTTATCAAAGTTGTGATGTAAGAAAAGTTGTTGGTGAGTTTCGTATATCAGGCATAATTCAAGGAACTCCTGATCAAGTTTGGAATGCGACAAAAAATGTTGGTGGCATTAGTGAAGAATCATTCTTTAAGTATTTCAAAAATAAAGAGACGGCTTATGCTTACCAAATTTCAGATTTAATAGTTTATGATAAACCTATATCCTTGGAGGATTTAGGATTACATAAAGCTCCAATGTCTTATCAATATGTTGATGTTGATTAATTAAAACGCAATAAGACAGATTATGAATGCAAAGATAAAACTCATTTCATCAAATGTAGGCATCTGTAAATTTGAGGAAAAAGAAAAGCAACCTGCTGATGAGGAAAACATGGAGCTGAAATAATATAATGTTATAATGGAAAAGGTATATTTGTATAAATATAGGAGTATTGAATGTTTGGATCGGGATTTGAAAACGCTATCTAATGATTCTTTTTATGCTTCTGATATTAAACACCTTAATGACGACCAAGAATGCTATTTTAATAGTGAAATGTTTATTGCTTCTTTGGAAAGTTTATTGAAGACTTTCCCAAACAATGACCAAGTAATATCAAAAGTAAGGGAGCAATTTGAAAGTATTGTTGCGTTTCGGAATCAGATAGGTGTTTTCTCTTTGAGCAAGAATCCATGCTCAGGGATGATGTGGGCATTGTATGCTAGTGAAAGAAAAGGGTATTGTGTGATTTATAATAAGGAAGGTTTGATGGAAGTTGCAGGTCCTATCAATAAAAATGATAGACATATGTTGAATGTGTCATACTCTCATAATCTTCCAAGACCAAATTTAATGGATATCCCTTCTGGAAAATTACTTCAAAAACTGTATGGGACCAAAGAAAAAAGTTGGTCTGCTGAAGAAGAAGTGAGAATTATCACTGATAATTTTGGCTTTCAGAAAATAGTTCCTTCTGCCCTTCATGGAATTATCTTTGGCTCAGAAATGAGTGATGAAGACAAAGATAAAATAAAGAAGGTTTTGGTGGGTAGAAATATAACATTTTATCAGCTGAAAAGGAAAACTGATGATTATGGCTATACTTATGCCTTGGATGAAATCTTCGAGAAGCCTTCTGACTTAAATGAAACTTCATACGCTAAGCCGATTTTAAGCAAGTATGGCGTTACAGATAATTATTATGTAAAGTTGTTGGTTATTCCACCAAACAAGGAATGGGTTATCAACTTTATGATTGCATTTAAGGAAAAATATGCAGAAGGTGATCGTCAAATGAACATTTGGCTTTTTAGAAAGGATACTCCAGATAAGGATATGTCAATTAATAGTGAGTCTTTCAAAAAATACTGTATAGGAGAATGGTATGTTGGAGTGAAAGAAGACGAATTAGAATCATTTGTTTATATCTAAAATAAAAATGGAAACAGTTAAAGTATTAAATATAGATATTCTGAACATTACTCGTCAGGAACTCTTGGAGAACCTGAAGGAGGGTGTTCTTGTGACTCCTAATCTTGATCATCTGATTAAGCTTCAGAAGGACAAGGAGTTTTATGACGTGTATCAGAAGTCGGAATGGGTAGTATGTGACAGTAAGATTCTCTATCTGTTCGGCAAGTTGTTGAAGTCCCCAATCAAGGAAGCGATTCCGGGTTCCAGTTTCTTCACCTCTTATTATATGTATCATAAGGATGATGCAGACTGCAAGATTTTCTTGCTTGGTGCCAAGGAGGGTATTGCAGCCAAGGCTATGGAACGTATCAATAAGAAGGTAGGTCGCCAGATGGTGGTTGGTGCTCATTCTCCTTCCTTTGGCTTCGAGAAGCATGAGGAAGAATGTGAGGAGTTGGTTCGCATCGTGAACGAGAGTGGTGCAAATGTACTGCTCGTTGGTGTGGGTGCGCCAAAGCAAGAGAAGTGGATTATGAAGTACCGTGATAAGATGCCTGGAGTAAAGGTATTCATGGCTTTGGGTGCTACCATTGACTTCGAAGCTGGAACATTGAAACGTGCGCCTAAGATTTGGCAGAAAATCGGTATGGAGTGGCTGTATCGTTGCATGAAGGAGCCAAAGCGCCTCTTCAAGCGTTATTTCGTGGATGACATGCAGTTCTTCTATTACTTCGGTAAGCAGCTCTTGGGAATATACAAGGATCCTTTCCAAAAAAAGTAGGATTACTTTCTTCGGAAGAACTTACATAGCAAGGCTATCGGAAGAAGGATGATAGCTGCTATGTAGGATAATATGATGCGTATGGCTTGTTTCATGCGTGCAAAAGTACAGCTTTATGTTGAAACAACAAAAGATTTTCTTTGAATTCTTGCGATTCTGCATTGGTTCAGCCAAGGATATTCCTGATTCCTTGAAGGAGGTGGATTGGAAGGAGCTGTATGCTATTGCCAAGAAACAATTCCTGGTGGGTGTTCTCTTTGATGGTATCAAGAAGTTGCCAAAGGAGTTGGCACCAGAGCAGAAGCTACTGATGCAATGGATTTGCAATGCTCGAATGTAGTTACATTACCAGATGGGTATGGGGAAATTACAGTGCCAACGATGAGCTTCAATGTTATATATATCCTCTCTCATCTCTATCGCCATGTGTTCACTGAGGGTATTGGCTTACGTCAATTAATAGACTACTACTTTGTTTTAGTGAAGAGTGAAGAACGAAGAGTGAAGAATCTGACGGCATTGCAGCGCGAGCTGAAATATCTTGGTTTATGGAAGTTTGCTGGGGCTGTGATGTATGTGCTGCATGAAGCTTTGGGGTTACCTGAGGCGAAAATGATTGCACCTATTGATGTGAATGAAGGTCGTTTTTTGTTGGCTGAAATCATGCAAGGAGGCAATTTTGGTCAATATGACACTAGACTTGGAAGCAAGGAGAATGAAGGCAAACTTCATCGCTATCTCAGAATGAGTTTGCGCAACTTACGCTTCGTGAAGTATTATCCTACCGAGGCATTGAGCGAACCATTGTTCAGAACTTGGTTTGCTTTATGGAAGAAGATACATGGAATAAAATAACAGATATACGGGCGAACGGATCCCTCTCCCATTTTTTGAGCTACTTTTCGGTGATGGAGCCTAGTAGCCCGTTTTTATACAAATCGATTAAAATTGATATAATGAACGTAATAAAGACTGATATTGAAGGCATGCTCATTATTGAGCCTCGCCTTTTTAGAGATGCTCGTGGCTATTTCTTTGAAAGCTATAGCGAGTGAGAGTTTAAACATTGGTAAGCTACAAGGTGGAATTCTGCTAGGACAATGAGAGCATGAGTTCTTATGGTGTGATGCGTGGTTTGCATTTCTTTCGGAAAAGGATACGAAACATCCTTTGCTAAAAGAATTTGATTCTCCATTTACTTTTTGATTATATTTATTTTTAAGGATAATGTTTATATTATGGAACATAATTATAAGGTGAAATATGCGACTTTAAAGAAGAATTTAGAATATTAATTTTTTTGAACACGAATCTTACGAATAACACGAATATAGAGGTTATAGTTTCTCCTGAATGATTCGTGTAATTTGTGTTCGAATATATACATTGATTAGAATGCATAATATATTAATCACAGGCGGTGCTGGTTTCATCGGCTCACACGTAGTAAGACTTTTCGTGAACAAATATCCTGAGTATCACATCATCAACCTCGACAAGTTGACTTACGCAGGCAACCTGGCTAACCTCAAGGACATTGAGGACAAGCCTAACTATACTTTCGTTAAGGGTGATATCTGCGATTTCGACCTGATGTTGAAACTGATGCAGGACTACAAGGTGGATGGCATCATCCATCTCGCTGCCGAGAGCCATGTAGATAGAAGTATCAAGGATCCATTCACTTTCGCTCAGACCAACGTGATGGGTACCCTGTCTCTGCTCCAGGCGGCAAAGATTTACTGGGAGAGTCTTCCTGAAGGATACGAGGGTAAGCGATTCTACCACATCTCTACCGATGAGGTTTACGGTGCCCTGCAGATGACTCATCCTGAGGGTATTCCTGCTCCTTTCACCACCAAGGCATCCAGCGGTAAGAACCATGAGGCTTATGGCGAGGAGTTCTTCCTGGAGACTACCAAGTACAATCCTCACTCTCCATATTCTGCATCTAAGGCAAGCTCAGACCACTTCGTCCGTGCTTTCCACGATACATACGGTATGCCTACCATCGTGACCAACTGCTCTAACAACTACGGTCCATACCAGTTCCCTGAGAAGTTGATTCCGCTGTTCATCAACAACATCCGTCATCGCAAGCCATTGCCAGTATATGGTAAGGGTGAGAACGTGCGCGACTGGTTGTATGTAGTAGATCATGCCCGTGCCATCGATATGATTTTCCACAAGGGTAAGATTGCCGAGACCTATAACATCGGTGGTTTCAACGAGTGGAAGAATATCGATATCATCAAGGTGGTTATCAAGACCGTTGATAGATTGCTCGGTCGCCCTGAGGGTGCTGACTTGGATTTGATTACTTATGTAACAGACAGAAAGGGTCACGATATGCGTTATGCTATTGACTCTAGAAAGCTGCAGAAGGAACTCGGTTGGGAGCCTTCTCTGCAGTTTGAAGAGGGTATCGAAGAAACGGTAAAATGGTATCTCGAGAACCAGGAATGGATGGATCATGTTACTTCTGGGGAGTATCAGAAGTATTATGATAATATGTATAAGGATAGATAATGCCTTTTTTCGAAAACCTACCTTCAATAGTCTTTGCGACCCCTTCGGTTCCCCTTACAGGGGACAGAAACCTTCCTTACCCTTTTTCGAAAATCACCCCGTCCCTCTTTACCCTTAAAGAGGGCTCCACCTCTCATCTCGGTCTTCTCCCCTCAGGGAAGAAGAGGGAAACCGCCCTACTCGGTGCTCGGAACCGCTTCGCTCTAAGGTTGGCGGACCATCAAAGGTCTTCGCCAGGTTTATGCGGGCTGGGACCGCCTTACTATAGCTTGCTGAGGTAGGGAATAGCAGTTTATAGTTTACAGTTAATAGTTTACGATTGATTTCGTGGTTATTTGCTGATAACTTGCAGATTTCTTGTTAATTTCTTGGTGGTTTCGAGAAAAAAGCGTAATTTTGGCGGCAGAAGGTGTTAGATATAGAAGGTATTGATTATGAGAAATATGAATAGAATGTCGGCGGAAGATATCGCTAAACTTGGATGAATTAAATAAAGCTGAGATAGAAGAGTTGGATGCCGCTATTGATAAATACAAGAATGTGGATACAAAGACTTTGTCTGAGTTATCTCATGATTCTGCTTGGTATGAGGCATGGGATAAGAATCATAATGCTGTCATGACCTCTCTGAATATTGCAAAAGCAGGTGATGCTTCTAATGAGTTTTTAGAGTATCTTCGGAACAGGAATTAGCGCTATAATCGTTTCAGAATGTTAAAAAAGAACGTTTTGTTGCTTAAAGATTTGCTTTTTCCAAGAGAAATCTTTATTTTTGCTTTAAAATGGAATTGTTATGAGCAAATATAGATTTAACATAAGCGATTATCATGCCATAGAAAATGCTGATATTCTGGTAGATGGAATAACAGTTTTGGCTGGACCTAATGGAAGTGGCAAAAGTACCATTTCCAAATGGTTGTATTATATGGTGGATGTTGCCACTAGATTCGATGAGTATGTAGACAAGGGTGTAAATGATGAATTCAAACATAGTTTGCAGATTCTTGCACGTGCTATTCGAGAAATATGGGGGTATCGCAGTAGTAGAAGTGAAATCTTGACGTTATCGGCCAATATTGATGCTTTGAAAAAAGAAATTAATGTTGGAGCCGCTGTTGATGAGGTGGCTGAAAAATATAATTCTATAGTAGCCGAGTTTACAGAACAGGTAAGACCTGAGTTTCTTTCGGATGATGTATTTGTCTTAAGAAAGGTGAGGGTTATAAACTATTTAAAGCAATTAATTGAGGATTCTGATAACATTGAAACATTTGATAATTTTGAGAAGAAAATGTTTCAACAGACCGATAAGATGCTTGAAGATTGGGAAAAGCGACTTAGTATGCGCTCTATAAAAGACGTATATAGCTTTATTGAGGAGTATCTTCGTGAAGATGATGTAGCTCCTGAGTCGATGCAACTCTGGGAGGATGATGTCAATATAATCTCTGAGGAGAGTCTGGGTTCATTGTTTAACATAGAACGAGCTATTTATATTGATACTCCTATGGCACTGAATGCCAAAAACTTGGCAGACAATGTGTTCTTGCAGCGTCTTCATAGTAACATGACTCATTCTCTAGGTAGGACTTTGGATAAGTCAAAGATGCTTCTCTTGCGTATCGCTCGATTGCTTAATGGTAAAATCTCACAGAGTGATAGTCTTCTAGGCGAGACAGAACTCTATTACGAACGAAAAGATGAGCATCTTAAATTGCCTGTGGAAAAAATAGCTACTGGTATGAAGACTTTTGCTTATCTTTATCAGTTGATCAAGAATGGATATTTGGATGATAAAACTATCTTGATGATTGATGAACCTGAAGTTCATTTGCATCCGCAGTGGATTGTGGAATATGCCAGACTGCTAGTGTTGATACATAAGACATTGGGAACGAAACTGATTTTGGCTAGTCATGATCCTGACTTTATTGCTGCCATCAAGGCCATTGCCAAAAGAGAAGAGGTGTTGGAGGAGACAAACTTCTACATATCTTCCAGCGAAGAGCAAGAATGTTCTTATCGTTATAACTTTAAGTGGTTAGGTAAAGACATTGAGCCTATTTTCGAATCGTTTAACATAGCTTTGGAAAGGATTCAGCAGTATGGCGACACAGATATTTGACAATGATTTTCTTCATACTCATCCTATCTACCAGAATGTGCATTCCACCTTAGTGGATGTCTCGAACAGAGACTATGCTATGGCTCCTTTTGATAAAAGGATTGAATGCTTGGATATGGATGATTATGAGGCTCACTATATGCAAAATGGTGCTAATGATAGTACGATGGATGCTGTGATTGGTATAGCCAATTATGATAATAATCATAAGAGTGGCTCTAGTCTGCTGATGGTGGAATTGAGATTGGGATATCAGTCAGCCAAGAACATAACGGCATTGAGCTTAAATAATAAGGTTAAGCATACGATGACTCTTTTGAATGCAGCTGAATTTCCGATTTCACAGGATGCTGTTTTTATCTTTAAGGCAGATGTTTGTCAGCAAGCCAAACATAAGTTGGATGCTTTAGGTCATTCCAATACTTCTAGAAGAAGATGGATAGTGATGAGCCCCGATATCTTCGGAAAAGCTTATATCGCAAAAGAAGATATTCCGTATGTTCCATTGCATGACTATAAAGCAGTATTGGCAAACTTTTGTCGTTTGATAGATTCGCATCTTTGGGATGAAGTGGAAAAGGAGTTTGAAACTTGGGGAAGCAAAACATATAGCAGAATTTCTTACATAAGCCAAGAGCGTGAATTGCTGGAAGATATGCTGCGTAATGTTTGGATTAAAATTGAATCAGAGAAAGATAAAGTAGATACAGATACGTGGGATTATATCAGCCTTATCAAGGAGGATTACCCACATATACTTGGTTAGGGGTGCTTTTGCCCCACCTGTCCCTCACCTGCGGTTCTTTTGGGAAGTGTTTGAGTTGTGGGTGATAAGGGCTGATACAAATATGTTTGTATCAATGACTGCATATACCATTGCGTTCTTTTCTTAATCGTCTGACTTCTCTGATTTCTTCATTGATTTCATCAAGCGTGAGCTCTGGGGTTTCACCTCTTTCTGCTGGTTGTCCATACGGACTGTCATTGCTGTCTGTGCCATAAGTCCAAAATGTTTAATTAATAATCATTCTGACTGCAAATATACATCATTATGACGTAAAATATTGAGATAGTATTAATAATTTAATAAAGATCAATAGTTGAATGAATGATATAACTGCAATTTTCGCTTTTCTGAAGTGTTGCCTTGGATATAAGGGGAATATGAGCAGGATGATTGCTGGTATGAGCTGTATTCTTTTGCTTCTAAGCAAGCTCTGCTGGGGCTTTGCTTTGAGGGTATAGAGCGATTGGGGAAGGAGTATCCTGAGGAGTTGAAGCAGAACCCGATAGGGAGGGAACTGCTGATGACTTGGATGGGTAAGGCGCAACAGATTCGCAGGCAGAACATGAAGGTGAATGCTGTGGCTGGTAAGCTCTTCTCGATGCTGAGAGAGGATGGGTTGAGGTGCTGCATTCTGAAAGGTCAGGGGAATGCCTTGATGTATCCGAATCCTTATTCACGTACTCCTGGAGATATTGATGTTTGGATTGATGCCAGTAGGGAGAGGATTATGGAATATGCTCAAAAGAAGTTTGAACTGGAAGATGATATCAGACTGCAGCATCTGGAGACTTCCTTGGATGGTGTGCCTGTAGAGTTGCATTTCTTTCCTTGCTCCATGA
>ERZ780226.917-NODE-917-length-24755-cov-4.717085_pt1 | contig 24755 bp, 16 predicted proteins | sample MGYA00511165_ERZ780226 | MGnify/ENA primary metagenome ERZ780226 (study PRJEB29588, sample SAMEA2152373) | human gut metagenome | biome: human gut; feature: human-associated habitat; material: faeces | place: Denmark | collected 2008/2010 ...
ATATAACCGCTTGCAAATATGCGGGAATGCCACGGTGTGCCGATATTACAATCGGTGATTTTTGGGGGATTAAAAAAGAGGCATCATTTTTTAAAAATGCAAATCTCGGAATATCGCTTTGCATTGTAAATACACAAAGCGGAAGCCGTTTGTTTGATATGATTAAGCAGAATGTAATATGGGAGCGGCATGATATAAGTGAAACATTAGACAAACAACCGCATTTGTCGTGCAATGAGGAAGGAGTTCCGATTAAGGCTGTCGAGGACGCAAGGCAAATGTATGCAAAAAAAGGATTTATATATATTGCGTCTAAATATGGTGAAAACAGTGTTTGCGGACTTTATCCCAAAGGAGTAAGATTTATCAGACACATCACTAATAAAATATTGAAGAAACGGGATTTAAAACAGAACGGAGAGAGAAATAGTGGTAACTAATCTAAAAAATGAAAGACTGATATTTTTCCTGAAAGGAAAAAAATATCCGTACAAACACCGAAATAAAAGTTTATTGTGCTGGATTTCAATGATAATATTATTAATTTTAACGGCAATGGTGGTTTATGGTCTGATAAAGTATACATACGGTAAGCTTGATATATGCGACTTGTCTGCCAGGACAATATATAAAAACGGTGTTGAACCGATAGAAGACCAAACCTATTTTGAAGAAAAAACCGTTAATACGAACAGTAACGGGGATACAGTTCCCAAGCTGGAGTTAAATAATAAAACTTTAACTCTGAATTCAAATAATATAAACGGAGTACATCTTGCGTGGGTGTATACGGGTAATGAAAGATTTGAGTATGATGGCAACTATCAGTGGAATGAGCTTATCGAAACGGGAAAAAGGTTTAACTACAATACCGGTTACGGATATAGGACAGCATATGACACCAATGAGGTAGAATTATCCGAAAACGGCTGGTATACCGTTTTTGCTATTTGGTATGAAGATGGAAAGAAACTGCATATCGCCAAAAACTTTCATGTCGGAACTATTGAAACAAGCGGTGTCGGAACGGAGTATGAAAAAGAAGCATATGCTACCTGGAAGGATAATAAAAGATATGTTAATTCGGTTCCCGGAGTCAAGAATTTTCTTTTTATCGGCGCTGACCACTGGGACCGCAGTGAATTAACAAAATCTTATTCCGATTATATGGTTCTTGCCACAGTAAACACAAATAATCGGGAGGTTTCTTTTACCACGATACTGAAAGAATCGTATGTTTATATTCCGACAATAGGGTGCGGAAGACTTACAAATGCATATAATTGCGGCGGTGTCGAACTTGTCGTCAGAACGATAGAAGAAAATTACGGACTGAAAATTGACAACTATCTTTTGCTTGACTATAATTATTTTATACAAATGATTAACGTTGTCGGTGGAATTAAAGTTCAAATTGAAAAATATCAGGTGCCGTATATAAACCAATACATAAGTGATTTGGAAAGTGATTACAGATTAACCTCCGATATTGTAAGAACCAAATATCTTGAAGAAAAAAGCGGGGAATTTTTGTTGGATGGAGCGCAAGCTCTTGCATATATACGATATTATAATGAGGGTGACTGGGCAAGAAGCGAACGCTATGACAGGATGATGAAAGGATTTTACAAAAGCGTTCGTAAAACAAGGTTATCCTTAATCGTAAATGATATTTTCCCGTTGTTTACTACGGATTTTAGCTTTGATGAATACAAAGAACTTCTGTATTACTTACCGTTGTATCTGAAATATGATGTCAAGGTGAACAAGCTTCCGGAAGAAAATCGCATTGCGCCTTTTAAGGAGAGCTATAAATACAATGTTCTTTTAAATACGCATACTGAGATAGATACGCTTGTTAATGATATTTTGACCGATAACGGTATTGATTATAAATGGATATGGTGGATTTCACCGATTTTGTTGATCATATATGCCGGTCTTTTAATAGTATCATTGACGGCTGTATGTTATATAGTATTTCGTAAAAGGCGAATTGTATATATAGATCCCATATCCGGTGTAAAAAAATATAAACCAAAAAAATATCGTTGGAACAGCGATGTTCATGTGTATCATCACGATGTCCTCGGAGAATATGACGGCGGTATGTTTATGAATAAGGAAATGACACAAAGGTATAATCGTGAAATAAAAATGCCTATGCATGAGCTTTTGGTATATGTAAAGCTTCCTGTCAATGATGATACGGATTATTCAAAGGAAAAAAATACAACCGCAGTACTTTAAAAATTATGAAAGGAGACGCCTTACAATGAGTTCGAGAACGCAAAAATCGGCGCGTAATATTGCCTTTTCGATTGGCTATCAGTTGGTAACATTGTTTTCAAATTTTTTGATAAAAACCATACTTATAAAAAATCTCGGAATACAATACACGGGTGTCTCGGCGCTCTTTACCGATATTCTGACGGTTTTATCTGTTGCGGAGCTTGGTTTCGGTACGGCTCTTTATCGTCCGCTTTATGAAAAAGATGATATTCAGATTGCAAAACTTATGCGCTTGTATCAAAAGATTTATCGGGTTGTTTTTTCTGTTATCGTTGCCGCCGGGATTGTTTGTTTAATTTTTCTTAAATATATTGTAAATGATGTTCCCGATATAAAAGAAAATATCCATATCATTTTTATATTCTTTATACTTAAAACGGCAGTCTCGTATTTGTTTGTTTATAAAGCAGCACTCATAGAAGCAAACCAGGAAAAATATATAGTTTCTGCAATCGGAATGGCTGTTTGTATACTGACCACAATTTTGGAAGCTGTTACTATAGCGGTATTTAAAAGTTATATCGGCTACCTTACAGTAATGGTAACGATGGTAATTGTACAAAATGTTGTTATTTCATCGGTTGCAAATCATAGGTATCCGATGTTAAAAAGCGAGTGCAACGAAAGCCTCAGCTTGGCTGAACGCAAAGAAATATTTAAAAATGTACGTGCCTTAGCAATTTACAAAATTTCCGGAGCACTTCAAAGAGGCGTAGACAGCGTTATTATATCAGCCATGCTCGGAACCTCGCTTGTGGGTTTTTTATCTTATTATAAGATGATAGTAAATAATGTGGACTCACTCTTCGGTCAGGTATTTGAGGAAATCAAACCAAGCGTGGGAAATCTTGCGGCAAGTGAAACAAGTGAAAGACAATATATTGTTTTTAAAAAGATGTGCTTTCTGTCGTTTGCGATAGGGAATTTTATTGCGGTTTCACTAATAACACTGCTAAATCCGTTCATTGATTTATGGTTGGGAAACAATTATCTGTTAGGAATGGATGTTGTGATTATGCTTGTGGCAGATATATATATAATTACAATGGTACGCCCTTATGAAAGCTTCAGAAACGCAAATGCGCTGTTTGTGCAGGGAAAATACAGACCGGCTGTCATGGTTGTTTTAAACATTGTTTTGTCAATCGGACTGGCAAATAAATGGGGCTTGACAGGTGTATTGTTTGCAACCGTAGTTGCAAGACTGTTGACACACGTATGGTATGATCCTTGGTTGATTTATCGTAAAGTGTTTCATAAACCATTTTCAAATTATATAAAAATAAAAGTGTTATACTTGTTAACCGTGGTTGCAAACTGTGGTTTAGTATACGTAGTATGCAGTATTATCAGTTTTTCTAATCAATGGGTTGAGTTTTGTTTAAAAGCTTTATTGTGCGCATTTATACCCAATATTATTTTAATAACTTTGTTTCGCAATAACAATGAGTTTAAAGCGTTGTATGTATATACTAATAATTTTTTCAAAAGAAAAATAAAATAATAGGTAAAGTGATGAAAAATTTTTGAAATATTAAAAGACAGGGCTAAATGCAAGGTACTATCTAATATTGCGAACCGGTATGGCGAATAGTATGATTACTGAAAAACTTCGGCTGATATGTCAATGGACAAACTGGCGAATTTGTGGTATAATATGAAAATACAAAAGCCGATAATTGCAGTTCGGCAAGTAAAAAGTTTATTGCGAAACAAATATATGTTTTAGGAGGATATTTACACTATGAAAAAAACAAATAATTTGCTCTGCTTTCTTTTGTCTTTTGCGATGCTTGTTTCACTTTTGACACAAGTTGCATTTGCCGAAAGCACTAACATTACAAACGAAGCTAATTTTCTTTCAGCCTTGGCAAACACAGAAACTACTGAAATGAATATTACAGGCAATGTATCTGTTGATGCGTCGGTAGAAAAGAGTATTGACATCAATGTAAAAAGCGGTGCAACACTCACATTGAATTATGACGAGGGTGAAAACGGAATAAGCCGTGTTTGTAATGCAAATATTAAGGTTGAGGACGGCGCTAATGTTATTTTTGAGAATAAGACTTTGAATGATAGTAAAGCAAAACGCTATCTCATAATGAACGGAAGCTTCACATTGGAAAGCGGAGCTTCTGCTAAAATCAACAAGAAATCAAATCCCGTTGGCGGTATATTGTTTCAGGGTGAATTTAAGAACGATGGAACACTTGACTGCGGTACAATGAATACGGGGCAACCTAATTTGTATGTCTATATTAAATTTGGCGTAGATAGCGGAAAAGTTACAAATGGTTATGTGGCATATAATCTTTGCCGGACAACACCGACTGATGAAACCATTTCAAATAAGGCTATCAGAGTTACAGCCATAAACGGAAATGCAAAGGTTGGTGAAACTCTTTCTGCTGAAATTGACGGTTTTGGAGATTCAAGAGAGCTTCCTAAAAATCTTATTACTTGGAATGGAGCAAATTGGGAAGATGCAAACATTTATAATAATACATATACCGTTATCTTTAAGGACGTCGGAAAGAAAATAGGAGCAAAATTTAACGGTGTTGGCACTATGGGCAATCCTATTTTGAGCTACCCATATGATTATGTGGCGGTTAAGGACAATAAAGTAACAGTAATACTCAACGGAACGAGCGATATTGAAACCGAAACAGACACAGTGCCCTATATTGATACGATTTATCTCGACAGTATAAAAGGTAGCGATAAGAATTTAGGTGTTTCAGCAGACAAAGCAGTTGCTTCTATTAGCACTGCAATGCGACTTGTAGCCGACGGCGGAACAATAGTTATATGCGGTGATGTTGTAATGTCGACTGATTCACCTGCATACATTACCAAAAATGTTACTTTTACAAACACTGATGGTGAAAATACCTATCAGGCTTCTTTCACAGGCGGCACGGAAGAAGATTATAGTCTGTTTTATTCGGCAAATAAAGAGGCTTCCGTCAAGTTTTCGGGCATAAAGTTTATCAACAATGTGTTTGCAGCTTCGGAATATGCTGGCAGCAAATATATATTTGACAATATCAGTACCGCTGAAAACAGTTGTATCGGAGCATTTATTATCAATGGGCTGTATCTCAAATATGAGCCGTTTGCAATAGATGTTATAAATACGAAAAATGCAGAAGTGGATATATTGAATGACCAACAAGAAGGTATTCCTGTCATTACACTTGATAATTCAAGTATAACGAGTGCTATGCAAGGAAGTTTGGGAAAGGTATCACTTAAAAATAACAGTAAAATTAAGACTTTTCAGCCTATGCAAACGCTGACTGCGGATAATACGGATAATGCTATCGAATTTTTGGCTGATGAAGCAAATAATATTATTCCGATAAATATTAATGGTGATATTACAATTAGCGAAAACAATCCTATTAAATTGGAATTTGGAACACCTTTTACGGTGGGACAAACACTTTTCACATCAGCAAATGAAAATACTTCTTTAACAGCGGATAAGTTTTTGATTTCACAAATTGAACTTGCATTGGACAAACAAGATAATGATATAATAACAAAAGCGGCAGAATATATCATCAACTATGAACTTGACGGAGGTACTCTTGGTGCAAATTCCCCTGCAACACATACATACGGTACGGAAACAATACTCGTTAATCCGACCAAATCGGGATATAATTTTGCGGGTTGGTATTTGGAAGATACATTTGCTACAAAAATTGAAACACTTGCAGCAGCCGGATATACATCTGAAATAACTCTTTATGCAAAGTGGAACAAGCGCTCCGGTGGCGGCGGGACAACTCGCTATACGGTTTCGTTTGACACAAACGGCGGAAATAAAATATCAAGTGAGAGAGTTAAAAGAAACGGTACTTTGACAGAGCCTACAACACCGACCAAAGATGGTTTTGACTTTGTGGGTTGGTATACTGATAAAGAACTTAAAACAAAGTATGATTTTTCTGCAAAGGTAACAAAGAGTATGACGCTTTATGCCGCTTGGGCGGAAAAGAATAATTCGATAAATCAGATTATCTTAACAATCGGCAAAAAGGACGCACAGGTATTCGGCAAGGCGAAATCAAATGATGTTGCTCCGAAAATCGAAAAAGACCGCACAATGCTTCCGGCAAGGTTTGTTGCCGAAAACTTGGGCGCAAAGGTCGAATGGGACGGCGAAAAAGAGCTTGTAACCATTACGGGCAAAAACCTTAAAACCGATGAGAATGTAACGATTCTTATTACCATCGGCTCAGCAACAGTGAAGGTAAACGGCAAGGAAATCAAGCTTGATTCTCCTGCGTTTATCGAAAACGACCGCACCTACACACCTATCCGCTTTATTTCCGAAAACTTGGGAGCAAGCGTCGAATGGGTTGAAAAGGATCAGAAAGTAATTATCACAAAGCCCGAAATCAAAAAGGCTGAAACAAAATAACACTAAATAAAGCTTTCCGAACAGGAAATTGGTGACGGCATAGCAGGCCGCCCGGTATAGAGGCAAAACGCCTTTATTGCCGGGTGGCTTTTTTTGTGCCTTTTCATATGATATTACAAAGCAAAGGAAGCGAAAGCGATTACCTCATAAATAAAAAATTGCCCTGCATAGGACAAAATTATGCTTTTTGTCGGATATGCCCTGCGGCACGGAGGACACTTTATGAAGCACAGAGCAAAACGCAAAAAGCATAAGCCTAAAGGACATCACCGCAAATCTTCGGGAAAACATCACAGAAAACCACCACCGTATCATAGCCGTGCGCCGCCTCTCTCTTTTGTGCAAATTCAATAAAGTTTACACAAAAGGGTGAAATTATTTTTTGAAAGTTACAATGGGCTTGTGACATTAGGTGCTACAATGAATTTGGGTATGCTCCCAAGTATTCCATAGAGTATTTGAAGAATATAAACACAGGAGAAAAACAAAAAGCAAGTCATTCTAAAAATGACTTGCTTAATGGTGGCGGAGAAGGAGGGATTTGAACCCTCGCGCCGCTTTCACGACCTACACCCTTAGCAGGGGCGCCTCTTCGGCCAACTTGAGTACTTCTCCGAATATTTATATTAAATTAAAAAAGTGGCGGAGAGGCAGAGATTCGAACTCTGGGTGCTTTCGCATCACTAGTTTTCAAGACTAGCTCCTTAAACCACTCGGACACCTCTCCGTATTAACAATCCGCGCACTTCAAATGCGACTAATATAGTATATCATTTATTTTTGAATTTGTCAAGTAATTTTATCAAATTTTTTCAGTTTTTAAATATCTTATAAATTTATTTTATCATTTTCTGAATTCTCCCTCCACAAGCCTTGTCGAACGCGGAAATGCACAGGCCGCAGAACGCACCGGTTACCGCCGCCGCAATAAGCAGAGGCGGCAAATACCAGAACACCGATGCTGTGTTTGTTATCACCGCGGCACAGATGATTTGTGCAGTGTTGTGAAGCATCGCTCCGAACACACTTGTTTCCCAAATAAACTTTTTTCCTATAAGCTTTAAAAGCAGAGCTTCGCCAATCAGGCACAATACTCCTCCGCTCAAACTGTAAATCAGAACAGACGGCTGCCCCGTAAAGATGCTTCCGAGCAGGATCCTGACAAGCAATATCGCCGCCGCCTCGCGGGGAGTCAAATACATAAGCGCAAAAAGCGTAAAAATATTAGCAAGCCCGAGTTTTACACCGGGAACCGGTATCGGAAGCGGAAGCTGTGCTTCAACTATAAAAACTGTCAGTGCCGCCGCACATAAAACCGCACACAGACACAGCCTTTTTGTAGTTTTCATTGACTTGTCACTCCTATCTGCTGACAGCGTCAGCGGCCGAATTATCTGAATTTATTCTGATAACTATTTTATTAGGCAGACACACAATCGGATACGCCCCGCTTGATATTGCACCCTGCTTTACGCAAAGCTTATCGGGGCAATCAGCCGACTTCATAGAAATTCTTCCTTCCTCGACCAAAAGAATGTTTGTATGTCCGTCTTTTTCAATCGGATATTCATAAGGTGAATCGATGTTTCTGAGGCTGATCTCAGCTATCTTTTCGCCGGCCGAGTACACTTCGGCGGTTTTACCGCCGCTGTATCTGTATGCAATATACGTTGCGGCCGCACTTACGCAAATTATCAGCGATATTATCGCAATGAGTATTTTGTGATTCATAGTGTACCTCTATATTATAGTAAATTTTAATGAAATTTTGTGTTAATTCTATCGTACATAACCAAATCATAACGAATTTCCGGAAATTTGTCAAGTTTTTAATAGAAACGCTTGTTTTTTGTCGCTCCAAATGGTATACTATATACATATAAATTGAGTAAATATACCAATAAATATATTGAAAAGGAATTGATTATAAAATGAACCATACAATGCTCACTGATTTTTATGAGCTGACGATGGCTAACGGATACTTCCGCGAGGGCATCGGTGATAAAATCGCATACTTTGATATGTTCTTCCGAAACGTGCCCGATATGGGCGGCTTTGCCATTATGGCGGGGGTTGAACAGCTTATCGAATATATGAACAACCTGAGGTTCAGCGATGCTGATATTGATTACCTTCGTTCAAAGGGAATCTTTGACGAGGCATTTTTGGATTATCTTAAAAATTTTAAATTTGAATGTGACGTTTGGGCAATCCCCGAGGGTACTCCTATTTTTCCGAATGAACCTATAGTTACCGTCAGAGGGCCGCTTCTTCAGGCACAATTCCTTGAAACTATGGTGCTTCTTACTATCAATCACCAAAGTCTTATAGCAACAAAGAGCAACCGAATAGTTCGTGCGGCGGGCGGAAGGCCTGTTATGGAATTCGGCTCACGCAGAGCGCAGGGCTATGACGGCGCAATCTATGGGGCAAGGGCCGCATACATCGGCGGTGTCTGCGGAACGGCGTGTACCATCTCGGATCAAATGTTCTCCGTTCCGGCTCTCGGCACAATGGCACACAGCTGGGTTCAGTCGTTTGACAGTGAATATGACGCATTCGCGGCCTACGCAAAGTGTTATCCCGATAACTGTGTTCTTCTCATAGATACTTATAACGTTCTAAAGAGCGGCTTGCCTAACGCAATCCGCGTGTTTAATGATATTTTAAAGCCGCTGGGAATCACAAACTGCGGCATCAGAATTGACAGCGGTGACATAACCTATCTCACACGGAAGTGCCGAAAGATACTTGACGAAGCAGGTTGGGAATCCGCAAAAATTGTTATCTCAAATTCACTTGATGAATATATCATCGGTGACATCCTGCGCCAGGGGGCGTGTATCGACTCATTCGGCGTCGGCGAAAGGCTGATAACTTCAAGATCTGAACCTGTATTCGGAGGGGTATATAAGCTTGTTGCCGTTGAGGAGGATGAGAAAATCATCCCCAAAATTAAAATAAGTGAGAATGTTTCTAAGATTACCACCCCATATTTTAAAACGCCCTACCGTCTTTTTTCAAAAGAAACAGGAATGGCAATAGCCGATGTTCTGACAACATATGATGAAGAGATTGACGAAAACGGCGAGTATGAAATCTTTGACCCGAGCAACACCTGGAAGAGAAAGACTTTGACAAACTTTGAAGTAAGACCCCTTCAGGTTCAGCTTTACGATAAGGGAAGGTGTGTATACGAATCACCGTCACTTGATGAAATCAAGAAGTATTGTGAAAAAGAAGTCGCAACAATTTGGGATGAGGTTAAAAGGTTTGAAAACCCCCACGAATACTATGTTGATATGTCACAGAAGCTTTGGGATATAAGATATGAGCTTTTGGCGGGATATAATTCATAAAACGTAATTTATTAGCTTATTTATATACAATTTATTTAAAAGTGTGAAAGGAATTGAAAACCAATGGGAACTATAGAAAAATCATATGATCTCGGAAGGCTCGGCGTAATCGGTATGCGCGGCTGTGAGGAGATGACATGCAAGGTAAATGAGCATTTGAAAAAATTTAACGAAGACAACATAGACGGAAACTTTGAAACGTTTATAATTCCCGTAAATTGTCCGAGATTCGGTACGGGTGAAGCAAAGGCAATGATTATGCACTCAATCAGAACCTATGACATCTATATTATTATGGATGCGTTTAACTATGGTGTAACGTATAATATCTACGGACAGGAAAGGCCGATGAGCCCTGATGATCACTATCAGGATTTAAAACGTATCATTGCGGCGATGGGCGGAAAGGCACGGCGCATAACCGTTATTATGCCTATGCTCTATGAGGGACGTCAGCATAAAAGGGTTGCGCGCGAGTCGCTTGACTGTGCGCTTATGCTTCAGGAGCTCAGTAATATGGGTGTTAGCAATATCATCACATTTGACGCGCATGACGCCAGGGTTCAGAACTCAATACCGCTCTGCGGCTTTGAAAACGTGCACCCTACATACCAAATGATAAAGGCGTGCTTAAAATACGATGAAAAAATCATTCTTGACAAAGAAAACACCATGATTGTATCTCCCGACGAAGGGGCGATGGGCAGATGTATGTACTATTCATCAGTTCTCGGTATGAACCTCGGAACCTTCTATAAACGCCGTGACTATTCCACCATTATAAACGGAAAGAACCCGATTGTCGCTCACGAATTTTTGGGTAACGATATTGACGGCAAGGATATAATCGTTGTAGACGATATGATTGCTTCCGGTGAGTCTATGATTGACGTTTGCAGAGAACTTAAAGCCCGCAATGCAAAAAAAGTTATTGTCTTTGCTACATTCGGTCTCTTCACTGAGGGAATCGAAAAATTCAATAAAGCAAACGAAGAAGGCCTGTTCGACGCGGTGTTCACCACCAATCTGGTGTATCGCTCGCCCGAACTTAAGGCGGCACCGTGGTATCACGAGGTAGATATGTCTAAGTATATCGCTCTGATTATCAAACAGCTCAATGATGAAACATCAATCAGCAACCTTCTTACTCCTATCTCCAGAATAGAGAGAATTCTTGATAAATACAGAAATAAGGCTCAGTAATCCGCAGGGCCGGAAAGGTCGGCAACAATAAATGAAGGATAAGACATCTAAATATATAAGCGATGCCGAAATGCAGAAGCAAAAGGAGTATATAGCCAAAATTCACGCAGAAGTGGAACGCGCAGGCCGCGTTCCTTTGGCGTTTGTAGAGACTTATGGCTGTCAGCAGAACACAAGCGACAGCGAAAAGATAAAAGGAATGCTCTCCGATATGGGCTTTGATTTTTGTGATAAGCCGGACGACGCGGATTTTATACTCTATAACACCTGTGCCGTGCGTGAAAACGCCGAGCTTCGCGTGTTCGGTAATCTCGGGGCGCTTAAGAACATTAAACGCCGCCGCGAAAACGAAAACAGAAATGTAATAATAGCGGTGTGCGGCTGTATGATGCAGCAGGAGCATATAGCAAAACGAATAAAGTCTAAATACAAACACGTTGATTTGGTTTTCGGAACTCACGCTCTGTATCGCTTTCCTCAGCTTCTTGACGGGGTTATGGCCGGCGGCAGGATATTCGACATCGAGAACAGCGACGGCGCGGTGTTTGAGGATATAAGCTATAAACGCGATGGAATTCCCCTCGCTAAAATCCCGATTATGTACGGTTGTAATAACTTCTGTACATATTGTATTGTTCCGTATGTCAGAGGAAGGGAACGAAGCCGAAGCGCTGAAAAAATTCTGGCCGAGGTCAGGGACGTTGCCTCAAAAGGCTATCGCGAGGTTATGCTCTTGGGTCAGAACGTCAATTCCTATGGCAATGATTTAGAGACGGGGCTCAGCTTTCCTCAGCTTCTGCGCGAGGTATGCCGCGTTGAGGGGATAGAACGCGTGAGGTTTATGACCTCGCACCCTAAGGATATATCAGACGAACTGATTGAGACAATGGCAGAGGAAAAAAAGATTTGCAATCAGCTTCATCTTCCCGTTCAGTCGGGTTCAGACAGGGTCTTAAAGCTTATGAACCGAAAATATACCGCCGAGCAGTATTTAAGCATTGTTAAAAAGGTCAGAGCCGCAATACCCAACATTGTGCTGACAACCGACATCATCGTCGGCTTTCCCGGAGAAACGAACGAGGACTTTGAAGAAACGCTCAATATTTTAAAGGAAGTCGAATATGACACCATATTTTCGTTCATCTTCTCAAAGCGGGAGGGAACGCCCGCCGCAAGGATGGAGGATTGTTTAACCGATGAAGAAAAGCATCGTAATTTCGACCGTATGCTTGAGCTTCAGAATGAGATTTCACGCCGCAAGAACGAGGCGTATACCGGAACCGTTCAACAGGTTTTAACCGAGGGCGCAAGCAAGACGAATCCCGAAACAATGACGGGAAGAACCGAGGGGGGCAAGGTGGTAAACTTTAAGGCGAAGGATTGCGCTGTCGGTCAAATAGTAAATGTAAAAATCACAAACGCTCAGACCTGGTCGCTGACCGGTGAAGTAGCGGAATAACACATAAAAAGAGAGGTGCATATGATTTATAAAAATATTGATATACACAACTGCAGAGAGCTGTGCCGAAACGATTAAACGGGGCTTTATCAAATGTCGCGTATTCCGCTTGAACTGAATGGTAAAATCGCAGGCAACGCGTTTCAAGACAGCGGTGTGGAGCTTCGATTTGTACCGACAGACGATGAAATTCCGAGCTGCCGGTATCTGGCATACGGTTCGTCAATAACCCACGGAAGCCTGGCTATGGTACAGCCGAACACGTATGTTTCAAGGGTCGGCGAGGCTTTTAACGCGGACGTTATAAATATGGGCTTTGCCGGGAACGCAAGGCTTGAACCCGAAACGGCTGAATATATCGCAAACGATTGTTATTTTGACTTTGCGACAATAGAAATGGGTATAAATATATTGAATATAGACTGTAATGATTTTGAAAACCGTGTTCGGAATTTTGTAGGCACAATCGCAAGAGCGCACAGCGATAAGCCGATATTCTGCACAGATGTATTTTATATGCATCTGGATATGGAACAGGGCGATGTGCCGGATTGTAAGCCGCGTGCTTTCAGAGAGATAGTCAAGTGCGTCACGGACGAGCTTAACCTTCCGAATGTCACATATATCTGCAGAACGGATTTGATGTACGGCAGCAGGTTTTTGTCACAGGACGGAACTCACCCGAACGCAAGGGGAATGGAAGAGATTTCGAGAAACCTGATAAAGATAATTGAGACCAAGATAGACTAAAACAAATAAAAATCTAAATATTGAAAGGAAATAAAGATATGTCTAAAGAACAGATATTTGAAAAAGCACAGGAAATAGCCGATTTAATTGCGCACAGCGACGAAAAGAAGGCGGCACAGGAGGCAAGCCGTCACCTTATGGAGGACAAAGAAGCATCAGAGCTTATAAGCGGCTATAACGAAAAAAGAGACGCGAAGATTTCAGAGTATCAGGGCAAGGAACCGACCCAGGAGGATATAGAGGCTGTAAACGAGTATCTTCAGGGCGAGTTTAACAAAATAATGAAGAATCAGATTATACACGATTATGTTCAGGCAACAAGAACGTTTGAGATGATGCTCAGTCAGATGGACAATATCATAAAACAAGGTGTAGCCCCCGAACACAGCGGCGGCTGCGGCTGTTCGTGTGATTCGTGTTCGGGTTGTAACCATTAATATTTAAGTCTTTAGGACGGAGGAAGTCAAGTGGCTGAGATAATAGACAGAACAAAGCTCACCCCAATGATGCAGCAGTATTTTGCGGTTAAGGATCAGTATGATGACTGTATACTGATGTATCGTTTGGGCGACTTTTATGAAATGTTTTTTGATGATGCCGAAATCGCATCAAGAATTCTGGACATTGCACTCACCGGACGTGCGTGCGGAATGGAGGAACGCGCTCCGATGTGCGGAATCCCTTTCCATGCGGCGAATTCTTATATTTCAAAGCTCGTGCTCGCCGGATATTCCGTTGCGGTTTGTGAACAGGCCGAAGACCCGAAGCTTGCTAAGGGAATCGTTAAGCGCGAGGTCATCCGTGTTATAACCCCGGGTACGCTCATGGACTCGGGTGCGCTCGATTCAACCAAAAACAACTACCTCTGCTCTGTCTGCACCGACAAAGGCGGTGCAGCGGCGGCATTTGTGGACATTACCACGGGTGAATGCTCTGTTACCGAATTTTCGGGCAAAGATGTGAAGCTTCCACTTTTAAATGAGCTTGTCAGATATTCGCCGAGTGAGATAATAGTAAACCTCGAAACATGGGAGGACACCGAGCTGATTGACGAAATGGGTGAAAAGGCACACGCCTTTGTCAGGAACTTCCGCGACTGGGCCTTTGACCCCGACGAAGCATCCGAAAAGATAAAAAAACAGTTCGGAACAGCGGAGACTGTTCTGCCCTCGGATAAACAGCACAGTATTCGCGCCGTCGGGGCGCTTCTTGTCTATCTGGAGGAAACGCAGAAAACCGAACTTAAAAATATTACTGGCATACAGGTTGACCGCGACATTGAAAATATGCAGCTCGATATGTATAGCCTTCGTAATCTCGAGGTACTGGAAACACTGCGTGACAGGAACGCCAAAGGCTCGCTTCTGCACACGCTGAATATGACGTCAACCGCAATGGGTGCAAGACTCCTGCGCAAGAGCCTGACCGCACCGCTTCGGAATTGCGCGGCAATCACCAACCGCCACCTCGCTGTGGCGGAGCTTTTGGGGAACCCGTTAATGCGCGAGGAAATTATGGCGGCCCTTCACGAAATTCGGGATATGGAGCGGCTTATAAACAGGATTGTCTATAAAAACGCCAACTGCCCCGACCTGTTAAACCTCGGTGCATCTTTAAAGCAGCTTCCGACCCTTCTCGAAATACTGCGGTCGTCAAGCTCAAAGCTCCTTTCGTCCTGTGCGTCAAGACTTGATACGCTTTCGGATATTCAAAAAATTATTGAAGACAGCATCGACCCCGAGGCTCCGGCAAGCCTGAGAGGCGGCGGCCTTATCCGAAAAGGGGCAAACGAAGAGCTTGACCGCATCCGCGACTTGGTTCAAAACGGCAAGAGTGTGATGCTTGAAATGGTCGAGAAAGAAAAAGAAAAAACCGGCATCAAAATAATGAAGCTTGGCTATAACAAGGTATTCGGCTATTATATGGAGGTCAGCAACTCATACCGCGACCTTGTTCCCGATTACTTTATCAGGAAACAGACGCTGACAAACGGCGAAAGATATGTAACGCCCGAGCTCAAAGAGCTTGAGGAGGAAATTCTTGTTTCCGGCGAAAAACTTTTGGATATGGAATATGAATTATTCTGTCAGACAAGAGAGACGGTCGCCGGTGCATTTAAAAGAGTCTGCAAGTCAGCAGAGGTTGTCGCGCTTGTCGATATGCTCTGCTCGTTTGCGGCGGTTGCCGAAAGATATTCATATGTTATGCCCACAATGAATATGTCAGACAGAATTATAATCAAAGAGGGTCGACATCCCGTTGTTGAAAAGCTTCTCAAAGGTTCAAGCTTTATAGCGAATGACACTGTTTTGGATAACCGCGAAAATCAGGTTCTGATAATCACCGGACCGAATATGGCAGGTAAGTCAACCTATATGCGCCAGACGGCGCTTATCGTCCTTATGGCACAGGCGGGAAGCTTTGTTCCCGCAAAGAGCGCCGAGATAGGCATAGTTGACAAGATATTTACTCGGGTCGGGGCATCGGACGATTTATCCTCGGGTCAGAGCACCTTTATGGTCGAGATGAACGAGGTTTCATACATACTTGACAATGCGACATCAAAGAGTCTTGTGGTTCTTGACGAAATAGGAAGGGGAACAAGCACGTATGACGGGCTTGCCATCGCATGGGCTGTGGTTGAGTATATTGCGGACGTTAAACGCTGTGGTGCGAAAACAATGTTTGCTACCCATTATCATGAGCTGACCTCGCTTGAAGATAAAATTCCTAATGTCAAAAACTATTGTATAGCGGTAAAAAAACACAACGGAACCATTAGCTTCCTGCGAAAAATTATACGCGGCGGTGCCGATGAGAGCTATGGTGTGGACGTTGCTGCACTCGCCGGGGTAAAAAAGGCGGTTGTAAACCGCGCAAGAGAGATTGTTGCTTCTCTTGAAGCCGGCGGTGAGAATGACGTCAAGACCGAAAAAATCAATACTGCGAAAACCGACAGCGCCGACACAAATCAAATGGGGTTCCTCAATCCCGGCGAAAACGAGATTTGCGATGAATTAAAGGCTCTTGACTTAAACGCAATGACGCCGATGCAGGCCATGACCGTTCTCTATGACCTGCAGGCAAAGGCAAGAAACAACTCATAAGAGAACTTACAAAAAATTATAAAAGAGGTGAAAAATATGCCCGAAATCAAAGTGCTTCCTCAGGAGGTTGCCGATAAAATTGCGGCGGGCGAGGTTGCCGAACGGCCGTCAGCCGTTGTAAAGGAGCTGGTCGAAAATTCAATGGACGCAGGTGCGACTTCGATTGAGGTCGAAATTCGCAAGGGCGGAATCGAATATATCCGCGTGAGCGACAACGGCTGCGGAATCGACCCGAATCAGGTTGAGACCGCCTTCCTCCGCCACGCAACAAGCAAGCTCCGCGATATAAACGACCTGTATTCAATAGGAACAATGGGTTTCCGCGGCGAGGCCCTCGCAAGTATCTGTGCCGTTGCTGAAGTTGAAGTTATCACAAAAACGTCTCAAAACGAAGAGGGCGTATTTTTAAAGCTCGACCACGGCAAGGTAAGCGAAAAGGAGCCGATTGCCTGCGGCATCGGCACCACTATGGTGGTAAACAACCTTTTCGCCAACATTCCGGCAAGAATGAAATTCTTAAAACGCGACGCGACCGAGGCGGGATATGTTGCGGACGTTCTGACAAGAATGGCTCTTTCACGGCCCGAACTCGCCATTACATATACCTGTGATGACAAAGAGGTTTTTTCAACCTCAGGTGACGGAAAGCTTCAAAACACCGTTTTAAAGCTTTATGGCCTTGACTATGCAAAGGCAATTATACCGGTGGATTATACCGAAGACAATATCAGAATCTTCGGCGTTATCGGAAAGCCCGAGCTTGCACGCGGAAACCGAAGCCGTCAGACGTTTTTGGTGAACAACCGATATATAAAGAGCCATGTTGCTTCAAAAATAGTGAGCGAGGCATACAGAAATTCTATAATGATTGGGAAGTTCCCATTCTTTGTTTTGAATATCTGTATTGACCCCGAATTTGTCGATGTAAACGTTCACCCGGCAAAAACAGAGATAAAATTCTCAAACGAGAACCGAATATATGATATACTCTATCACGCGGTCAGTAACGCGCTGAGGGGCGGTCTTTCGACCCCTAAGCCAAAGACCGCGGGAAGCATATACGCTTCCGAAAATACGGCGGGCGAAAACCGACAGTCCGAACTGAACATAGCCGAACCGAACATAGCCGAACCGAACGGGACCGAATCTCGGACAGAGACAACGTCTTATCCCTATAAACCCGCATATCATCAAGGCACACGCAGAGATGAAAAACCCAACCCAAAGATAGTCAAAGAGTATCTTGAAAACGTTATATCCGCCGACAGTATTCCAAAACCTGTCGAGGAAAACGGAATGGTATATTCGGGATTCAACTTTCTTGATGAGGATTCGGCTGAAAATACGGCGGACACACAGACAAACGACAACGGAATAATTTCCGTCTGCGAGCCGAGCGGCGATAACAAGGATTCCGATTTGGGCGAGACTGTTCAAGAGCGTTTTGAAACAATTCTGCCTAAGGCCGATGATGCGGGAATTTCTGCGGAGGAACTTCCCCTTCCTATCGGTCAGGCTTTTGACACATACATACTTTGTCAAAAGGACAATGTGTTCTATATGATAGACCAGCACGCCGCCCATGAAAGGCTGAGATTTGAAAGGCTGAAAAAGTCATATTATGCGCATGAGAGAATGTCTCAGATGCTTCTCAGTCCGATGATACTTAAGCTTGACTATTCCGAAACCCAGACGGTTCTTTCAAACCTTAAAACCTTTTCGGCGTTCGGGTTTGACATAGAGGATTTCGGCTCGGGAAGCATAATAGTAAACGCAACCCCTATTATAGCCGATGAAAGCGAAATACGCGACTTGATACTCGAAATTGCGGAGGCGCTCGGCGAGACGGGCAAGCACTCGATTGCCGACTTTGAGGAACGCGCCCTCGATATGATTTCGTGCAAATACGCGATTAAAGCAAATCATAAGCTGAATTCCGCCGAGATGCAGGATCTGATTGAAAAGGTATGGGTTATGGCAGAGTCTGGAATCACTACTTGCCCTCACGGCAGACCGATAAAAATTGAATTTACCAAAACCGAGATAGAAAAGCTGTTTAAACGAAGAGTGTAGATGTGCATAAATATGAAAGAATTAATTAATAACCAGAATAAGCCTCACATCGTGTGCGTTGTCGGCCCGACCGCCTCAGGCAAGACGGCATACGCGATTGAGCTTGCCCGAAGCCGCGGCGGGGAAATCGTTTCATGTGATTCGATGCAGATTTATAAGTATATGAATATCGGCACGGCAAAGCCGACCGCCGAAGAACGCGCTGCTGTTCCGCATCATATGATAGACTTTGTTGACCCCAACACGGACTATAGCGTGGCAGATTTTGTTTCGGATGCAGGCAGGTGTATTTCCGATATTCTGTCACGCGGAAGGCTTCCTGTCCTCTGCGGAGGGACAGGGCTGTATGCCGACAGTCTGATAAACGGCATCGAATTTTCAGAGCAGAAACGTGATGACGAGTACAGAGAAACGCTTTATAAACTGGCGGAGGAGAAAGGCTGTGAATATATTCACGGTCTTTTGGAGAAGGCCGACCCGATTGAATCCGAGAAGGTTCACGCCAACAATTTAAAGCGCGTTATCCGCGCTCTTGAAATATGCAAGACAACCGGAATGACAAAAACCGAAGCGGACAAGCTCGCGGTTCGGGAACCCGCCTACGATGCAGAGATGTATGGACTGAGCCTTCCGAGAGAGGTCTTGTATGACAGGATAAACCGACGTGTGGATTTAATGATAAGTGACGGTCTCGAGAACGAAGTAAGACAGCTTATCGATATGGGAGTCCGCCGGAATTCCACCGCTATGCAGGCGATAGGATATAAAGAAATGGTTCGTTATATCGACGGTGAATGTGATTTAAACACCGCGGTCGAGGACATCAAGCGCGAATCGCGCCGTTATGCAAAGCGCCAGCTCACATGGTTTAAGCGTAATAAGAACATAAAATGGATTCAGCTGTAAAAGCTCCCATAAGGGAGCTTTTTGTGTCGATAAACTCTGAAAAACGAGAAATGTTGTGATACAATTGAACAGTGCGTCACCTTCGGAATATGCCTCAACTTGACAAACTTGCGGATTTAGTATATACTATTAAATTGAAAATGTTTACGCAAAAACAGGAGGTTTTCATTATGAAAAGATTATTGGCATTAACCGTGGCAATATTCCTTACCTGCGGTGCGCTTAGTGTTTCAGCAAGAGAATTATTTGACGACGTATCCGATTCGGATTGGGCGGCGCAATATATTTATAATCTGACCGACAGGGGAATAATAGGCGGCTATGGTGACGGCACATTCAGACAATTTGACAATGTTCAGCGCTGTGAGTACGCAAAGATGCTTGTCAATATCGCAAAAATTCCGATTGTGGCAAGTGCAGTTTCTCCTTACACCGATGTTCCGGCATCAGAATGGTTCTTTCGCTATATAAATTCGGTTTCGTCGTATATGACAGGATTCCAGGATTCGGACGGCACGCTGTTTTTTGCCCCCGAGGAGGCGGCGACGCGCGAAGCCGTTGCTGTTGCAATGGTTAAGGCAAAGGGCCTCGACACAGTTCAATATGACAATCCCGACGGCTATCTCGCAGAAAGATTTTCGGATTGGGAGGATATTTCAGCCTTCAACCGTGCTTACATCTGTGCCGCGGTTGACAACGGAATCTTTACCGGTGACGAAAACGGAACCTTCCGCCCCGGCGACCCTATAATCAGAGCGGAAATCGTCGCTGTCCTATATAAAGCATTCCCTGACGAAAACAATGTTCAGCCGAATGTCAGATAAATCTTTTCGCCGAAATCGCGACTTGACAAACATTTAAAAGGATAGCTATATGACAGCAGGGCCCTGAGAGTAGGCTGCTCACTGCGCCTGTTTTAAATTATATAAGACGCTGCATATATTATATATTTTATGTAATATATTTAAGATAAGGTTTAACTCAAAGTCATTTCGTTAAACCTCAGACATAATCAACTGTCCGTGAAAGACCTTAAGGGTGTCACGGGCGCAAAGTTCTCTTTTCATTCACTCCCTGCTGAAAAGAGATTCAATAAACCCTTTGCCGGCGCAGGGCGGCGGAATGGAGATTTTATGCCTAATTTAAAAGAAGTATTCGCAAGTTCGGTGTTTGACAACGCCACAATGCAGGAAAGGCTCCCTAAAGACATTTATAAGCAGGTCAGAAAGACCAAGGAGGAGGGTGTTCCTCTCACACGTGAGGTTGCCGATGTTGTTGCTAACGCAATGAAGGACTGGGCAATCGAAAAAGGCGTCACCCACTTCACGCACTGGTTTCAGCCGATGACCGGAATCACCGCCGAAAAGCATGACTGTTTTATGTCGGTTACGAATGACGGTCAGATTATAATGGAGCTTTCGGGAAAAGAGCTTATCAAAGGCGAGACGGATGCGTCAAGCTTTCCGTCCGGCGGATTGCGCTCTACCTTTGAAGCAAGGGGGTATACCGCATGGGATCCCACCTCTGACGCATTTATAAAAGACGGAATCCTCTGTATCCCGACTGTATTTTGTTCATACACCGGCGAGGCTCTTGACAAAAAGACTCCTCTGCTTCGCTCGATGGAGGCACTTAATGCTCAGTCTCTCAGAATACTTAGGCTGTTTGGTATGAATGATGTAAAGCGTGTCAGCATTACCGTCGGTCCCGAACAGGAATACTTCCTGATAGACAGAAAAATCGCACTCAAACGCCGCGACATTACATATACGGGAAGAACGCTCTTCGGGGCAATGCCGCCGAAGGGTCAGGAACTTGATGACCATTATTTTGGTGTAATCAAAACGCGTGTATCCGAATATATGCGTGACCTTGACGTTGAACTCTGGAAGCTCGGCGTGCGTGCAAAGACAAAGCACAACGAGGTTGCCCCCGCTCAGCACGAGCTTGCCCCGTTGTATGCCTCGGGCAACATCGCCGCTGACCATAATCAGCTTATGATGGAGCTGATGAAGAAAGTTGCTGAAAAGCACGGAATGAAGTGCCTGCTTCACGAAAAGCCCTTTGCGGGCGTAAACGGAAGCGGCAAGCATGACAACTGGTCTCTCGGTACGGACACGGGCATTAATCTTTTAAAACCCGGAAAGAATCCGCGTGACAACACATTATTCCTCGTATTCTTCTGTGCTGTTGTCAAGGCGGTTGACGAATATCAGGATATGCTTCGTGTTGCTGTGGCGAGCGCAGGCAACGACCACCGTCTCGGCGGAAGCGAAGCTCCGCCCGCAATCATCTCTATGTTCGTGGGTGACGACCTGGCAGAGGTTTTAAAATCTGTTGCTGACGGAAGCGACTATATCGCCAAAGCAAGAGAGATTATGACCTCGGGCGTTGACGCCCTTCCTGATTTCGCAAGAGACACAACCGACCGAAACAGGACCTCACCCTTTGCCTTTACCGGCAACAAGTTTGAGTTCCGTATGCCGGGCTCGAGTCTCTCAGTCTCAGGGCCGAACTTCATATTAAACACCGCCGTTGCCGAGTCATTAAAGCAGTTTGCAGATACCCTCGAAACAAAAGATGACTTTGAAAGTGCGGTTGACGAGCTTCTCCGCGAAACTATTAAAAAGCACAGCCGAATCATCTTTAACGGAAACAATTATTCCGATGAATGGATAGAAGAGGCTGAAAAGCGCGGTCTGCTCAACCTCAGAAGCACACCTGATGCCCTTCCTTACTTCATTAAGGAAAAAAACATCAAATTGTTTGAGTCTCACGGAATCTTAACCAGGGATGAAATTGTTTCGCGATATGAGATTGCGCTTGAAAATTATAGCAAGGTTATAAACATAGAGGCGCTTACTATGATTGAAATGGCAAGACAGGATATAATCCCCGCCGTTACACGCTATATCAGGATGCTGAGTGATGAGATGCTTGCTAAAAAGCAAATCAGCAATATGATAAACTGTGATATGGAGGAAAGCCTCATTCCAAAGCTGTCAGACTCTGTTTCGGTTCTCTTCAGCAGTGTTGAGCTGCTGAGTGACGAGGTTACCTCAGCGCAGGATATGAAAGAAGGTCTTGACAAGGCAGTGTATTATCACGATGTTGTTCTTGAAAGAATGAGCGAGGTCAGAGCCATAGCGGATGAAATGGAGTTATATACAGCGAAGGAGTATTGGCCCTTCCCCTCATACGGAGATTTAATGTACAGTATACAAGAATAAAAGGGTGCTATAGCACCCTTTATCTATAGGAGTTGACATAAATAATGAACATAAAAATATTTAAAAGAGTCGCGGCTGTTACAGCGGCGGCTCTTATGACTGTTTCGGCTGTATATGCTGATTCGGAACCGTCATGGTGGGCTCAAACCGATGTAAACGAAGCAATCGAATCGGGAATTGTCCCCGATGACCTACAGACAGGCTATACCGAAAGTCTGTCAAGGGCAGGCTTCACTCATCTCGCCATAGCATATTTGGCCAAGCTCCAGGGGCTTACACCCGACAAGCTCGAGGACGGCGGAACGCCGTTTTCCGACACGAACGACCCATATGTCACCGCCGCGTATAACCGCGGTATAATCAACGGCAGGGGTGACGGAAGCTTTGCTCCCGACAATAGCATCACCAGACAAGAGGCGGCCAAGATTCTCATAAACACTCAGGCGGCATATTTAGGAAAGACCCCGACCGGCACCGGCGAATTAATATCCTACACAGACAACGCTTCAATTGCTGACTGGGCACGCGAATATGTCGAGCTTGCAACCCGTATGCAAATTATGAAGGGTATGGAGGACGGAAGCTTTTCGCCCGACGGAACATACACAACCGAACAAGCAATAATCACCTTCATCAGACTTTTCAGAAACATAAACTCAGATGAAACAAAAGACCCGACATGGGATAACGAGAACCCTCCCATCATAGGAATTCTTAAAGTTATAGACGGCGAATTAAATAACGGAAGCGAAAACATAACACTAAACGGTGTAAATATCGGAAATTGGCTTCTCGTTGAAACATGGCTCAGTCCGATTTCCGACCCGAACGAGAGTATGGCAAACTCTGATATAATTCGTATTTTAACCGACAGATTCGGCGAAGCCGCCGCCGATGAAATTATTGAAAAATATCAAGACAGCTATATAACCGAGGCTGATTTTGAGAGAATAGCAAGGCTGGGTTTTAACTGTGTACGAATTCCGTTTTGGTACAGAAACTTTATGTCCGAGGACGGAGAATGGCTGAGTGATAACCCTGACGAAATACAAGGCTTCAGACGCCTTGACTGGGCCCTTGACCAATGCAAAAAATACGGAATTTACGCCGTTCTCGATATGCACGGATGCCCCGGCGGCCAAAGCCTTAACCACAGCACCGGCACAAACGGAAGCAACACACTTTATACAAACCGGGACAATCAAAAGATGATGGAAAAGTTATGGACGACTATCGCCGACCGATACAAGGATAATCCTTGCATCGCGGCTTATGACATAATGAATGAGCCTCACAACAACGGCGGAAACAACAGCCCGAAGGCGTGGAAACCCGAAAGTCCTCAAGCGGTCAGCTTAACCAACAGTGTTTATGACACAATGATAAAAGCAATCAGACGCGTTGACCAAAACCACGTCATAACCGTTGAAGGTATCTGGAGTATGAAGGTTCTTCCGAACCCCGTTGATTACGGATGGACAAATATGATGTATCAGCTTCATATATACGATGATAATGAATATATGATAAACGAAAGAATAAAAGAGCTTCGTTCCGCTCAAAAGGAGTATGGTGTCGCCGTATATGTTGGGGAATACAACAGCAGAAGCCGCGAAAGATTTGCGGCCGGGCGATATTCAACCGAAAAGATAAATCGCTCGAAATGGAACTATAAGGGCGTATGTGCCGGCTTCGATGGTTGGAGCCTATTCAATAAAAATCTTGACACAAGGGCGGATATAACCTCAGAATCAGCTGAAAATCTAATGAAGCTCTTAGGCGATGATATGCTGACCGAAAACGGCTTCTATTTTGACACAAGAGAGTATAATAAAATAAAAGAGTAAATCATTTTATTTAAAAACCGGTTTTGTTTTAACCCGGCAAGATATTGTTTTGAACATAAATATCAAAATAATTTTATTGGCTGCCGCG